>Ga0308390_1000960_pt1 | contig 19559 bp, 16 predicted proteins | sample Hotspr2Sample149_FD_202358 | JGI IMG/M metagenome (GOLD analysis project Ga0308390, IMG submission 202358) | Hot spring phototrophic mat microbial communities from Mushroom Spring, Yellowstone National Park, Wyoming, United States - 20040719_149 ...
GTTTCGTCGGGGATCGCGGTATTGCTCCACCTGATGAAGCAACGCTGACCATTTTTGCGTATCCAGTCGTTCTGGTATTCGTTGGGGAACATCCCCATGGACAGTTCATCAAACACGCGGCGTACGCCATCACGCTGTTCTTCGGGAATCAGAAGTTCAAAAATTTTTTTCCCCAACACTTCTCCGGCAGAATAACCGGTCGCCATTTCGCAGGCGCGGTTAAATGCGAGAATATGCCCCTCACGGTCCAAAATGACAATCAGGGACCGCACCGTGGCCAGCAGAAGTTTGGAAAATTCGCACTCCTCCCACGGCACCCGGCCGCATCCCGAATGTCGGGTAATTGGTGGTCTATTCCTGTCGTCCTGTTCCATACATTCCTCCACTCCCCCGTTCTCTGGTTAACATTCGTCAGCCTTAAATAAAATTTATTTTCAATAATGTTTCTATATCTGTTTCTGCGTCAAGTTTTTCATTCCCTGGTACGGTTATTATAATTCATGCAGGTCCTGATAAACATCAGGCCATCACGAAGGAGCGGAGTATTATGACGGCAAAACGATTCTCAATCGGTATCGACTTCGGCACCAATTCTGTGCGGGCGGTCGTGGCAGATACGGCCACGGGGGAAGAAATTGCCACGGCCGTATATAACTATCCCAGCGGTCAACAGGGGGTACTGATCGACGACCGGGACCCGGACCTCGCAAGACAACATCCCGCCGACTATCTGTCCGGCATGGAAACCGTTGTCCGGGAGGCAATCAGGCAAGCCGGAGCGTGCGCGGGTTTCACGCCGGAAGCCGTGGCAGGGATTGGTGTGGACACCACGGGATCCACCCCGCTTCCCGTGGACGCGTCCGGAAAGCCCCTGGCCCTTCAGCCTGCTTTCGCGAATAACCTGAACGCGATGGCCTGGCTGTGGAAGGATCATACTGCTCACCGGGAAGCGGCGGAAATTACCGCCCTAGCCGCGGAAATACGGCCTCAGTACCTGGCCAAATGCGGCGGGGTGTATTCCTCGGAGTGGTTCTGGTCCAAACTGCTGCACTGCCGCCGAGTTGCCCCCGAGGTGTTCAACGCCATGCACACGTGGGTGGAGCACGTGGACTGGATCACCGGACTGCTGACCGGCACGGATCATCCTTCCAGGCTCAAGCGTTGCGTGTGCGCGGCCGGACACAAGGCCATGTTTCATCCCTCATGGGGCGGATATCCGGACGCGGAATTTCTGGCCCGTCTGGACCCGGAACTGGTACGGATCCGTCAGACCCTGCCGGATACCGCCTGCTCCATCGCTGACCCTGCGGGCGGACTGGTGGCCGAGTGGGCAGAAAAGTTCGGACTGCCCGCGGGTATCCCTGTGGCCATGGGCGCTTTTGACGCCCATCTGGGGGCGGTGGGCTCGGGTATCCAGCCCGGCACGCTGGTCAAAATTATCGGCACATCCTGCTGCGACATGATGGTCGCGCCGCTGACCCAATCCCTGCCGGATATTCCCGGCCTGTGCGGCATCGTACCTGAATCCATCCTGCCAGGATGTCACGGTCTGGAGGCGGGTCAGTCTGCCGTAGGGGATATTTTCAACTGGTTTGTGTCGGTCATGAAACCCACCGGAGAATCCCATGAGACCCTGACCGCCAAGGCCGCCGCGCTGCAACCGGGCGAATCGGGGCTGCTGGCCCTGGACTGGAACAACGGGAACCGGACGGTTCTGGTTGATCAGCGGCTGACAGGCCTGATCGTCGGGACCACGCTGCACACCCGGCCGGAAGAGGTCTACCGGGCCCTGATCGAAGCCACGGCATTTGGTGCCCGGGTTATCATGGAGCGGTTTCTGGAATACGACGTGCGGGTGGATCGGGTGGTCAACTGCGGCGGCATTTCAGGAAAAAACAGTCTGCTGATGCAAATTTACGCGGACGTGCTGAACCGGTCGCTGGAAGTGACGGCCTCCAGCCAGACCTGCGCCATGGGCGCGGCCATAGCCGGCGCGGTGGCGGGTGGCACCCATCCTGATTTCGCGTCCGCCGCCAAAGCAATGGTGCGTATGGATCCGAAAGTCTACCGGCCCAATCCGGACGCGGTGGCGGTCTATAACCGACTGTTCGGGCTGTACCGGCGGCTCCACGACGCCTTTGGCATCCGGGGATGCCAGATCGATCTGTACCCCGTGATGAAGGATCTGCTGGAGATCCGGGATTCGGCCCGCCGGAACTGATCCATTGCGTGCCTCTGAGCATAACATCAGACAACAGCCAGGCGGAAAAACATGAACCTAAACGCCCGACTCGCCTTGTGTTACCAGCCGGTGGCGGAACCGCTCGAAGAGGCCCGAAACATCGTAGCCGGCTTCTGGCGGGATGCCCTGGCTCTGGTTCCCGCGCCGGGTGGATCGGTGTCCGCGGCTCCGCCGTCGGGCAAAGGTCTGCGGCCCGCCCTCTGTCTGATGGCGACTGGCGCATGCGGCCTGCCGAACCTCCAGGACTATGCTCCGATGGCGGCAGCCTTCGAGGCCCTCCACCTGGCATCCCTGGCTCACGATGACGTGATCGACCGCGCTCTGACCCGGCGGGGGGCGAAATCGCTGAACGCGCTGTGGGACAATCACGCGGCAGTACTCGGCGGGGATTATCTGGTAGCCCGGGCCATTGAAACGCTGGCGGAATACGGCGACTGCGGCATCGTGTCACGGGCTGTAGCCACCGTGCGGCGCATGGCTGAAGCGGAACTGGCTTTTTTCGGCCTACCTCTGGAAGCGGCCACACCGGATAAACCCCTGAACCTGGCCCGAGGCAAGACCGCCTCCCTTTTTTCGGCGGCCTGCAGCGCACCGGCACGCTCGGCCAACGAACCCATGTATCAGGAAGCCCTGGAAACCTATGGCATGGCCCTAGGCATGGCGTTCCAACTTACGGATGATCTGCTCGACCTGTGCGGAGATCCTGATCACATGGGTAAACCGATCTGCCATGACGTGGAGGAGGGCAAGCCCACCTATCCGATCGTACTGCTCCATCAGCGGCTGAATGAAACGGAACGGGCGATTTTCCGGAACCTGTTCGGCCGGCCCATCGATGCGGGTGAACGGCAATGGATCCTAGACCGGGCATGGGACCTGGGCGTTACGGACCAGGCACGCGAAACGGCCGAAAAATATATCCAGGAGGCCCTGGCAGCCCTGGAAGTATTCCGGGAATCGCCCTGGTTGCGATCCCTGCGGATCGTATGTGAAATTGTGATGGAAAGGGATCGCTGAGCGATGAATAAATCGCTTTTCCGGATCGTCTACTTTTCAGGATGCCTTTTCGGGGACTGGAGTGTACGCCGGAATGATGCTGACGATGAACAATGGCGTAGCCACCTGGGCAATGATGCCCGCCGGATACACGCACCGGAGAACCCCCATGGTGCGTGCTGATCAGCGAAATGAGCATCCCGAACCGGCAGACACTGAACTGGTCCGTGCCGCCGCGGCAGGCCGCGATGAAGCGTTTGAAATATTGATCCGCCGGCATTATCAGGCCGTTCTGGATGCGGCATGGCGGTATTGCCGGAACAGGGAAGACGCCCTGGACATTGCCCAGGACACTTTCGTGAAAGCCCATCAAGCCATTGGACAGTTCCGGGATTCGGGGCAGGGTCAGGGATTTCGCGCATGGCTTATCCGAATAGCCGCAAATAAAGCCTTAGACCTGCTGCGCCGGAAGAAACGGCGTTCCGAGATATCGCTGGAGGATTATTCCAACGGCGAATTTTTCCACCCGGCGGGAAATCCGGAACGGCAGGCCGCATTGAGTGAAATGGACGCCACGATCCGGAAATGCATGGAGCGCCTGTCACCGGAACACCGGCTGACCCTGATGCTCCGGGAAATCGACGGGCTGAGTTACAACGAAATTGCCGAGGTGACCGGTGTTCCACCGGGAACGGTCATGAGCCGGCTTTTCAAAGCGCGTCAGCAGATGCGGGAATGGCTGCGGGAAGCGGGGGTCTGGATTCCGCCGCCCGGCCAGGACTGATCCGCGAGGGAGATATAACAGATATGATCATGAATATAAGGGATTATTTAAAGGCTCGGCGACTGACCCAACTTGTCGACGGCGTGGTTCGGAACACCACCCTCACTCCCGAAGAATCCGGCTATATTAAGGAACATCAGCGGCTTCACGCCCTGATCCTGCAAGCCTACCGGGATGACAAATTTCCGGAACCGCCAACGGACAACGTATTCGTGAGCAACTGGCGACAGCGGCGCGCAGAACATACCACTGCCCCGGCAAAAGTTTCTCTTTCGACCCGGTATGTCTGGACGGCGGTATCCCTGGCGGCCGCGGTGCTGGTGGTGCTGTTCGCGCTGATCTACCTGTTCGCGCCGGCCGGCCAGCCGGTCACGGCCGGACCGGCTCCCATGCCCCACCCCGAAATGGAACGTAATTCCCTCCCGGCGGAAACCACATCGCCACCGGAACAGACACCGCCGGACACCGCTGTTCCCGAACGGGACATGTAAAATAGCCGCTCTGTCAGGCGTCACGCCGGACGACATACCACGCCAGTGAACGCAGGGCGTCTGCTGCGTCTCCGTTCAGACCCGCCAGCGCGTCCACCGCGTCACGGGCGGACTGTTCCGCGCGTCTTCGGCTTTCTTCCAGACCCAGCAGGCTGGGGTAGGTCGTTTTCTGTCGGGCCGCGTCCCGTCCCGCGGCCTTGCCCATTTTTTCAGGGTCGCCCGTAACATCCAGAATATCATCCGTAATCTGAAAGGCCAGGCCGAGGGCTTCGCCATAGCGGGTCAGCGCGGTCAGGGTTTCCGGACTGGCTCCCCCGGCCAGGGCTCCCATGCGGACCGAGACGCGGATCAGCGCGCCGGTTTTCATACGGTGCAGCCGGATCAGGCCGTTCAGGTCGGGGGGGCTGTTTTCGGCTTCAATGTCCAGCACCTGTCCTCCGGCCATGCCGGTCGGTCCGGCGGCCCGCGCGAGTTCCCGAACCATATCCAGGTTTCCGCAGTCCGCCAGCGCGTCAAAAGCGATGGTGAGCAGGGTGTCGCCGGCGAGGATGGCGGTGGCTTCGTCGAAGGCGCGATGCAGGGTGGAACGTCCCCTGCGCAGATCATCATTGTCCATGGCGGGGAGGTCATCGTGAATCAGGGAATAGGTATGGATCATTTCCACGGCACAGGCGGCAGGGAGGGCGGCTTCGGCGTTTCCGCCCGCCGCCTCGCAGCCACCGATGACGAGCGCTGGACGGAACCGTTTCCCGCCGGCGAACAGGCTGTAACGCATGGCGTCCATGAGCCGGGAAGGCGCCCCCGGCCACAACCGGTCATCGAGCCGGGCACGCATGGCCTCGTCCACCAGCACGGAAGCGCGTTTCAGCAGGGCTTCACCGGCGGCAATCAAAACGGCAACTCCCCGGAAAGATCATCGTCCGGGATCCGATCCGGCGCCGGTTCCTGGGAACGGCGACTGCTCCGGACCCTGCCGGAGAACGGACGTGATTCCCGGGCATCCGGCTCGTCATACGCGGCTGAGGTATCCGGAGATGTCACAGCCCCGGCGTCCGGATCCGAAAGACTGTCTGCGTCATCTCCCGTACCCGCTCCTGAGGTTTCGAAAGGTGCCTCCACGACCGTGCCGTCCGCCTGTCTGAGCAGGATTTCGATCCGCTGTTCCGCGTCCTTAAGACGCTCTTCGCACAGGCGGTACAGGCGCACACCCTCCTCAAACCGTTTCAGGGCGTCCTCCAGAGAAAGCGACCCTGTTTCCAGTTCCCGCACAATGGTTTCAAGCCGTTCCATATTTTCTTCGAAGGACGGTTTCTTTTCGCTTTTACTCCTGTCCACCGGCATATCCTCCAGCGTAATTTTGAGCATCATCGGAGCCGCGGATTTCCTGAACCACGGCGGCCACCGACCCTTCCCCAAACCGCACTTCCAGATCATCACCGGGTTTCAGCATGAACGCAGACCGGACCAGGGTCCGGTCGGGCATCCGCCAGGCCAGGGCGTAACCCCGGCCCAACACGGCCAGCGGACTCAGGGCGTGCAGTTTTCCGCCAAGCGCGGTCAGGCGCCGGGCATACCACCGCCGCGGAAAATCCGCCACCCTTCCCAGGTGGAGGCGCAAGCCCCTCAGCCGTTCACGCGTCACCCGGAGTTGGGTAACAGGAGACCGCGCGTTCAGCCGGAACTGCAGTTCGTTGAGACGACGCCGGTTCTGTTCCACTCCAACGCGCACGCCCTCGGTCATCCGATCCCAGTACCGGTCGAGTTCCTGCCTTGGGGTCTGGAACAGCCGATCGGGCAGGTAGGAAAACAGGAGGGTCTGGGCCTGGGCCAGCCGGCTGCAACATCGCTCACGATGAAAGGTCAGGCATCGGCGCGCGCGGTCAAACAGTTCCCGCGCGGCGTTCCGCAGGGTCTCCTTCTCCCGCACCACGATTTCCGCGGCGGCTGAAGGGGTGGGAGCCCGCAGGTCCGCGGCAAAATCCACGAGGGTAGTATCCGTTTCATGTCCCACTCCGGTCACCACAGGTGTGACACAGGCAGCGACCGCCCGCACTACCGGCTCCTCATTGAAGGCCCACAGGTCCTCCATGGAACCACCTCCCCGGGCAACGATAATGACGTCCACCCCCCGGCTATCCAGCAGACGGATGGCCTCGGCGATTTCCTGAGCGGCCCCCTCTCCCTGAACACGGGTGGGACTGATCAGCACCCGGGCGGAGGAAAACCTTCTGCGCAAAACATTCAGGATATCCCGGATGGCGGCTCCCCGGGGCGAAGTCACCACGCCGATCCGATCCGGCAGACGGGGAATGGGCTTCTTGCGGGCGGGATCGAAGAGGCCCTCGGCTTCCAGTTTTTTGCGTAACTGTTCATAAGCCAACTGGAGGGCCCCCCATCCGGCCGGTTGCATGGATTCGACATACAACTGATAGCGGCCGTCCCGCTCGTATACTGATACCCGCCCATGGGCCACCACTGCCAGACCGTTTTCCGGGGCGAACCGCAACCTGCGCGCCTGATGGGCAAACATGACACAGGGCAGCACGCTGGCATCATCCTTAAGCGAAAAATAGGCATGGCCGGACTGATAGATCCGCCAATTCGAGATTTCCCCCTGTACGACCACGTTTCCGACTTCCCGCTCCAGCAGAAATTTAATCCGGCGGGTCAACTGGGATACCGTCAGGGGGATCGCGCGGTCACCAGCCTGGATGCCGTCACCGGCAGGTATATGTTCCGCCTCAGGGCTCATTCCTGCAACTCCGCCCGGGGGAAGGACCCCAGAACCTTCAGATTCCGGGCCTGTTCGGAGGCTTCGTTGAGCACCTCCTGAACCACAGTGTCCTCGACATGGCCGATGAAATCGATAAAAAAAACGTACTCCCAAGGTTTTTCCCGGCTGGGGCGGGACTCGATACGGGTAAGGTTGATATTTCGCCGGGCAAAGGGCAGCAGGAGGTTATACAGGGCACCGGGACGATCTTTCACCCATACCAGGATGGCGGTTTTATCATCGCCCGTCCGGTGGACGAGCTGCCGACCGATTACCACAAAACGGGTGTAATTATGCGGAGCGTCTTCGATGCGTTCCGCGATAATTTCGAGGTTATAGGTGGAAGCGGCCATCCGGCTGGCGATGGCGGCCGTGCCGGGTTCGGCTGCCGCCCGTCGGGCGGCTTCAGCCGTGCTGGAAGTTTCGATCAGTTCCACACCGGGCAGGTTGGCCCGAAGCCAGTTCCGGCACTGGAGCAGGGCGTTATCCTTGGAGTACACCCTGCGGATTTCGTGCAGGGGACAATTGGCCAGAAGGTTCTGGGTGATGTGCATCAGCACTTCATTGACAATTTTCAGGTCCGAGGTGATGAACCGGTCCAGCGTGTCGCTGACCGATCCGCCCATGGAACTTTCGACGGGCACCACCCCGTAATCCACCCGTCCCCGCTCCACTTCGGTGAACACATCCAGGAATGACGGCATGGGGTGGTATTCGGCCTGCGCGCCGAAGACCCGCATGGCAGCCATATGACTGAAGGTGTCACTGGGACCCAGGAACGCCACCGTGGTGGGGCGCTCAAGCGCACGAATCGCGCTGATGATTTCCCGGTACACCCCGATAATCGACCGGGTATCCAAGGGGCCCTGGTTCAATTCAGCCAGACGGCTGAATACCTTTTTTTCCCGCTCGGGCACGTAGATCGGAGCGTTGGACTGCTGTTTCAGTTTCCCGATCTCCAGGGCAATCCGCGCCCGTTCATTCAGACATTCCAAAATCCGGGCATCCAGTTCATCGATCTGTTTTCTCAACGCGTCCAGGTCGCTCATGGGATCACCTTTTTTTCTCTTCCCGGAGAATCTCCAGGGGCGCAGCCGAAACCACCAGGGTTTTCATGATGCCGGTATCGAATCGGACCCGGATCCGGGCACGGCTGCCGGACCCCTGGACATACAGGATCGTTCCAGAACCCCACCGGGCATGCCGGACCCGCATACCCATTGTAAATGAAGCGGCCACCCCCGCATCCGCCGCCTCATCCTGAGTGGTCTGCGAGGAAACCGACAGTCCTTCTTCCACCAGATTCACGCTGAGCCGGATACTGTTCGGTCTGGCGGAATGACCGGGTTTCCTGTCAACCGTCTCTTCAGCATCGTCTTCTTCTTCGTGGGGAGGTTTGACAAGAGGCACCACCTGCAACTGATCCAGGCCGATCTCCGTGATAAACCGAGACTGCTCGCGAAAATCGTCTGCGTTTCCATAGAGGGTGCGCCGCAGGGCCATGGAAAGGGTCAGATGATTCATGGCCCGGGTCATCGCGACGTAGCACAGCCGCCGTTCCTCTTCCAGATCCCGGTCGTCCTCATCGTCTCCATAGAAAATCGGAAACAGTCCCTCTTCCATACCGCAGAGGTACACCCGATCGAATTCAAGCCCTTTCGCACTGTGACAGGTCATCAGGGTTGCGGCAGGGGCATGGTCTTCCCAGAAATCCACGTCAGAGGCCAAGGACAACTGGGCCAGAAATTCAGAAAGTTTTCCGGGGCCTTCCCTATTGTCGAATTCCCGACAGGCTTCCAGGAATTCATCCACCACACCCTGGCGTTCCCGGACAGACGCAGGATCCGTCTTGTCTCCGGACTGCTCCAGCCACTCCCGATAGTGAATACGGTCTACCACGGTTTCCGCCAACTGCAGCACGCCAGCCTCGCGGGCACGGGCAGCAAGTTCATCGATCAGCGCCACAAAGGCGGTCAATCCGTCTCTCGCCCGGCTGGAAAGCGTGGCGTCCAGATCCGCCTCCCGAAGCACATCCAACAGGGGGAGGTTCCGCTGGGCGGCATATTCTTCGAGGCGCTCCCGGGTAACCGTGCCAATTCCCCGGGAGGGAACATTCAGAATCCGGCGAAGGGCTTCATTATCCCGGCCATTGGCCACTAACCGAAGATATGCCAGAATATCCTTGACTTCCCGACGGCTGTAAAACTTCACGCCGCCCAGGACGGTATAAGCGATGTTCTGCCGGCGCAGGGCTTCTTCGATCAGCCGGGACTGGGCGTGGGTACGGTAGAGAATCGCCACGCTGCGTGGAGACATGTTTCCCTCTTTCAGTTCGGACGCGATGAACGCGGCCTCGGCTTCGGCCGTAGGCGCGATCACAAAGCGAACCGGACCGGTATCGGGACGGGACGTCCACAACTGCTTGCCCAGCCGCATGACGTTGTGGCTGACCAGCCGGTTGGCCGCGTTCAGAATGGACGGTGTGCTGCGGTAATTCTGCTCCAGCCGGTAGACTGCCGCGCCGGGAAAATCCTTCTCGAAGTCCAGAATATTCTGGATGTTCGCGCCGCGCCAGGAATATATGGCCTGATCCTCATCTCCGACGGCCATGATATTGTCCCGACCCGCCGTCAGTTCCCGCAGCAACAGATACTGCACCCGGTTGGTGTCCTGGTACTCATCCACCAGAATGTAGTGAAACCGCCTGCGCCATTTATCGGCCACGTCAGGATATTCCCGCAACAGGCGCAATCCTTCGACCAGCAGATCATCGAAATCGACCGCTGCCGAATTCCTGAGTCCTTCATGGTAACGCTTCCAGAGGGTGTTGAGGGTTTTCTCACGGGAGGATGCTTTTTCCGGAAGCGGTTGCGGCGTCTCAGATGACTGTTTCAGCCGGCTGATCCAGCCCAGGGCCTGACGCGGGGTCACTTCGACTTTATCGCCGGTTTCTTTTACCACCCGCTTCATCAAGGACATCTGATCCCCATCATCGAAGACGACAAAATTAGGAGGGAGCCCGATCCGTTCACCGTCACAGCGCAACAGGAAAAGACAGAAGGAATGAAAGGTGCCGATAAAGGCGTCCGTTTTCGCGCAACGAAGCCGGGCGGCAAAGCGGCGGGCCATTTCGCCCGCGGCTTTATTGGTGAATGTCAGGGCCAGCAGCCGCCGGGGAAAAACGCCTTTTTCCTCCACCAGCCATACCATCCGCTCAACGATCACCCGGGTCTTGCCGCTGCCCGCACCGGCCAGCACCAGAACCGGCCCATCGGGTGCCTGGACTACCTGCCGCTGTACATCATTGAGTTGCACCGTCACTGCACACGTCCTTTCCGGGAATCAAAGCATGATGTCATCCGGCTCAACCGCCGGAATCTGCCGGAGGTCTTCCGGCAGGTCGTCGGGAGGGTAACTCTCCATCTTTAGTGTCACCAGCGCGCGGAAAGGACAGTCGAAGGTCACGGCACCACCGCTGCGGTCAATAAGGACCCCCACACCAATCACTTCGGCTTCCCGGCTCCGAAGGTGATCTATGGTTTTGCGCACCGATCCGCCGGTAGTCGTCACATCCTCCACGACAAGGGTCCGAATACCGGGCGGAATCGAAAATCCCCGTTTCACGGCCATGCCACCCTGCCCGTCTTTTTCTGAATACACCGCGCGACACCCGAAATGTCTGGCGGTCACATGGGCCAGCACGATGCCGCCCGTGGCCGGGCCCACCACCAGTTCAGGCCGATCATCCCGAAACAGTTCCGCGAGCGCCTGGCCAAGGGCTTCCGCCCGTTCGGGGTATTGCATAACCCGGGCGGCCTGAATAAACTGCCGGCCATGCCGTCCACTGGTGTAGATGAAATGACCCTCAAGCAGAGCCCCCGTTTCACGGAACATGTTTAAAACCAAATCAGGATGCACCGTTCATTTCCTCCAGGATCCGCCCGACGGCTTCGGCCGGGTTGAAATGTTCGAGAATGGGACGCCCCACCACAATCATGGACGCACCCGCTTCGACCGCCTCCCGCGGGGTCATTACCCGCCGCTGATCACCGGTTTCCGTCCAGACAGGCCGTACCCCTGGCGTCACTACCAGCGCATCGGGGCCGACTGCCTGCCGCACTATGGACGCCTCGCGTGGGGAACAGACAATTCCATGGGCGCCGGCCAGTACCGATTGCCGGGCCAGCCGGGTCACCGCGTCACCAGGCGTTTCCTGAAACCCTACTTCATCACGGAGTTCTTGAGCCGTCAGGCTGGTCAGCACTGTTACGGCGAGCAATCGCAGCGAAGATCCTTCGGCGGCTTGCCGCGCGGCCGCAATCATACGGCAGCCACCCGTAGCATGCAGGGTCGCCAGGGACGCACCCAAATCCGCCACCGCCCGAACAGCAGCTGAAACCGTGTTCGGAATATCGTGAAATTTCAGATCCAGCATCACCCGACGGCCCATACTGACCAGTTCACGCACCACAGCCGGACCTTCCCGGGTAAACAACTGGGCGCCCACTTTGAACCAGGTACACCCCTCGCACTGATCCACAATCCGCAACGCCTCACGTGTGGAATCCACATCCAGCACCACAATCAACTCAGCCATGACATCCACCCCGCCTGACCACAAAGATGTTCCCCCGTTTCGCTGTTTCTGTAATCATAACAACGCGCGCGGACATCGGCCAAAAGATGAAAATTCAACTGGCCGATTCCCGGGGCAGAATTTTGGGCGGATGGGCTCTGAACTCGGCCACACAACGGCGTACCAGTTCCCTGGGAGATTCGTCCCAGAGAATACGGGACCCCGTCTGTTTCTGAATGTAGGGCAACATGAGTTCCAGCGCGTCCGCAACGCCTCCCGAACCCTGCAGTATCCCGATGATCCGCCCCTCGTCATAAGCAATGGCAAACTCGCCCAGGGTTCCGGAGCGTCCTCCAACAATGATAATAATGTCACAACTGCGGACACCGATCACCTCACGACCCATCAGGCCGGAACCTGTGTAAATCATGACGTCAATATGGTCCGTAGGGCTATGGTACACCTCGACGTGTTCCTGGAGGCTCAGCGCCGGAGAAACCCCAATGGTAATTCCCCCGCGTTCCTTGCACCCGATCACCGCCTGATGCGGCAGACCCGGACAGCCCCCCGTAAGAATGGCGCATCCTTCGTCGGCAATGGCCCGGCCCAGTTCCCGACATTTCACCATCAGTTCAGGATCCATGGTTCCGCCCGCTGACCCCATCACGCCGATTTTGATCAGTCCACAATGCATGTCATACTCCTTGTCAGGTGAGGGATAATTCCCAGACTCACCGCGTTTCCCTGGAGAGCAACACCCGGGCATGGGCCAAAGACGTCTCATCCACCGCCCCGGCCAGCATCCGCGCAATTTCCGCTTCCCGTTCCGGACCGGTCACTTCGCACAGACGGGTCACCATTCGTTTTCCGTCCTGTTCTTTCCGAACGACAAAATGGGTTCCGGCCTGACTGGCAATCTGAGGCAAATGCGTTACACACAGCACCTGGCGGGAGCGGCCAAGGGCAGCCATCTTCCCGCCAACCGCTCGAGCTGTCGCGCCACCAACCCCGGCATCAATCTCATCGAAGATCAGGGTCTCCACATCATCCACCGCAGCGAAAACCGTCTTCAGGGCCAGCATAACCCGGGAGATTTCCCCGCCGGAGGCTACCTGCCGGAGCGGCTTGAGCGATTCTCCCGTGTTGGCCGCCAGCAGAAACGCGATGCTGTCCATACCATGCCCGCAAAGAGGAACTTCCTCGAACCCGACTTCAAACCGCGCGCCCTTCATCCCCAATTCCTGGAGTTCAGTCATCACCTGCCGGCTCAGTTTCACCGCGGCTTGCCTGCGTTTACGGCTTAATTCCGCAGCGAGGCGGAAAGCATCCGCCCGGGTGTTTCTGATTTGCTCTTCCAGTGCGGCCATACGCGTTTCCCGGCTCTCGAATCGCGCAATTTCGGCGGCCGCCCTCTCCCCGTACTCCAGCACATCCTGCAACGTTGGACCGTATTTGCGTTTCAGTTCATGGATCAGCACCATCCGCCGCTGCATGGCATCCAGTTCTGCCGGATCGAACGCGTCGCCATCCGCGTGCCGCCGCAATTCCTCTGATACCGCGTCCAGGATAGTTCTCACCTCCTCCAACTGGCGGATATACTCAGCAAACCCGGCATCTATTTCGGACAGTTCTTCCAGCAGGCGCCGGGCTTCAGCCACCCGGTCCAGGGCCGCGGTGCCATCTTCCGCCGCATAAAGTGCTGTGTAGGCCCGGCCAGCCAAACTGAAAAGACGCTCTGCATGCACAGCCCGGTTGAGTGCCGTTTTCAGCGTTTCTTCTTCAGCGGGATCCAGTGCTGCACTCCGGATTTCTTCGTATTCATGCCGCAACAGGTCCATACGCCGCTGACGGTCGCGGTCATCTTCACGGAGAACTGTCAGTTCGTCCTCCAGCCGGCTTGTTTCAAGCACCCGTTCCCGAACACCAGCAGCAAGATCTTCCGTACCCGCGAACCGGTCCAGCAGTTGCCGCTGACACTCCGGCTTAAGAAGAGACTGGTGTTCATGCTGTCCATGCAGGTCAACCAGTTCCTCCCCAATGGCCGCCAGCACGGAGACCGGCACCATCCGATCACCCACCCGCGCGCGGCCGCGCCCATCAGCATTGATTACTCTCGTCAGGTAAAGGGCGTCTTCTTCCAGTTCCAGATCCTGCTCCACCAGCAGATTCCGCAGGCCGGGAGACATCCGGGTCATCCGGAATACGGCTTCCACCCGCGCGCTCTCCTCGCCGGAACGGATCACATCCGCCGACGCCCGCGCTCCCAGAACCAGCCCAAGCGCGTGCACGACAATAGATTTCCCCGCACCGGTTTCCCCCGTGATGACGTTGAAACCGGGCCGGAATTCCACCTCCAGGTTATCAATGAGAGCAAGATTCCGCACGCGCAGCACTTCAAGCATGACTCTACCTCGGACCGGAATACCTGTATTATCGGCTATTATCCGCCGGTCGGTCCAGACCGGGATATATCCACGCCAGAAATTCACGGTTTCCGGCCGGTCCCAGCAGTGGAGACGGAATCACCTCAAAACCGGAAAAACCCAGGTCCCGCGCGCACAGGCGGATCCGCTCAATCACCGTCTCATGCACCGTCGCGTCCCGAACGACACCGCCTTTCCCAACCTTTTCGCGGCCCGCTTCGAACTGAGGTTTGATCAGCACCACGCCCTGGGCATCCCTCGTAATCAGTTTTCGGACAGCAGGCAAAACGAGACAAAGGGAAATAAACGAACAATCCGCAGTGAAAAATTCGGGAGGCTCCGTCAGTTCATGAGGTTCCAGGAAACGGATATTCCGGCGCTCCAGAACCACCACCCGCGGATCCTGACGCAGTTTCCAGTCCAGTTGACCGTAGCCAACGTCCACGGCATGCACCAGCCGTGCGCCGTGAGCCAGCAGACAGTCTGTAAAACCGCCGGTGGACGCCCCCACGTCCAGACAAACCTTTCCCTTTACGTCAATGGGAAACGCAGCAAAGGCTGCCTCAAGTTTTTCTCCCCCCCGGCTGACGTAGCGAGGATTCTCCCGGAGTTTCAGGATGAACTCTGTGGATATCCGGGCGCCGGGTTTGTCCAGTACCCGGCCGGCATCATCGGTCACCCTCCCCTCCCGAATCAGGGCCTGGGCCCGGGCGCGGGTCAATCCAAACCGCTGCTGTACCAGAATATCCAGCCGCTCCGTGCCCATCCGCCCGGCAAAATTCCCCCTCGAATCAAGGCGTAGTAGGATCCAGCATGGTACTGATCACATAAAACGGAAGGACAATCAGCCGCATAATCATCTCGACGGGCAAGAGCAACAGCCGCAATACCCCATCAATCAGCACACTGGCCGCCGTCAGCACACCCTTGTCTTGCATAGTCGCATCTCCGGAAGTTTTCCCGTTTGACCGGATTCAGGTTCCGTTTCAGAATGACCCCATCATCATACCGGTTTTTCTGACGAGTGTTACATCTTTTGCATCATGGCCAGGAATTCTTCGTTGTTTTTCGTCTTCTTAAGTTTATTGATCAGGGCTTCGGTGGCCTCAGCGGTTTCCATGGAACTGAGCACGCGCAGAAGCACCCATATCCGTTCCTGTTCATCTGGCGTCAGCAGCAGTTCCTCTTTGCGAGTCCGAGACTTCACCACGTCAATCGCCGGAAAGATGCGTTTTTCCATCAGCCGGCGGTCCAGATGCAGTTCCATGTTACCCGTCCCCTTGAATTCTTCGAAAATGACATCGTCCATGCGACTGCCGGTTTCGACGAGTGCTGTTGCCAGGATGGTCAGGCTTCCGCCCTCTTCCACGTTACGCGCCGCGCCGAAAAACCGCTTGGGCCGCTGCAAAGCGCTGGCTTCCACCCCACCGGAAAGCACCTTTCCGCTGGAGGGTACGATGGCGTTGTAGGCGCGAGCCAGCCGGGTGATCGAATCCAACAGTATCACTACATCCTTTTTATGTTCGACCAGCCGTTTGGCCTTGTTCAGGACCATTTCCGCCACCTGGACGTGCCGTTCCTGAGGTTCGTCAAAGGTAGAGGCGATAACTTCCGCCCTGACGGAACGGCGCATATCAGTTACTTCTTCAGGCCGCTCGTCAATCAGCAGGATAATCACAATACACTCGGGATGATTTTTTGTGATGCTGTTGGCAATTTTTTGGAGCAGAACCGTTTTTCCGGTAAAGGGCGCCGCGACAATCAGTCCGCGCTGCCCTTTTCCGATGGGCGAAATCAGGTCCATGATGCGCATGGCGATTTCGTCCTGCGTGGTTTCCAGTCGGAACCGGCTATTGGGATGCAGCGGGGTCAGGTTGTCGAAATTGATGCGGTGGTGTGCCGTTTCCGGATCTTCACCATTCACGGATTCGACCTTGAGCAGGGCAAAATACCGTTCACCCTCTTTGGGCGGGCGGACATATCCTGTAACCGTGTCTCCGGTCCGTAATCCGAACCGCCGAATCTGCGAAGGGGACACATAAATATCATCCGGTCCTGGCAAATAGGAAGCGTCTGGCGACCGCAGAAACCCGAATCCGTCAGGCAGAATCTCCAAGGTTCCCTCGCCGAAAGCCGCATTGTTCTGGTTCAGCGCGGTCTGGAGGATATGGAAAATCAGGTCCTGCCGTTTCATGCCAGAAAAATCGGGAATATCGAAGCGCTCGGCCATCTCGTTGAGCTCGGTCATCGGCATGCGCTTCAGTTCCGTGATGGAAATCACGGGAGCTTCGGGATCGATTTCCGGCATGGGTTCATTGGCCACATCCAGCACCGGTGGTTTCCTGGCATTGTTTGCCGGTCGCCGTCCTTTCTGCTGAGGTCTGTTTTGCTGGCTGCGCTGCATATTGTAACGCCTCTTCTGTCCCTGGTTCTTGTTGTTGTACCCGGAATTGGGATGTCCGTTTTCAGTCATGGTTTTCCTTTCCCGGAAAAATATTCACTGTGAAACTTTTGTGATGATCTGAACTGCCCGGCCGCCCGAAGAGAAACGCGTGGAGGGAATGTATCTGTTATTATGCTTGACCACTCTGCTCCGATGCAATCCTTTTCTACCCACCTTAATGCGCTGATGCCCAGTTGTCACCGATACCCACGTCCACCGGAAGCGGCACCCGTAACTGAATCACCCCGGACATCACCTCGCTCAAGGTTTCCGCGACGGCCCGCGCCTGTGTCCGTGGGGCTTCGACCACCAGTTCGTCATGTACCTGCAACAGCATCCTTGCACCCAGTTCCTTCAGCATGGGTTCCACCTTAACCATCGCCAGTTTGATGATGTCTGCCGCGGATCCCTGCACGGGCGTGTTGATGGCCATGCGTTCTGCCGCCCGCCGGATATTCATATTCCGGCTGTTGATATCTGGAATCCGTCGCCGGCGACCAAGCAATGTTTCCGCGTATCCTTTTGCCCGGGCTGTCTCCACGGCATGATCCATCCACCGCCTGACACCGGGATAAAGGGCGAAATATTTTTCGATGAACTCACCAGCCTCCTTCCGGGACACCCTCAGATTCTGGGCCAGACCGTAGTCACTGATGCCGTAGATCACTCCGAAGTTCACCGCTTTGGCCCGCCGCCGCATTTCCGGCGTTACGGCATCCAGGGATACCCCGAACACCTCTGCCGCGATGGCCTGGTGAATGTCCTTTCCGGCCTTGAATGCCGCGATCAGCGATTCATCTTCCGAAAAATGAGCCATCAGCCGCAACTCAATCTGTGAATAGTCCGCGGATACCAGTACTTTATCCGGATGCCCTGCGATAAATCCCTCCCGGATCCGGCGGCCCAGTTCCGTACGCACCGGAATGTTCTGCAGGTTAGGGTCGCTGCTTGACAGCCGTCCGGTTGCCGTGACGGTCTGGTTGAAGGACGTATGTACTCGTCCGGTTTTGGGATGAATCATTCGGGGCAACGCATCCACGTACGTGTTCCGCAATTTTTCCAACGTGCGGTATTCAAGTATCAATGCAGGCAGTTCATGCTCCGCCGCCAATTCTTCCAGGACTTCCATATCTGTAGACAGACCGGTCTTGGTTTTTCGGCGGGGAGTCAGTCCCAGCCTGACAAACAGAATTTCCTGCAACTGTCTGGGGGAATTAATGTTGAACGCCCCGCCTGCCAGCGCGTAAATCCGCTGCACGCACGCGTTAATCTGGGTTTCCAACTCCGCGCGCAACGTGCCGAACAGGTCAAGGTCCAACGCCACCCCCGCCATCTCCATCCGGGCCAGTATGCCCACCAGCGGCATCTCCACATCCCGGAACAGGGATTCCATGCCTTCCTGCCGGATCAGGTCAATCAGGGTGTTCCGCAACTGGAGGGTGAGGTCCGCGTCCTCCGCCGCGTACTCGCATGCCTGATCCACAGGAACCTGGTCAAACGTAATCGCCGATGAGCCTTTTCCTATCAGAGAAGAAATGGGAATCGGCGTAATGCCCAGATGGCGTCGACTGACTTCATCCAGATTGTGCCTGACGTCGGCCCCGTCTGTCAAGTAAGACGCGACCATACTGTCAAATGAAACCCCGCCCAGTGAAATTCCCGCATTGGCCAGCACAATGATGTCGTACTTGATATTGTGACCGCATTTTTCGGGAATCTCCGCCTCCAGCAGGGGTTTCAACGCCCCCAGAATCTTTTCCGGGGCCAACTGGGGAACCGGTGCCATTCCACCATTCCGCTTCACTTCCAGCGTCTCCGGGCGGTGTCTCACCGGAATATACCAGCCTTGATGCGGCTCACATGAAAAAGAAAGACCGACCAGCGAGGCGGTCATCGGATTCGTAGAAGTCGTTTCGGTATCCACAGCGATACACGCTGCCCGGCGCAATATTTCAATCATCTCCCGGAGTTCCGCCTCAGTAGTCACCAGCCGGTAGTCCCGGGGCGGTCGCTGCCGTTCTGTCTCTGTAAAAAGCATGCCCTGAACGGCATGCGAAGCACTGCCGGCATCCGCATCCTCTGCTTGCGACACGGGGGACCCTAATCGCACGTCCAGTTCCGCCGCCGAAATAAGAGACCGGAATCCCAATTCTTCCAGGAGAGCGCGCAGCACGTTCCGGTCAGGCTCCGTCGGCCGACAGTCCCTCGGCCCTATGGGAAGCACCACATCCCGGTGTATGGTGGCCAGTTCCCGGCTCAGAAAGGCGTTTTCCCGGTCTCTCTCCAGATTTTCCCGTTTCTTGCCTTTGATTTCATCGAGATGTTCGTACAGATTCTCCAGTGAGCCATAGGTCAGAAGCAGTTCTTTGGCCGTTTTCTCACCAATGCCCTTCACCCCGGGGATGTTGTCCGCCGTATCCCCGATGAGCCCCAGTGCGTCCGGAACCCGTTCCGGCGGAGTGCCAAAGCGTTCCATCACTTCAGCAATGCCATACCACTGCTCCCGGTCGTCCCGCCCGGGATCGAACATTCGGACCCGATCACTGATCAATTGCATCAGATCTTTGTCACCGCTGACCAGAACAACATTCATGCCTTCAGCCTCAGCCTGTCTGGCCAGGGTTCCAATGACGTCATCGGCTTCCACGCCCTCCACACAGAACAGGGGTAACCCCATGGCCCGAACCAACTGATGCATTCTGGGAAACTGTTCCAGAAGGTCCTCCGGTGTCGCGTCCCGGTTGGCTTTATAGGCCGGAAACTGCGCTTCACGGAAGGTTGGTCCGGGGGCGTCAAATACTACGGCGATATAATCAGGCCGATGTTCACGC
>Ga0308390_1000964_pt1 | contig 19442 bp, 17 predicted proteins | sample Hotspr2Sample149_FD_202358 | JGI IMG/M metagenome (GOLD analysis project Ga0308390, IMG submission 202358) | Hot spring phototrophic mat microbial communities from Mushroom Spring, Yellowstone National Park, Wyoming, United States - 20040719_149 ...
AACCTCTCCTTTATTAAAGGAGAGGTTTTTTTTCTTATATGGTTTTTAATTGCATGCATTTCATGTTATCTTTATGTGGCAAAGATTCAATATTTAGGAACAAGACATGGGCTTTTAATGGGTATACCGGTTTTAATGTGGTCAGGTATTGGCTTTTTTGAATTATCTGAAAAGATAAAAAAGAGATCAAAAGCAATAAAAATCCTTTCGCAACGACTTACTTTTTCTACATTTTTTATTTTTTTATTTATTTTTTTATTTAATGTGGTTGTGATTTTGACATCTTTAAGGGAAGACAAAATTGAGCTTAAAAAGGCAGGGATTTATCTGAAAGAGGCAGGTTTGAAAGAAAAAAATATAGCCACTATTCCACAACTATCAAGAATAATATTTTATGCAGAGGCAATACCTGTTTTGATACACGAAGGCATGTCTGATGAGGAATTGAAAAGCGTGTTTTCAGAAAAAAAAATAGAATATATTTTAATAGATAAAGGGTTGTTTGAAAATTATTTCCATAGGGCAAACTCGATTTTTAACCCCAGTTATTTAAAAAAGATTGATATACCCGCATTCAATACATTTAAAGAGTATTCTTTAGAGCTGTATCAGTTAGTCTATACCAATAAAGGCTGAGTATATGCTATTAAAAGATGCATGGAAATTTTATGTAGTTATCGTTAGCGATATAATACTTACAATCCTTTCCTACTTGCTGTCCTATCTACTTAGATTTAACTTCACTGTCCCTGATATATACTGGAATGTATTTGTTCGCTCACTACCGGTATTGTTTGTAGTTAGGATTGTATGTTTTTATGTGTTTGGTCTTTATAAAGGCGTCTGGCGATATGCATCTGTTAATGACCTTTTAAGGATTTTAAAGGCCATAACCCTGAGCACTGTTATATTCAGTGCCTATATATTTTTTTATTTCAGAACGGAAAGTTTCCCCAGATCTACTGTAATTATAGATTGGTTTATCATTATAACATTTCTTGGGGGCTCAAGGTTTTTTTATCGTTTTTTTCGTGAATTTAAAAATATTTCGACTTTTAATGATAAAAATGTGCTCATAATAGGTGCATCAGATGAAGGTGAGATGTTTTTAAGAGAGATCAAAAAAAATCCTAAAATGGGTTATAATCCGGTAGGTTTCATAGACAAGACAAAACAAAGACAGGGAAAAAGGATACACGATGTGCCTGTGCTTGGCTCTATGGAAGATTTGAGAAAAATTGTGGGCAGAAAAAAAATCGAAGAGGTGATAATAGCGGATTCAACTATAGCTGGCAGAGAACTACGAAACATAATAGCTTTATGTGATGAAATAAACGTTCAGTGTAAAACCATTCCTGCCATAAGTGATATTTTAAATGGTAAAATAAGTGTCAGCCACATTAGAAATATAAACATAGAAGATCTGTTAGGAAGAGAACATATAAAGTTAAATACAGAACAAATAAGGGCTTATCTTTCCAACAAAAGGGTTATGGTAACAGGCGCAGGAGGCTCAATAGGTAGCGAACTCTGTAGACAGATAATGAAAATAGGCCCAGAAAAGTTAATCCTTTTCGACAGAGTAGAAAACGAACTCTATAATATCGACATGGAGTTTTCGAATAAATACGATAAAAGGCTCTTTGTTTCTTTGCTTGGTGATGTATTGGATAAAAAAAGACTTAAAGATGTAATGGAGTCATACAAGCCTGAGGTGATATTTCATGCTGCAGCATACAAACACGTGCCTATTACAGAGATACACCCATATGAAGCAGTGAAAAACAATATAGAGGGCACACTTCGTGTTATAGAGGCCTCTCTTAAATACCAAGTAGAAAAGTTTGTTCTTATATCAACAGATAAAGCCGTTGACCCTGTAAATGTTATGGGAGCTACAAAGAGGGTTGCAGAACTCATCTGCCAGGGGATAAACGGAAAAGGGTTTACAAAATTTGTTGCTGTTCGTTTTGGAAATGTTTTAAACAGTGCCGGAAGTGTCATACCCCTTTTTAAAAAACAAATAGAAACAGGCGGGCCTGTAACCGTAACACATCCAGAGATGACCAGATATTTTATGAGTATCCCTGAAGCGGTTCAGTTGGTCATGCAGGCAGGTGCCATAGGTAAAGGTGGAGAGATCTTTGTCCTCGATATGGGAGAGCCTGTAAAGATCGTTGATCTGGCAAGGGATATGATAAGGCTCATGGGATTTAAACACGATGAAATAGAAATTGTATTTACCGGCTTGAGACCTGGGGAAAGGATTACTGAGACACTTATTGGAACGGGAGAAAAGGCTGAGAAAACAGAACATGAAAAGATTTCAATGATAAAGTCAAAACCATTTAACTGGCCGGAATTTAAAAGAAAACTGGATGAACTAATTTTCAATATTAACAGTCTTTCCGATGCAGAGATAAAGAAAAAACTCTTTGAAATAATAAAAAACTAAAATTTGAAGATTATACCTTTATAAGATGATACATTCTCTCACCAAGCCCCATCTTTTCTGCATGTTCGAGCTGTATCTGCCATTCAATTGTGGGATACAGTGCCTTCCATTTATCTTCACCTCTTTTAAGCATATTTTTTATTGCCGTATTAGGTAAAGATTCTTCATTATTTACAAGGTCACATGAAGCTGCATCTATAGAAACAGGATCAATTGAGGCAACTATGCCGATATCACGGACAATGGGTGAGTCATTATTGGGGTAGCAATCACAGGCAGGGCTAATCTGTGTAAGAAAGTTTATAAATATTGTCCTTTTTTCCTTTCCCTTTAATACACCGGCCGCATGCTCAACCATCTTTTTCTGAAACACATCCTGAGGTTCATTCCACTGGATTTCAATGGCCTTAAAAGGGCATATGATGATACACTCGCCGCAACCTATACATCTTTCAGGGTCAATAAAAGCCTTTTTTTCCATAATGGATATGGCACCGACAGAGCAATAACCTGTGCACAAACCACAACCCTTACAGTTTTCTCCGTTTACTTTTGGCGCCACATTACTGTGCTGGATGAGCTTTCCTTCCCTTGAAGCACATCCCATACCAATGTTTTTTAAAGCACCGCCAAAGCCTGAAAGCTCATGTCCTTTAAAATGGGTTACCACGACAAGACTGTCTGCATTTACAATATCCCCTGCAATACTCACATCTTTTAATATCTCTCCGTCAACAGAAACCTTAACGCTGTTTGAACCCCTTATCCCATCGGCAATGATTATGGGGCAACCCGTTGATGCGTAATCAAAACCATTATACACAGCAGTATTAATGTGATTAACAGAATCACTTCTTGAACCTGAATAAAGGGTATTTGTATCTGTAATAAAAGGTCTTGCCCCGAGCTTTTTTACGTAATCTGCTATCTTTCTAATAAAAACAGGTCTTATGTAAGCTATATTTCCCTTTTCTCCAAAATGTAGTTTTATGGCAGTAAGATCAGATTTTTTTATCCTTTCCTTTGTCTTAACCCTGTCAAGGAGGTCTTCAATTTTATCCAATAAACTCCTTTTCGGGTTTGTCCGTAAATCTGTGAAATATACCCTGGCCATTTGACACTCCTTTTTTATTTAATTTATGAAAAAATTATGTTAGAAGTTATGGAATTTGTCAATAAAAAGGAGGCACAAGCATGTTGAATTTATCAGAAAAGCACAATATGATACGCATGATAGCAGAAAAAATTGCAAAGGAAAGGGTTGCACCGCGGGCAAAAGAGATAGATGCAACAGGGGCATTTCCCTGGGACCTTGTGGATATATATAAAAAACACGGTTTTCTTTATTTAATGCTGCCAGAACGTTTTGGAGGCCTTGATGGGGATATAACCTCACTCTGTCTTGTTATCGAAGAGCTTGCCAAGGTATCAGGTGCATCATCCCTTATACCCCTTGCCCATAATGTAGGTTTAATGCCTGTTATGATAGCGGCAAACGAGGAACAGAAAGAATACATATACAGCAAGATTACAGAGCCTGATAAGCTCTATCTCTTTGCCTTTGCCTTAACAGAACCCGATGCAGGCTCAGATGCATCACATATGAGGACAACTGCCACAAAAGATGGTGAGTTTTATTATCTCAATGGTAAAAAATCCATGATAACAAATGGTGCAAATGCACAGTTTTACAGTGTATTTGCCACTACAAATCCGAAATTAAGAACGAAGGGTATATCTGCATTTTATGTTGAAAGAGATTATCCCGGTGTAATTATTGGAAAAAGCGAAGACAAGATGGGCATGAGGGGTTCAGACATCACAGAGATTATTTTTGATAATGTGAGGCTCACAAAAGAAAATCTTTTAGGCAAAGAAGGACAGGGGTGGGACATAGCCATGTCAACCCTAAATCTTTCAAGGCCTGCAGTTGGGGCTCAGGCAGTAGGTATTGCCCAGGGCGCCCTTGATTTTGCCGTGGAATACGCATGGAAGAGGGTGCAGTTCGGACAAAAGCTTGCAGATTTTGAAGGCATCCAGTTTATGGTGGCAGATATGGCAACAGGTGTTGAGGCTGCAAGGGCACTTGTTTACGATGCTGCCCATCTGCTCGATATGAAGGTTTATGAAAGGGATAAGATGAGCGCAATCGGTGTAGACAAGATGTCTGCCATGGCAAAGGTCTATTCTGCAGATGTAGCCATGAAGGTAACCACAGATGCGGTGCAGATATTAGGTGGCTATGGTTATACAAAAGAATATCCCGTTGAGAGGATGATGAGGGATGCAAAGGCTACACAGATCTATGAAGGAACAAATCAGATACAGAGGATTGTTATAGCAAGGGATATATTCAGAAAATTCATGCCATAACAAACCATATTTTAGGCCTTTGCTGGATTATGCAAAGGCCTATCTAAAAGATCTTTTAATCATATCTTTAATCATATCGCAGAATTCTCTTTGTGTTACAAGTTCTTCTAAGGTTATATGCATCCTGTATTTCCAGCGGTGATATGGATTAGCAGGGTTATTTATCTGTTCATCAAAAGGATTGCCCTTCCATTTGAGGTTATCATTCATGGCGAAAAGATCCTGAACAGGGAAAATGGCAAGCATAGAGGTTGAATTTAGATGCTGTAAAATAATTTCTTTCACAATCTCTCCATTACATTCTTCAGGCGGCTCCTCATTATGGTTTAAAACATGTCTATAAAAACGGGCAGTCTTTTCTCTGTCTTCCATCCACCAACCTCTCAATGTTGGCATATCATGGGTTGATGTCATACATACTGTTAGATAGGGATAACAGGATGGATCACCGAATTCTCTATCTGATTCTTTAGGCATCCTTTGAATGCGAAGTCCCAATATGCAGAGTTCCTCCATTACTGGCTGCACACAATCCGGTATCATCCCTAAATCTTCACCGCATATAAGCATATCCGAAGCCCTTTTTAAGATTGGCAATTTGGTCATTCCATTTTCCCGCCACAAAGAGTCCTGCCTTCGATAAAAGTAATCATTATACATTGCAATAAGTTTATCCTGTTGACCTTTTTCAAGGGATTTAAATGATAGGGTATGCATCATATTAAACCTGAAATGCAGTCTGTTTTTCTCGTCTTTTAAGAATATTCTATTTGAAATCAGTTTAAATAGGCCATCTCTTAAAAGGTTTTTATCAACAGGCATATGTTTTTCTTCAAGGGCATTTAAAAAAGTATCGATTTTTTCCTGATTTGAAAATTCGGGTTTTAATTGATAAGAGCCATTATCAGTTAAAACAAGAAAATTATCCTTTATATATTGCTGCCAATCCCCGAATATCTCTTTGATTATTGATTGAGTAATATAAGGTTCGCAAAGCCTGTCTATATCCTTTATACCCTCTCTTTTTAATTCTTCCTCTGTTAAAGGTATTGCAGGGTTGAACATGCCCAACATGCCTGAATACATGCCCCTGGGGATCTCCCAGATTCTAAAAAAACCGAGGATATGGTCAAGCCTTACCAGTTGAAAGAACTGTGAAATGTTTTCTAACCTCTTGCGCCACCATAAATACTGATCTTCTGCCATTTTGACCCAGTTATATGTTGGGAAACCCCAGTTTTGGCCGTGTTCTGAAAAGGCATCAGGCGGTGCCCCGGCCGATTTATCTACATGGAATAGTTCAGGATGAACCCATATTTCATGACTTTCAGGGTGTAGACCAATGGGTATATCACCCTTTAGGGCTATGCCCTTACTTTTTGCATATTGCGAGGCATCAAAGAGCTGGTGGTATAAATGATACTGGATGAAATAATAAAAACAGACATCCCTGTAATATTGCGATTCCCTTGAAACGAGTCTTTCCACTTCAGAAGTGCTTATGTTTTTGTATGCACCCCATTTTGTATAATTTCCTGTTTTATATCTGTCCCTGAGTGCACAGAACAGTGCATAAGGTTTTAGCCAGAATGCATTTTTCTGCAAGAAAATATGGAATGCCTCTGATTCTAAAAATTTCATATTATCGAGCTCGAATAACCTTCTGGCAAAATACATTTTAGCTGACATTACCATTTCATATTCAAGGTTGTCAAAACTGTTTAACTCATCCCGTTTTTTAAAAAACTCCTGCCTTAAATCTTCGGGCATATCACCTATTTCTTCGATGTTCAGATATAAAGGGTGTAGTGCAAATGCTGAGATACACGAATATGGAAAGGCATCGGTCCAGCTATGCTGTCTTGTCGTATCATTTACAGGTAAAATTTGTATCACTCTGAAACCCACATGAGATGCCCAATCTGCAAGGGGTTTCAAATCTGAAAATTCGCCTGTGCCTAATCCCTTTTTTGTCCTTATTGAAAATACGGGGATACATATGCCTGCGCCCCTCCATAAATCTCTATACCTGAATACACCATCGTTTATAATAACAAGATCACCTATGGAAACATCTACATGTCTGTTATTGCCTTGTTCCCATATAACATCGCTCTTTGTTTTGTCTTTTATTATGTATTTATAATCAAGATGAATCGTCTTATCTGTTATAGCCTCTAAATACCAGAGACCTTTTTCTTCTTGTTTCATCTCCCTTGATTTATGGATATCCCAGCAACCAAACTCTTCTAAATTACCTACTATGGCAATTTTACTGTCGAGATTTATCCAGGGTACATAGACCCTGAATTTAATAAGTCTTTCAGAGTTTTTAATGGATTCATTGCCCTGTTCATGTTTTTTTTCAACATTTTTTTGCACCCCTGCCAATATGTCTTTAAAAAAAGATGTGTAGTAAAGGCTCAGCGGGTCGCTTTGTTTAATCCAGCTGTCTTTTATAATTACTGTAAAATTTTCTTTTTTAGACATTGATGTGTATTCTCTATCAAGTGAAAAATTTCTCTTTCTGATGCCTTCTTTTGTTTTTGTATTATTTTCGTCTTTAATAAGATATGTATAATCAAACTGCAAATGTTCTGTATTTGAAATGGAAAATTCCTTTGTCCAGATAAAATTTTCCGTATAATCCATCTTTACTAATGTCTTTATGCTTTCAGGGCAATCATCTTCCTTTAAAGGGAAATAAATATAAACTTCCTGTCCCCAGATGGTTTCACAGTAAAGCTGAAAGATTATTTTCATAAGTTATAGTTATCCTCGATTTTTCCTTTTTAAATTTAAAAAACCCCTAAAATTTTTTTCGAAACGGATATATTCTAATATAGAAGGCAGTTTTTTTCAGCAGTTTTATATAAAAAACATTGACCAAAGCATCAAAATATGTGAAACTTCTTTATGATAAAAAGAATTATTTTTTATTTTGCATTATCTTTGGTTCTGGCAGGTTGTTGAATTCCATAACAATGTGGCAGTTGCCTTTTAACAGATAGTAAAAAAATTCACATGCTTTTCGCGTTAAATCAAAATCCTGCTTGACAAAAAAACAATGGAATTATATATTTAAATAAGTGATTATAAAATTTGTGCCCTTTTGAACAAAAAAAGGGCTTTTTTATATTATGGAGTAAGGGATGAGTATAAAAAATTATAGTGAAATTAAGCATCTAATAGACATGGGTTTGGAAAAAGGGTATCTAACACCTGACGAAATAAACGATGTGCTTCCACAACATATGTACTCTCCTGAGGACATTGAGGATATTTTTGATTATCTTTCTGAATCTAATATAGATATTGTAGAAACCATAAAAGAAAAGGTAGAGACAGTAGCAGAAGAGACAACGTCAGATTGGGCAGAAACGGAAAAATTTCAGGCAGAGAGAACAGACAATATTATATGGTCTTATCTTAAAGATATCGGCAAGGTGTCACTTCTTACATCAGAAGAAGAATATCAAATTGCAAAAAAGATAGAAGAGGGTGAAAGAAAGATAAGAAATCTGCTTTTTAGCTTGCCCCAGGCAGTAAAAGAACTCCAAGAAGTAGGCATCCAATTAAAAAAGGATAATATAAATATCATAGATGTTATCAAAAATATCGACGAGATGAACTACACAAAGAAGGATGAAGAAAAATATAAAAAGCGCACCATAACACTAATAAACACTGTTAAAAATTTGTTTGAGAAAAAGGAAGAGTTATTCAAAAGCCTCTCCATTGCCGATGCGACACAGAAAAAACAGATTGAAAAAAAATTAAAAAACTTTGAGGCAAAATTAGAGGAAACGCTTTTAAATTTAAGCCTTAATAAAAAGATTATAGAAGACATTATAAAAAGGGTATCTAATAAGGTGCAATTTCTTGACGAGGAAGAGGCCCTTGAGATACGTAAAAAATTAAGTGAAATCACAGAAATAGAGAATGAGCTAAAGACAGTAAAAAATAGACTTATACAGGCAAACCTGAGGCTTGTTATAAACATAGCAAAGAAATATTTAAACAGAGGACTATCCTTTCTTGATTTGATTCAGGAAGGCAATATGGGTCTCATGAAGGCGGCGGAAAAATATGACTACCAGAAAGGATATAAGTTTTCAACTTACTCTACTTGGTGGATCAGACAGGCAATCACAAGGGCCATTGCAGATTATGCAAGAACAATAAGGGTGCCAGTCCATGTTCTTGAAACCATGAATAAGATAACCAAGGTTACTATCTCTCTATTCCAGGAACTGGGAAGGGAGCCAAATTTAGAAGAGATATCACAGAAGGCAGGCCTGCCTGTAGAAAAGGTCAGAAAAATTATGAAGGTATCCAATGAACCCATCTCAATTGAAACCCCGATAGGCGACGATGAATCAAAATTAGGTGACTTTATTGCCGACCCCAAATCACCTTCACCTTTTAATGAGCTTGTAAATATTTCACTGAAAGAAGAGATTTCAAAGGTGCTGTCCACTTTAACTCCAAGGGAGGAAAAGGTAATAAGGATGAGGCTGGGTATAGGAGAAAAAACAGATTATACCCTTGAAGAGGTGGGCGAGGTATTTGGCCTTACAAGAGAAAGGATAAGGCAGATTGAGGCAAAGGCCATAAGAAAATTAAAACATCCTTCAAGACGAAAGAGATTAGAAAGCTTTCTCGAATAATAACTTATATGAAAATCCTATTAGCCTTTTAAAAATTAAAAGGCATGAAGGTGTTTTGCTATTACGTATAATAATTTTAGCAGGTTACATAATCATATCGTATTTTTCACATGCAGTAGCAGTAGATGAATTTATAGTAACTATCTCCGATAAGGACACGGGAAGGATAATATTTTCAGAGTTAATAAAGCCAGGAGAGAATATTACTCTCACATGGAGAAATTCTCTATTTAATTTAGAGGTCACAGAGACATATATAATAAGGGATACATTTTTTGAACAGACCGGGGTTACATTTCATGATCCCTATGGTAAACCAGAACCCCTAATCAGGGCAGAAGAGGTAGACGATTTTTACCATACAGGAGGGCCTTTCAAGGTAGCTAAAATGTCAAGACCCTTTAAAAGCATTGTTTTTAGAATTGGTGAGGTCGGTAACCCTGTAATCAGGTTAAAAGGAAAGGACATAAACTTAAAATCTCAGGTAGGGTTTGGTGGGGTGGTAATTGTTGAGGTCAAAAGCCCCAGTGTCTTTAAATGATTGCCTTTTCAGCTATAAACTTTAAAAGTTTTTTTGCACCTTTTTTAAGTTGTTCTTTATGAAAACCTGGGATCCATTTTTTATCTGTTAAAAAATCGGAAATAACAAGAAAGGCAATACCTTTAACTTTCCTGTAATTACAGACGCTATAAAAGGATGCAACCTCCATCTCTACAGCGAGCATCCCCTCTTGGCTATATTTTATAATTTTCTGTTCTGTTTCCCTGTATATGGCATCACAGCTCCAAACCACGCCTTTTAAAAACCCCGCTTGTTTTGCAGGTATTTCCCATTTATCCACCCATTGTGAATAAACAATATTACTCTTATTATCTTTAATATAGTGGTAGGATACCCCATCTTCCCTTAAAGCACCCAGGGCCAAGATTATGTCTCCAATGTTTAATCCGTCTTTAATCCCACCGCAGTAGCCCCATAGAATAAATTCATTTACCCCAAAATCTGAAAACTCCTCAACAATAGTTGCAATGTTTGGTCCACCTACACCAGATTTTGTAAGGATTGTTTTCTTTATTTCATAGATAGCTCTAAAAGGAGACCATGCCTCTTTTAAGTTGTGTTCGAACAAGGTAAGTAAGTGCCTTAAATCATTTTGAGCGAATACGATTATTGCCCTTTTTGGAAGCACGAGGTCATGATACGACCTTTTTGTAATTGAGCATACAAGTTCACTGGGTTTTAAAACCCCTTTCGAAGGGTCAAAAAAGCTTTTCAAATCCTTCCTTCAGTCTTCTGTATGTCTCCCTTATATGCTCTGAAATAACCCTTGTTTCACCGATGACAGCCATAAAATTTGTATCGCCGAACCATCTGGGGACCACATGTATGTGGATATGGTCTTCAAGACCTGCACCTGCTGCCCTTCCTATGTTTATACCGATGTTTATACCATCTACATTAAACTCTTTCTTGAATATTTTTGTCATTTTCTGAACGAGCCTCATCATATCGAGCATCTCAAATTCCTCTAAATCTTCTATTGAGCCTACATGCCTTTTCGGCACAATCATGAGATGGCCATTGGTATAGGGAAACTTATTCATAATCACAAAGGCAGTGCCCTGCCTGCCAATAACGAGTAATTCATCATCGTCTTTTTCATCAATACACAAAAAACACTTCTTTTCTCCCCCCTTTGATGACCCTGCTATATATTCCATCCTCCACGGCGCCCAGATTCTATCCATATTAATCCCTCATAAAAATAAAGTCCCTCCAGTGTTCTGGTGGCGTCTTTATGCCAAGATGCAGCATAAATATATAAAGCCCGTTTGGTCTGGAAGGTCTTTTTTTAGGATACATGTCAACTTCTTCTGGGAGTTTGTTTCCTTTTTTTAGATTGCACTTAATACATGATGTAACTATGTTTGTCCATTCAGTTACACCGCCTTTTGACCTTGGGATGATATGGTCACAGGTGAGTTCTTTTGGGTCAAACTTTTTACCGCAGTATTGACATGTATAATTATCCCTTAAAAAGATATTTTTTCTGGAAAACTTCACATTTGAATGATTATTTTTTATAAACTTGAGCAGTCTTATAACTGCCGGTTGTCTTATTTTTACCTTAACACCCTTTATTTCCCTATCATATTCCCTTATAACCTCTACCTTTCCGAGGTGCACCATTGTTATTGCCTTTTTCCATGAAAGTATACTTACAGGTTCAAAGGTGGCATTGAGTAAAAGGGTTCTTTCCATAAAATCATTGATAATTAACGATTTTTTAACCTATATTGTCAAGTTTTTTGACTCTACGTTGAAATTCTTTACAATAAAAAAGGAGGGTTAACCCCTCCCTTTTTGATAATTGTTGAGATTACTTCTTTGCTGGTTCTGCTGGTTTCTCTGCTGCTGGTTTTGGTTCTTCTTTCTTCTCTGCTGCTTTTTTAGGTTTTTTAACCTTCTTTGTTGGTGCTTTCTTTTCCTCTTTTTTCTCGGCTGCTGCCTTCTCAGGTGCTGGAGCTGCTGGTTTTGCCTTTTCCTGTGCAAAAGCCGGGCTCATGAACACAATGCCAATAAGAATGGCAAAAACGATTGTAAGAACCTTTTTCATTTAACCTACCTCCTTTTTTTATTTTTTAAAACCTTTATATTAAAAATATGCATAATGTGTGCCACAGATTTAACAGATTGTAATTATTACATTTTTAGAATTTAAGAATAATGGTGGTTGGAAAATTTTTCGTGATTTAACGAATTGAGTATTTTTTATTCGTAATATTAAAAAATTTCACCTTTTTCTTTCATCTTTTTAACCTTAAACCATAGTTTATCATATGACATATTAAGTAACCTCGCAGCCACAGAAACCTTACCTTCTGCCTTTATATAGGCTTTTTTTATCAGCTCTTTTTCTACTGCCTCAAAATCAATACCTTCGTCTGGTATATTTATCTCATGGGATAGGTTTTTTAAACTTATCTGTTTCACCTCTTCTGGAATATGTTCTATATCAATCACAGGACCATCACACATCACATAAGCCCTTTCAATAATAGATTCTAATTGCCTTACATTTCCGGGCCAGGAATAACCCATAAGAAGTTTCAGGGCATCATTTGATATGGTTTTTTTTGCCTTTTCTGAATCATTCAGTTTTTTTAAAAAATGTTCTACAAGTAGAGGTATATCAGTTATCCTTTCCCTCAGAGGCGGGATGGAAAATGCAATGACATTGAGCCTGTAATAAAGGTCTTCCCTGAAATTCCCCTTTTTTATTTCCTCATCGAGTTTTTTATTGGTTGCAGCAATGATTCTCACATCGAGTTTTATCGTCTCTTTACCCCCTAATCTCCTGATTTCTTTTTCCTGGATTGCCCTCAGCAATTTGGCCTGTGTGCCCAGTGTTAAGTCTCCAATCTCATCGAGAAACAATGTGCTGCCGTTTGCCTGTTCGAATAAACCGATATGCCTAGTTAATGCACCGGTAAAGGCACCTTTTTCATAGCCGAATAGTTCACTTTCCAGAAGTGTCTCAGGGATGGCAGCACAGTTTATGGCAAAGAATGGTTTATTCTTTCTCGGGCTGTTATAGTGTATGCTTTTGGCAAACAATTCCTTTCCTGTCCCGCTTTCACCGTATATGATGACCGTAGAATTTGTGGGTGCTATCCTTTTTACAATCTTATATAGCTCCTCCATCCTTTTATGGGCACCTACTATGTTATCCAGTTTAAACTTGCTGGTAAGCTGGTCTTTTAGCATTATATTATCCCTTAATAGCCTTACCTGGTTCATGGCATTTTTAATAACAAGAAGCAACTGGTCCTTTTCAAATGGTTTTTCAAGGTAATAAAATGCACCTAACTTTGTTGCCTCAACGGCAGAAGGGATTGAACCAAAGGCAGTTATGATTATTACCTGGGAGATATTATTCTGGTTTTTAACTTCTTTAAGTATATCTGTTCCATCTATATCGGGCAGCCTCAAATCTGTTAATACTACATCGAAGGTATTACTTTTTAAAAGATCAAGGGCCTTTTTGCCTGTGTCTGCATCTTCTACATAGTATCCTTCCTTTTCAAGGATTGTCCTTATGATGTCTCTCTGGTTGTTGTCATCCTCAACAAGGAGTATATTCCCTGAACTGTTTATCATCATATGGAATCCTTAATGTAATGGTTGTGCCTTTATCAGGTGCACTTTTTATCTCTATTTTTCCCCCGTGTTCTTCTATAAACCTTTTTGTTATGGTAAGGCCAAGACCTATTCCAAATTTTTTTGTGGAATAGTAAGGCTCAAACACCTTTTCCAGTTCTTCATCAGGTATTCCATTGCCAGAATCAATAACATTTATATAACTGAAGGCATCTTCTCTACCATATTCAATCTTTATTGTGCCTTTTTCATCCGTTATCGCCTGAATGGCATTTACTATGAGATTTATAAGACACAATCTCATATATTCCCTGTCACAATAAATATATTCATTGCCATCTTTGTTTACAACTTCAATAAATATGCCGGTTCTTATCTTGTCTTTAAGGATTTCCAACGCCTCTGATATGATCAATTCAAAAGGAATCCATTCCTTATTTAAAGTAATATTTTTTCCCAGCAACAAAAAATTATGTATGAGTTCGTTAACCCTGTATATTTCCTTTGTGATATTATCGAGAAGTTTAAATAATTCATCCTTTCCATCGATGTGCGCTTCATTTATTCGTTCTTTTATATGACCTATGGAAAGGGATAGAAAATTTAGTGGATTTCTTATCTCATGGGCTATCCCTGAAGAAAGCTGACCAATGATGGACAGCTGTTCAGATTTTTTTAATTTTTCCTTTAATTCTTCTCTTTCAGCAAGCTTATCCACCATTTCATTATAGCTCTCAATAAGGGTGCCAATCTCATCCTTTCTGTTTTTGTTTCTTATCTTAACCAGTTCGCCCTTTGCAATCGTTTTACTTGCCTCTGCCACCTTTTTTATAGGTTCTGTATATTTTTCTGCTATAAGAAGGCTCAGTACAATTCCTATACTGAACGCAAAGACCATGCTTAATATCCTCTTCATATGATTTTTGCGCTGAATCAATTTATAATCGTCAAGAACCATGCTTATATGAACATACCCTATATTCTGACCCTTTATGGAAACAGGCATGATGATGTTGTATAGCTTCTGCATGTCCTTTTTCCCTTCATCGCCCATCCTTGCCGTGATTATAAGGTCCTTTTTTCTCCATTGTTTTTTTTCCGTTATCTTTTCCAGTGTCCCTATCTTTTTAGGGTTTGAACTTGCTATTACCTCAGATGTATCGCTTATTATGGATATTTCGTTTATACCCTTTTTATTCAGCATATCCACATAGCTTTTTAAACGCTCTGTGGGATTTCCTTTATAAGTTAGCTCCTCAACGCTTATCTGGATTGCTTTTGTTATATCATCGATATTATCGGTCACCTTTTCTATGACCATATCTTCAGTCTTAGAATAGATAATGGTCAGGGAACTTATGGATAATACAAGCATGAAAAGCAGTATCAGAAGGAGCTGTGTTTTAAGGGACAGACTTCTGAATGTATCTTTTAAGTTATTAAAAATCTCTTTTTTAAGCATTGAAGCCTCTTGAAAATGCTTTCTTTTGAAATCAGGGGAAATACCTCTTTGATGGGTGGGCCGCTTATTTTTCCCGTGAGAATCACCCTCAATGACATCATGATTTCTTTTTTTGTAAGCATTGATTCTGATTTTATCTTATTTAATAACGCGTCGAAACTTTTTATTGAATCATTTTTAATAGCATCCTCCACTGTTTCTATAATGCCTGATATCCCCTTTATCCCTGAAATAAACTCCATTGCATCACTATCAATAGTGTCACCAACAAATATACTCATATATTCTTTTAGTTCATTGATGGTTTTAACATTTTCTTTAATCATCCCCACCCTTTCTTTAAATTCAACAGATAAACCTGCCTCGTCAATGAGCCTATCTAAAGGCACATGCTTTATATATTCTTTATTTAACCAAAGGAGCTTTTCCATATCAAAAACAGCATCTGATGGGGATAGAGATTTAAGATCAAAAGTATCAATAAGCTCTTTTTCTGTTAAGAATTCTTTTCCCATTGACCTTCCTGTTATACCAAGATAATTAAAGATTGCCTCTTTCAAAATCCCCATTGCTCTGAAATCCTTTATACCTGTTACACCGTGTCTTTTACTTAAAGGTTTTCTGTCTGGTCCGGTCAAAAGGGAATGGTGGGCATATAGGGGATGTTCTTTTTCAAATGCATGAAAGAGCATTATCTGTTTGGGGGTGTTTGATATATGGTCTGCGCCCCTTATTACATGTGTTATGCCAGAAAGCATATCATCTATAACCACTGCAAAATTATAGGAAGGGATGCCATCAGACCTTAAGATGATAAAATCGTCCACATGGTCAAAGGGAAAACTTATCTCACCATGAATCATATCATTAAATTTTATTGGTCTCATAAAGGATTTGAATCTTATCACGTATTCTTTTTTTTGTCTTAAAAGCCCGTCTATCTGATCTTTTGAAAGGTTTTTGCACCTGCCGTCGTATCTTGGGGCCAGTCCCTTTGCAGCAGTTATCTTTCTTGCCTCATCAATTTCATCTTTACTGCAGAAACACCTGTATGCAAAACCTTTTTTCAAAAGTATCTCTGCGTAACTTTTATAGATATCCAGTCTTTCGCTCTGTCTTACAGGCCCTTCATCCCATTTTATGCCAAGCCATAGCAAATCCTCAATGATAGATGTTTCGAAGACTTTACTTGATCTCTGAATATCTGTATCCTCTATCCTTAAAGTAAATATGCCCCTTTCTTTTTTTGCAAAGAGATAGTTAATAACTGCGGTTCTTGCATTTCCCACATGGAGATGACCGCTCGGGCTCGGGGCAAAACGAACCTTAACCAATTTAATACCTCCACAATCTAAATTCCGCCTGTTAATTCCTGCCATTCACAAGGGGTCTTTTCGACAAGGGCTACGGCATATACTGCGATCCCCTCTTTCCTTCCTGTAAAACCCAGCCCTTCTGTGGTCTTTCCCTTTATTCCAATAGCACCTTTTTCTATACCAAGTATCTCAGAAAGCCTTTCCTTTATCTTTTCCCTGTATGGATAAATCTTGGGTGTTTCTGCCACTATTACAGCATCTATATTTACTATTGTGTAGCCTTTTTTTCCTGCAAGTGCTGAAACAAACCTCAAGATTTCAACACTATCTATGTCTTTTATGCTTTGGTCAGTGTCTGGGAAAAAGTGGCCTATGTCGTATTCTGATATGGCACCTAAGATTGCATCGCAGATGGCATGGATAAGACAATCTCCATCTGAATGACCTGCCAGGCCTCTATCACTTGGTATCTCCACACCCCCGAGAAACAGTTTTCTCCCCCTCACAAGGGCATGGACATCATAACCAATTCCAACTCTCATTGGTTAAAACTGCCTCTTAATTCAGAGAGGATCCCCCTTGCAATGATGAGGTCTTCTGGGGTTGTGATCTTTATATTATAAGGAGAGCCTTCTATTACCTTAACCTTTTTCCCTATGGATTCGATGAAAGTGGCATCGTCGTAACCGTAGAGTTTTTTTGCCATACCTTCCATGTATGCCTTCATAATGAGTTCGTATTTGAAGGTCTGTGGTGTCTGTACCTGCCAGAGTGAATCCCTATCAAGGGTCTTTAATACAAAACCTTCCTTTGAGATAACCTTTATCGTATCCTTAACGGGCAGGGCAGGTATTATGGCATCGAACATCTCCATGAGATATATGCCTTTTTCGATAAAAGAGGGGGTTATAAAAGGTCTTGCCCCGTCGTGGATTATAACGATATCACATGGATTTTCAATGGCATCGAGGCCGTTTTTTACAGAATCCTGTCTTAATCGACCGCCTATAACAAGCTTTATAACCTTACTGAACCTGTATTGTTCAAGGATCTCTTCCTGAATCACAGGCAGGTCTTTTTGATTTACCACAAGATATACTCCATCAACGGGCTTACACTCTTCAAAGACCTGGAGTGTGTGGACTATAATGGGTTTATTGTCGAGAAGTAAAAATTGTTTATTTGTCGGGGCACCCATCCTTTTGCCTGCCCCTCCTGCAAGAACAATGGCTATTATCCTCATGCTTTTACCTGAGCTGGTCTCCTAATCTGTATTAATCTATAACAACGAACTCTTTTTCTGCGAGTTCTTTAATCTTGGCAAAGATCATCCTTCCGGAGGTGGTCTGAAGTACACTTATAACCACCACATCCACACTTTTGCCGAGCATCTTTTTTGCCTCGTCCACGACAACCATGGTGCCGTCATCGAGATAACCGATTCCCTGACCGTGTTCTTTGCCTTCTTTAAGTATTTTTATATTCATCACCTCACCAGGGAGGATAGATGGTTTTAAGGCCGTGGCAAGTTGATTGATATTTAAGACCTCTATGCCCTGTAGTTCTGCCACCTTATTAAGATTATAATCATTTGTTATGATTTTAGAGTTTAATCTTTTTGCCAGTGCAATAAGTTTTGAATCTACATCTTTCAGTTTTGGAAAGTCATAGTCCACTATCTTTATTCTTACAAAATTTTGCTTCTGGAGTCTGTGGAGTACATCAAGACCCCTTCTTCCCCTTGTCCTCTTTACAGGATCTTGCTGGTCTGCTATATGCTGCACCTCATAGAGCACAAACTGGGGGATCACGAACGTGCCTTCCATAAATCCTGTCTCACATATATCTGCAATCCTTCCGTCTATAATGGTGCTCGTATCAATGATTTTCATGCCCTCTGATTCCTGCATCTTATCGAGAATGGGAATCTTTGAGAGGTCTAATGTTCTACTCTTTTTTTCACCTATTCTAAAACCGAGGTAACCCACAATAAAATATATAAGAATGTAAATTGGAAGGGTTATGGGTATATCCTTAACTATTGTAAGAAGTAACCTTGATATAAAGAGGTTTGCCATGACCAGACCAACAACTATACCTATAAGGCTACCTATAATCCTTTTTAGCTCAATCTCTTTTAGCTTTTCCTCGCATTTTAATATTGCATAACCAAAACCAAGGCCACCTATGGCCCCGAAAAGCCCTAAAAAATTGCTTACAAAAATCTCCCTGACTATAAAATATCCTGTTACCGTTGTAACTGCCACCATTATAATCTGAATGATAATGTCCACGGGCTATCCTTTAAAAATTATTTTTATTCCTTATAATTTTTTGCAAAGATTTTTTCTATCTCTTCCTCCACCTCGTTTTCATCCTTTGTTAAGGCAATGGACAGTTCTTTTTTGACGAGGTTTCTGGCAATCTCGAACATCTTCTTTTCACCAAAGGATAATTCCTTCCAGACTTTTAGACTGTATAATTCCCTTAAAACCATGGCAACCTCGAATATGGAGCCGCTTTTTATCTTTTCCATGTATTCCTTATACCTTCTGTTCCAGGGCGCATTGTCGTGAACCACATTCTTTTCTTTTAAAATCTCATATACCCTTTTTACTTCACTGGAATTTATAACGCTTCTTAAACCTGAATTTTTGCTTCCGTCCACAGGCACCATGATAGTCATATCCGTATCGAGTATCCTCATCACATAAAAGGCCTGTTTTGTTCCTGAAAACTCCCTTTCTTCTATGGATTCTATTCTGCCAACACCGTGGCCTGGATAAACTGCAACTTCTCCTACTTCAAACATTATACCTCCGATTAAAAATTCTTTTTCGACAGTTAATTTTATCAATTTTTTTAAAAGATTTCAATAATTAATACTTAAGGGGTAGTGTAAAATATTCTATGTAAATTTCTTGTCCTTTAAAAAAAAGGGTGTATTCTCCAAAGGTCACAAATCCATATAAAGGAGGAATACACCCTATGAAACAACTAACAG
>Ga0308390_1000966_pt1 | contig 19428 bp, 19 predicted proteins | sample Hotspr2Sample149_FD_202358 | JGI IMG/M metagenome (GOLD analysis project Ga0308390, IMG submission 202358) | Hot spring phototrophic mat microbial communities from Mushroom Spring, Yellowstone National Park, Wyoming, United States - 20040719_149 ...
TTTTAGAGGAAGAGAATGCTTTTTCAATTAGAGATTTGAAAGTTAATGGTTACGATGTAATGGAGATAAAAAAAATTCCGCCTTCACCACTTGTTGGGAAAATTTTAAATTATTTATTTGAAATAGTTTTAAACGACCCATCAAAAAATGAAAGAGAGACATTGTTAAAACTTATTAAAGAGTATAAAATACAAGAATAATATTTTTAAGGGTTCATACTGCCTGTTCTGTAGCCCTCTAAATCAAGTGTTATAAATTTAAATCCTAATTTTTTAAGTTTCTTTACTATTTTTTTTCTATTGAGAAAAATTTTATCAAAATCATTAATATTAGTTTCAATTCTTAATAAATTTTTATGATATCTTACTCTAATCTGCGATAATTTAAATTTTTTCAAAAAATTTTCAGCCTTATCAATTATTTTCAATTTTTCAATTGTTATATACTCATTAAATGGAAATCTTGAAGCAAGACAGGCAAAAGCTGGTTTATTCCAAGTTGGCAAGCCATAAAATTTACTTAATTGTATTATTTCATCTTTTGTAAGTTTTGCATCTTTTAAAGGAGATTTAATGTCAAGTTCTTTGATTGCTTTCATTCCTGGCCTATAATCTTTTAAATCATCATAATTTGAGCCTTCTAAAACATATTTATAATTTTTTTCACAAGCAATTTTTTTTAATTTTTTAAAAAGTTCAAATTTGCAATAGTAACATCTATTTAAAGGGTTTTTTTGAAAATTTTTTATTTTAAGTTCTTCTGTAATTATACTCATCCATTTAAAATTAAGTTTTTTTGCTAATTTTTTAGCAGATTTATATTCAGAAGAAGGGAATGTTTCGGACTTTGCGGTTACAGTCAGAACATTTTCCTTTCCCAATATTTTTTTGCAGATATAGGAAAGAAAAGTGCTATCAACTCCACCTGAGAATGCTATAACAACAGACTGATAAGATTTTATAATATTTTGAAGTTTTTTTAATTTTTTTTCAAGTTTCTTAGATATATTTGCTATATTGTTCATAAATAATTTTAGCAAGTCCCAATTGTTCTGACTTTGCAATTTTCAATGCGTATTCTTGGTATAACATATCATTGAAAATTTCTTCAGCCGGATTTTGTGGTATAAGTCTATATTTATTTAAAGTTTTTCTCATTTCTCTTAGCATCATATTTACAAAAATAGATTCAAATTGGTAGCAGACTTCTTTAAATTTTTTTAATTCTGTTTCTTTTTTATCTTTTAAAATTTTTTTAAAATCTTTTTCAGTAGAATTTAATTTAGTTACTTTTCTATTAAACTCTAATTCAGAATACAAAAATTTTGGGTCAATAATTGATAATTCATTCATTTTTAACTACTCCACTATTATTTCACCAAATAAAGCATTAGCTTTTTTTAAAGCATAAAGTATGGCAATAATATCTTCGGTTTTTGCTCCAATTTTATTAAGACCATCAACCAATGATTTAATATCAGATGATTCTTCAATATGGAAAATATAATTTTGCTTTTCTTGTTCAGAATAAGCTTTTCCAATTTTTTTTATATATATATCAATATTTTTATAACTAACAGCAGCTTCGGCGAGTTTAACATCACCGCTTATTACGACAACACCCGTACTTTTATTTATAACAATTTTTCCTGATGGTTCAATTTCTATTTCCAATTCAAGAATATCATCAAGTAATTTTTCATATCTATTTTTGTATTCTTCTGGAATAGTTATTTCAATTGATTTATTATTAAGAATCGTTGTTTCAATATTTTTAAATTTTTCAAACAAGGCATCACGCATTTTACTTATGATTCCAAAATCAGGTGTCTCCAAGTTTAAAATTATTTTATTATTTTTTATAAAATTAGAAGTTAAATCAGTTTCAATAATTGCGCCATTAGGGATAATTCCGAAGTTAAGATTTTTATTTGCGGTATCAGCAACAGTTAATTTTCCCTGTGCAACTGCATAAATTTTTCCATCAGCAGCTCTTAAAGGAGTTTGCAATAATATTCCATCTGAAATATTTTTGGCATCGCCTACTGATGAAACTTCCACATCAATTGTTTCTCCTTTTTTTGCAGTAGCTGGAAGAAAAGCGGTAACCAAAACCAAAGCTGTGTTTTTTGAATAAACTTCCTCAGTGTCAATTTCTACTCCTATATTTTCAAGAACAGTTGTTAATATTTTGCTGGTTAACTTAAATCTTTTAGAATCACCTGTGCCATTTAATCCTGTTACAAGTCCATAACCGATTAACTGATTTTTTCTTAAGCCATCAATATTTACAATGTTTTTCAATTTAACTCTAATTTTTGCTTCAGCAATTGAATAAAGAAAAAATATTATTATAAAAATTTTTAGAAAATTTTTCATTCAGCAACCTCTACACTATTTTTATCTATAACCCTGCATTTTAACTTTTTGCCATAAGTTGTTTTAACAATTACAAAATTATTGTTCTCAATCTTTTCAATGTTACCATCCGTAATAAGAGTGATATTATTTTTTTTGTAAAAAACTTTAACTTTTGAATCAGGTGCAATATTATTTATTGATTTATTTTTTAGAGTAGCGTAGACGATTTTATATTTTGTTTTATCAAAGAAATCTGATATTTTTACATTGAAATCAATTTTGTCCATATTTGTAGAAATATTTACTATTTCAATATCATACAATTTAAAATCAGGCAGTTCACCGTTAATTACAATATCATTAATTGAGGAATTAAAAAACTTAGCAATTTCATTTTTTATAGAGTTAAGCATATTCTTTTGATTATTTTGTGCAGTAATATTTACAACAAAAAATAGAACAAATAAGGTTGCAAATACAGAGAAAATATTTTTAATATTTTTCATAATTTACCTTTTAAGATTAATAGCTGTGTTAAGCATTGAATCAGAAGTAATAACTGCTTTAGAATTAACTTCATAAGCTCTTTGTGCAACAATCATTTCAACCATTTCATCAACGAGGTTAACATTAGACATTTCTAAGAAGCCCTGATGAATTTTAGCCATACCCTCATAACCTGGTATACCTTCAATTTCAGGACCTGATGCTTCAGTAGTCTTGAAAAGATTTCCGCCAATTGCTTTAAGGCCTGCGGGATTAACAAATCTATAACTATAAATTTGTCCTACTTCAACAATTTCATCTGAGCCTGCTACTTTACAAGTTACTTTACCATCTTCAGAGATAGAAACTTCAGAACGTATAAATCCTTCGGGTAAAATTATTGGTGGATCTAAGAAATAGCCATTTGAATTTACAATTTGGCCATTGCTATCAATTTTAAAACTACCATCTCTTGTATAAGCAACTGTGCCGTCATAAAGTCTTATTCTAAAAAAACCTTCACCTTCTAATGCTAAATCAAAAGGGTTTTCAGTATGCTGGAGACTTCCCTGTTGATGCAATTTTTGAGTAGCGGCGACCTTAACACCGTGTCCTACTTCAATTCCGGTTGGAACAACTGTTACATTTGTAGCTGGCGTTCCTGCAACTTTTAAAGTATGATAAAGTAAATCTTCAAAGTCTGCTCTATTCTTTTTAAATCCAGTTGTATTAACATTTGCTAAATTATTGGCGACTGTATCAATATGAAATTGCTGTGCAATCATACCTGTTGCAGCAGTCCAAAGTGACCTCATCATAATTTTTTCTACCTCCTTAAATAAATTTTTATATTTTCTGTTTTCTTTTATGAGGCTAAATGCCTCATGCTACAATTTTATAATAAATTATACTCTTGAAAAAGTATTAAACAATCTTCCAAGTGCATTATCGTGTGAAATTACAGATTTTGAATTTGCTTCATAGGCTCTTTGAACTTCTATCATATAAACCATTTCTTTTACTATATTAACATTTGACTGTTCTATAAAACCCTGCCGAATTTTTGGCATATTCTCAGGTTCTGGAGTATATGCAGGTCCACTGAACTCTGTTTCATAATAAAAACTATTACCCTCTTTCTTTAATTCCCTCTTTTCTCTAAATGTAACTATTTTAAATCTATCTATTATTTCCGATAACGCCCAATCATTCTCAACATTTGAAACAATTTGTCTACTATACAAATCACGATTTACAATTATTTCTCCTTTTTCATTTACAACAAAATTATTTGATTGCACCTTTATATAACCATTTTCACCTAAAACCTTATAACCATCTTTTGTTACAATATAATTGTCTTTATCAAGTAAGAAGCTACCATTTCTTGTATATCTTAAACCTCTTTCGGTTTCTACTACAAAGAAACCATCACCTTCAATTGCAAAATCAAATGGATTATTAGTTTCTCTTAAACTTCCCTGCTCAAAATTTGTATAAACTTCATTTACTTCTACACCTGTTCCAAGTCTTCCAACAATTGGCATTGTATCATAAGAACCCAGTGAAAATTTTCTAACTCCGTCATCATTTAACCTTCTTATTAACATTTGAGGAAACGATTTAAAAACAGTTATATCACTTTTAAAAGCTGTTTTGTCTGCATTTGCAAGATTATTTGCAACAACATCCATTCTAATAGTTTCAGAAAGCATTCCAGCAGCGCCTGTATAAAGTCCTCTAATCATAACTCTGCCTCCTTTTGTTGTTTAATACATCGGTTTTTTAAAAATTTTCATAAATTTCTATTTTTTAGAAGTTTATAAATTTTTGTAAAAATTCCTTTTCAAAAATTTTTATAAATTTCTCTTGACTTCTTTTTTAAAAGATTATAAATTTTTTATAAAAATTTTGTATAATAAATTTAGGAGGTAAAATAATGAAAAAATATTTATATTTAATTTTAATCGGTTTAACAATATTTTATAATTGTTCTGTTGGAAAAGCAAATAAGATAAAATATTTAATGTGGGGAAGGCCTGAAGAAATAAAGGCTGTTCAAAATTTTATAACTGAATTTAACAAAATTTATCCTGAGATAAAAGTTGAAATTATACATACGCCAGATTATTACACCAAATTGCAGACTATGATAGCAGGTGGAATGCCACCTGATGTAATGTATATGGGAAGCGAATATTTTCCAAGTTTTGTAAAAAGAGGCGCCTTACTTGATTTAACTCCTTATATTGAAAATGACCCTGACAATGTTTTAGAAAAATTTAATATAAATGAATTTTTTCCTGAGACATTAGAGCCATTTAAATATGAAAATAAATATTATGGAATTCCAAAAGATTTTACTACTTTGGTTGTTTATTATAATAAAGAATTATTTGACAGAGCAGGTGTAAAATATCCGTCATCAGATTGGACATGGGAAGATTTTAAAAATATAGCGATTAAATTAACAAAAGATACAGATAACGATGGTATTATAGACCAATTTGGGTTTGTATTTGAGAACTGGGTTGGATATTGGATATCCTGGGTTAGGCAAAATGGTGGAGATATATATGATGAAAAGACAGGAAAATATGTTATAGGTAAGGAGCCATATCTCTCAAAGAATGTTGAAACATTTCAATTTTTATATGATTTAATGTATAAATATCATTGTGCTCCTACTATGCAGGAGAGTCGTGATATGGAAGGAACGCAGCTTTTGGAAACAGGAAAAGTAGCGATGGCAACTTATGGAAGATGGCGAACATTGGAATTAAAAAATGCTCAATTTAAATGGGATATAGCAGCACTTCCTAAAAAAGTAAAAAAAGCTTCAACTCTTTATACTGTATGTTATTCAATCTCTAAAAATTCACAAAATAAAGAAAATGCCTGGAAACTTATTAAATTTCTTGTAGGAGAGAAAGGCCAAATTGAAACTGCTGAATCCTGTCTTGCTGTTCCATCTCTTAAAAAAATTGCCTTTTCTGACCATTTCCTTAATCCGAAAGCCTTACAACATAATAAAGTTAATGCCAAGATATTTTTTGAATCATTACCTTATGCTAAAACTACTCCACCTCATCCAAAGGCTCAAGAATTTAATGATACTATTACCAGATATCTTGATGAAATATTTATAAACAAAAAAGATATACGAGAAACTCTTATTAAATTACAGACAGCACTGGATAAATTAGAATCTGAAAGTATTTAAAATTTTTTATATATTCATCTTGGTATGCAAATTAAATTTTTAACTTATGTTTTAAATGTAAAAATATAACAATATAAAATTTAGGAGGTAAAACAAGTATGAAAAGTAAAAAAATATTTTACACTTTTTTAATTTTACTACTCTGCTGTGCTATATCATTTGCTGGCTCTCAAAAAGAGCAAAAAGTTTCAACTAAAAAAATTAATCCTGAAGAATTGAATAAACCTTCATTACCATTAGAATTAGAAGAAGGAGTTTTATTTACTTACAAAGATGAAAGAGCTTCAAAAGTTTCTCTTGCAGGTTCATTTAATAATTGGGATGCTTCTAAAAATTTAATGAAGAAGAACAAAAATAATATATGGTTTATAATTTTACCATTAAAAAAAGGAAAAATTGAATATAAATTTGTAATAAATGATTCAACTTGGTTAAAAGACCCTGAGAATAAAAATTCTGCTCCTGATGGTTATGGTGGTGAAAATTCTGTTTTTGAAGTTAAGAAAGATTATGATATAGGTGGTGTTACAATAAAAGATGGTAAAGTAATTTTTAAACTTTATGCTCCTGATGCAAAAAAAGTTTCGCTTGCTGGTAGTTTTAACAATTGGAATACAGAGGCAGATATTATGAAAAAGGATGAAAAAGGATTTTGGAGTATAATTAAAATCTTACCACCAGGGAAATACCAATATAAATATGTTATAGATGGAAATTGGACACCAGACCCTATGAATGAAAATACAGCTGATGATGGTTATGGTGGAAAAAATTCTGTAATAGAAATAGAATAAATTCTCTTGACCTTAATTTTATAATTTTTTAAATTTTACCCTAATTTTAATAATTAAAGGAGATTATTTTTATATGGAAATTTTTGAAATACGAGAAAAATTGAATAAAATTTCTGAAAATTTGTTATTTACTTGGAATCACGAAATAAATGAATTTTTTGAATTGCTGAATAAAGACTTATGGTTTAAAAGTGAAAAAAATCCTATTAAATTTTTGAAAGAAATAAGTGATGATGAGATTAAGAATAAATTTTCTAATAAAGATATTGAAATCAAATTTAAACAGATTTTTGAAAATTTTGAAAAGTATTTAAATTCAAGCAATTATTTAGAGAAAGAAAGAACAATAGTTTACTTATCACCTGAATTTGGTTTTACAAAATTTTTAGAAATATATTCTGGAGGGCTCGGAACATTAGCAGGTGACCATTTAAAGTCAGCGTCCGATTTAGGTATAAACATTATAGGGGTTTCACTTTTTTATAAATTAGGATATGTTACTCAAATGATTGGTAAACATGGAAAGCAGGTAAATTTATTTAAAAGTGCAGAATATTCTGAGCTTCCTTTAAAAGCAATTAAAGATGAAAACGGAAATGAAATTTTAATTGATATTGAATTACCTGAGCGTAAAATTTTTGCAAAAGTTTGGAAAATAAAAGTTGGTCGTTGTTTTTTAATTTTACTTGATACAAACATACCTGAAAACAACAAAGAGGACAGAACAATAACATATCGTTTATATGATGATGGTAAATATAGAGAACGAAGGCTATTGCAGGAAATAGTTTTAGGAATAGGCGGTGTAAAAGCATTAAAAAAACTAAATATTAAACCTGATGTTTGGCATTTAAATGAAGGGCATTCAGCATTTATTATTTTTGAACTACTAAAAGATGAAATTTTAGAAAACAATTTAAATTTTGAAGAAGCTTCAAAGAAAGTTAAATCAAAAATTTTATTTACAACTCATACCCCAGTTAAAGAAGGGCACGAATCTTTTCCTAAAAAATTGATTGAGAATTATTTTAAAAGTTATGCTAATATTTTTAAAATTGATTTAAATGAGTTATTACATTTAGGAAATTTCAATGATGAGAAACATCCGAACTCCTTTAGTATGACTATATTTGCATTAAAATTTTCTGAAAAGTGTAATGCTGTTAGTGAGTTGAATCAAAAAGTTTCAAAAAATTTATGGCACAAAGTTTGGGCTGATAAAAAAATTGAGGATGTCCCAATAGATTATGTTACAAATGGTGTTCATCATCCAACTTGGGTTGCAAAAGAATTTGATGAATTATATAAAAAATATATTTCTGAAAATTGGAAGTTAGAAGTTGATAATAAAAATATATGGAAAAGAATTTACAATATACCTGATAAAGAAATTTTTGAAATTCATTTAAAATTAAAGAAACGCTTAATAGAATTTGTCAAAGAAAATGTTTTAAATCTCTATAAAAGAAATGGAGTTGAAAACAAAATTATAAATAAAATAATTGAAAGTTTAAGTGAGGAAAAGCTTACTATAGGATTTGCAAGAAGGTTTGCCGCTTATAAAAGGGCTACGCTAATATTTAAAAATGAAAAAAGTTTAATTGAAATTCTTAATAATGAACAATATCCTATTCAAATAATTTTTGCAGGCAAAGCATATCCTACTGATAAAAATGGGCTCGAACTTGTTAAAGAGATTTATAAATATTCTTTGAAAAAAGAATTTTTAGGGAAAATTATAATTTTAGAGAACTACAGCATTGAGATGGCGCAATATTTAGTGCAGGGATGTGATGTATGGCTTAACAATCCGCGCAAACCTTACGAAGCGTCAGGAACGAGTGGTCAAAAAGCTGCTATGAATGGTGTTTTAAATTTTAGTATATTAGATGGATGGTGGCCTGAGGCGTATAATGGTAAAAATGGTTTTGCAATTGAAAGTGCTGACTCAAATTTAAGTTGGGAAAAACAGGATAAAATTGAATGTGAAAATCTCCATCAGACTTTAAAAAATAAAATTGTTCCAATTTATTATTCAAGAGATGAAAATAATTTGCCTAAAAAATGGATTGAAATGATGAAAGAATCAATTGCAACTATTACTTCAGTTTTTAACACACACAGAATGTTAAAAGAATATTACGAAAAATTTTATAAACCAATATATGAAAAATAATTCAATTTTTAAATTATTAAAATTATTAATTGAAAATAGAAAAGAGATTAAAGTACCAATACCCTCTTATTGGCTTTATCCTTTAAACAATTCTGACGGTAAATTTTTAATTTCTAATCCCTATGATTTATTGATTTCACTAATTGAAAATTTTATATTAAAAAATAAAAATTCTAAAAATAAATTTAAAATTCCTGTAATTTATGGCTCCTTTATAAGAACTACTACAGCATTTGATTTTGATAATGACAATAAACTTCTTTTAGAAGATAAATATGGTTTAAGAGAAACAGGGACAATTTTAAGAATGTTTTTTCTACTTCCTATCTTAAAGAAGATAGGAATAAATATGTTATATTTACTTCCCATAACACTTTCAAGTGAATTATACAAAAAAGGTGAAGCCCCTTCGCCATACTCAGCAAAAAATTTTCTTAAATTAGATAAATATCTTTATGACCCGATGACAGGCGAATTTAGTGAAGAGAAATTAGAACTCCAATTCAAAGCATTTGTTGAAGCCTGTCATATTTTAGGTATAAAAGTTGTTTTAGATTTTATTCCAAGAACTGCAAGTCGTGATAATGATTTAATATTGGAGCATCCTGATTGGTTTTACTGGATTAAGAAAGAATATGAAAAAGATTTTAAGCCACCTAAAATTGAAGGACTCCCAATGACTTCTTTTTTTCCGGAACACACTGAAAAAATTTATACTTCAACAGAAGTTAAAGAATTTCTTAAAAAATTTGTTTTTGCACCAAATATTTTAAATCCGAAAAAGTGGGAAAAACTTGTTAAAAAAATAAAAAAAGAAAAAATTGACAATTTTTTGTCATTAATAGAATCTGAATTTGAAGTCACAACTGTTCCTGGATTTTCTGATGTTATAAATGATACTCAACCATTATGGACTGATGTAACATTTTTGAGATTATATCTTGATTTTCCAAAAGATGCAGAAAAATATCTTTCTAAAAATCAACCGCCTTATGTTCTTTTTGATATAATTAAGGCAAGCAGGATAAATTGTAAAAAACCTAATAAGCCTTTATGGAATTACATAACAAACATTTTACCATACTATCAAAAAAAATTTAACATAGATGGTGTGCGAATTGATATGGGGCATGCATTACCTGCAAAACTTGAGAAAAAAATAATTGAGAATTCTTTAAAATTGGATAAAAATTTTTATTTAATTGCGGAAGAACTTGACCCAAATGGTTCTAAAAGAGCAAAAGAAAGTGGTTATCATTCTATTATAGGTAACTTATGGGCAATTGAGCCAAGATGGAATCAAGGATTAATAAAAGAATTTTTTTTGAATACATTACCAAAGCTTTCTGTTCCAGTCTATGTTTGTGCTGAAACTCCGGATACGCCAAGAGCTATTACACGAGAGGGAAAAGAAAAATTTCATCTTTTTGCAACTGCTTTGAATTTCTTCCTTCCAAATACTATAACTTTTATAAATTCTGGTTTTGAATTGAAAGAAATTCAGCCATTAAATAAAGGATTGGATACAGAATTTTGTAATCTTTATTTACTTAGTAAAAATGACTTAAATTATGGTAAACTTGGACTTTTTTATTTCACTACGCTACATTGGAATAATAATTCAGAAAAAATTTTCAAATTACTTGAATATTGTAATAAAGTAAAATCTGAATATCCTGAAATTTTTGATTTTAAAAAATTAAAAATATTAGATATAAAACCTGAAAATAAATGGACATTTGGTTATTACCTTACCAAATCTGAGAATAGATTATATGTAATAATAAATACGAATCTTAAAAAAAATTTTAAAATAAATTTTAAATGTGATAAAGAATTTAAAGAAATTAATTCAATTTTAAGCACGAGCGTTTATCAAAAGAAAAATTATTTTATAGATAAAAGACTTAGAAGTAGAATAAAATTTAAGGAAGGGAAATATTTTTTGAAATTAAGGAAAGGTGAGATAATAATTTTTAGTTGCAGTTAATTTTTATTTTTTGTTCCGAATATAAGATTTAAAGCTTCAAGCCGTGTATCTTCTCTTTTTTTAAAAACACCTCTTAAAGCTGAGGTAACGGTCAAAGTTTGTGGTTTTTTTACTCCCCTCATAGACATACATAGATGTTCAGCCTCCACCACTACAATAACTCCGAGAGGGTCTAATGATTTCATAATAGCATCTGCAATCTCTTGAGTTAAACGTTCTTGAACCTGTGGCTTTTTTGAAACTATATCAACAATTCTTGCTAATTTACTTAAACCTGTGTAAATTCCATTTTTAGGTATATAACCTATGTGAGCTTTTCCAATAAATGGAATGAAATGATGTTCGCACATTGAATATAAAGGAATATCTTTAACCATTATTATTTCGTCATAATTTTCGGTTTTAAATTTTTTTATAACTTTTGATGGGTCTTTTCCAATTCCTGAAAAAATTTCTTCGTACATATCAGCAACTCTTTTAGGAGTCTCTTTTAAATTTTCAGATTCCGGGTTAAGTCCTAATCCAATTATTATCTCGCGAAATGCTTTTTCAATTTTCTTTTTATCAATTTTTCTATTCATAATTTTTTAAAATATAAGATTATATTTAAAAATCAAACTATTTTTTTATTTTAAGCAAAATTTCGTATAATTCTTGTAACTCATTTTTAATTCTTTTTATTATAGTTAATTGAGATGGTAATTCATTTCTTTTTAATTCATACCATAATCTTTTTCTTGCACCCGCAATTGTATACATTTCGGTATATAAAAGTTCTTTTATTCTTAAAAAAATTTCTATTTCTTTTTTAGTATATAATCTATGTCCTGTATCTTTTTTTATTGGTTTAACGAACTTAAACTCTTTTTCCCAATTTCGTAATACATGCTGTTGGACGCCAACAATCTTGGCGGCTTCACCAATTGTATAAAATAATTTATCTTTCAATGTTTTCATTTATAGCTTTTTTAAGATTAATTGATGGAATGAAACGAACTTTAAAATGAGATGGTATATAAGTAAGTTTTTTAGTCTTTGGATTTAAAAAATTTCTTTCTCTTTTTTTAACAACAAAAAATTTACCAAAATTTTTTATTCTTACTTCTTCCTTGTTTTTTATTGATTCAACAATAATATTTATAAAGTCATTTAATATTTTTTTTGAATCAGCTAATGGAATACCTAATTTAACAAGTTCATTTAAAATATCGTTTCTGGTTCTTTTCATTTATATAATTTCCGGTTTAGGTTCTCTTACCATTAAAGAATAAACAGACTCTTTAGCATTTTTATTATTATACAAAACATTATAAACTTCGGTTATAATTGGGATGTAGAGATTAAATTTTTTTGCCAAATGGTAAGCGGCGTAAGTAGTTTTAACACCCTCTGCTACCATTATCATATTTTTTAAAATTTCGTTTATGTTTTCACCTTTACCCAATCTTTCACCGACATATCTATTACGGCTATATTCACTTGTGCAGGTTGTAACCAAATCACCAATTCCAGCCAATCCGAAAAAAGTTTCTTTTTTTGCTTTAAGTTTAACACCCAATCGGACAATTTCAGCCAATCCTCTTGTTAGCAATGCTGATTTTGTATTAGCACCAAAACCCATTCCATCTGAAATTCCAGCAGCTATTGCTATTATATTTTTTAATGAACCACCCAATTCAACTCCTATAATATCTTCGTTTGTATATACTCTAAAATATTCAGTAATGAATATTCTTTGTAAATATTCCATTAATTTTTTATCATTTTTTAAAGAAGCTATAACTACTGTTGTAGGATGTTTTCTACTCACCTCTTTTGCAAGAGAAGGACCTGAAATTACAAATATATTTTTGTTATTAGTCTCTTCATAAATTATTTCAGATATTCGTTTCATACTATTTTCTTCTAAACCTTTAGAAGCCGAGACTATAATTTTATCTTTTAAAAGGGATTTAGCTTCTTTTGCAGTTGAACGGATAGTATGAGAAGGGATAGCAAAAATTACTATTTCGGTATTGAGTAAAACTTTATCAATATCATTTGAAATAAAAACATTATCAGGGATTATTACATCTGGCAAAAATTTTTGATTTACTCTTTTTTGGGAAATAATTTGGACTTGTTTTTTATCATATTCCCACAATTTTACATTATGTCTTTCAGAGAGCATAACAGCGAGTGCGGTTCCCCAGCTACCACCACCTAATATAGCGATATTTTTTCCACTTATAAAGAAATCTAATTTATTTTTGTTCCCCATTTATATTCCTCTTTTTTAATAATTCTTTTTATATTTTCTCTATGTTTGAAAATTATATAAAATGCTATAAAGATTGTAAGGGAGAGGAAATAAATATTTAAATTTTTTTTATAAAGGATAAAATAGCTTAAAGGCAAGGAGATGGCGGCGACTATGGACGCGGCGGAGACATATTTAGTTATAATTAATGTAAAAAGGAAAAGAATTAATCCTATCAAAACAACTCTATAATCAACTGCCAAAAACACTCCCGCTGATGTTGCTACTCCTTTACCACCTTTAAATTTAAGATAAATAGAATATGTGTGTCCGAGTATCACAGAAATTATTACCAAAACAAAAAACTTATTGAAATCTAAAAAAAATAATTTTTTAAAAATAAAGACAGGAATAAAACCTTTTAAAGCATCCAGAAAAGTTATAATAAAAAAATATTTTTTCCCCAAAACTCTTGCAGCATTTGTTGCTCCTACATTTCTACTTCCAATTTTTCTTATATCAACTCCTTTTATAAGTTTGCAAAATATAAAGCTTACAGGGACAGCACCTATAAAATATGAGATTAAAATATAAATTAAAATTTTATAATTCATATTAAATTTATAATGTAATTTACGAAATTATATAAAAAAGTCAAATATTTTAAATTAGAAATAAAATATATAATATTATTCCTTTTTACAATTTAAAAGCAAATCTTGAATTGCAAATTTTTTTGTTATTGCGAGGTTTTCTGTTATATTTGCTTGCGAGTAAATAATTCCTGGGTGGCTATAAACTATTTTTTCGTTATTTTTTGATTTTAATTTAGAGACAAGAAAAGAAAAAGCATTTGTATAAAGAGAAAATTTATCTAAATCAGCAATAAAAGAAGTTTCAAATCTCAAAAGTGAGCATAAACCCTCTATTGATGCATTATAAGAGGCAATTTTTATTTTAGTATCTTTTCCTGACTTTCTTATATATTTTCCAATAGTTGCCCCTAATATATCATTATCAACAATGAAGCCCTTTATTTGGTCGTCATATTTTTTAATTATTAAATCTATTTTTGAGTCAATATTATTTTTTTCTTTATAGTAATCAGTAACAATAGTTATATTTTTTTCTTTTAAAAATGAAGTGGCGCCTTCAAAAATTTTATTTTTTATATTAGTTTTAGACAAAAATAAGATAACAACATTTCTTTCTTTTGATGAATAATTATAAAGATTATTAGCTAATTGATAGCCCAAATTATACAAATCAAAATTGAAAAGATAATCACAAAATTCTGTATTAGTTAAAGCATCAGTTACCAAAGCAACCTGCACTTTATTTCGTTTAAGCATTTTATAAATTTTTTTTATTTTAGAATAATCATTTTCCTCTATTATTGTTATTTCCGGGTAGATTCTATCTTTATTATTGAACAAATCATTATATTGATTAATTTCAAGGCTAAAATTATTTTTAACAGCGATTTTATTTAATTCATTTCTAAGTTGGGTATAAAAAAATTCTGAATAATTTTCTTTAGGTATAAACAATCCTATACATTTCTTTTTAAATTTAGCTGAGCAGGAAAAAGATAAAAGCAAAACAAAAATTAAAATAAATTTTTTATTCATTAATTCTTACTTTAGCACTTAAAGCGTGGAAATTTAATTTTTCAGTTTTAGCCAATTTAATAATTAGGTTAGCTAAATTTTCAAATTTTTCTTTAGAAAAGTGAACGAAACCGATTTTTTTTGTGAAATTCTGCACAGATAATTGAGAAAAGAATTTAGCCGAACCCATAGTTGGCAAAGTATGATTAGGGCCTGCCAGATAATCACCAGCACAGGTTGGAGAATATTCGCCTAAAAAAACAGCGCCTGCATTTTTAACATAAGGTAAATAATTTAACGGTGAACTTAACATTATTTGAAGGTGTTCAGGAGCGATTTCATTTGAAATTTCAAAAGCTCTTTCAATTGTATCAGTTAAAATAGCAACAAAATTTTTTTTAATTGAAATTTCCGCTATTTTGTTTTTATTATTTGAAAGCAATTTATTTATATAATTTTCAACATTTTTGATAAGATTTTTTGAATTGGATATAAGCACGGGTAAAGCCATTTCATCGTGTTCAGCCTGAGCGAGCAAATCAGCAGCCACAAAATATGGATTTGAATTTTCATCAGCAATTATCACAACTTCAGTTGGACCTGCTATCATATCAATGTCAACTATGCCGAAAAGTAATTTTTTAGCTAAAGAGACATAAATATTTCCAGGACCTGTTATTTTATCAACTTTAGGTATTTTATTAGTTCCGAAAGCGAAGGAGGCTATTGCGTGGGCACCGCCGACTTTATATAACTTTTTTTCGTTTAAAATATACAAAACTGCCAAAATTTCGGCAGGAACATTCGTATTCCATTTGACAGGAAATGTCAAATATATATTTTTTACTCCAGCTATCTGAGCAGGAATAACATTCATTATTATACTTGAAATATATATTGCCTTTCCACCAGGAATATATATCAATACTCTCTCAATAGGTTTTACTAATTGTCCTAAAATTTCGCTACCATTCTCACTTGAAACAATTATAAAGTCTTTCTCTTTTTGTCTTTTATGAAATTCACTTATGCGCTTTATGCTGATATTTATTGCTTCAATAAATTTTTTATCTTTTTTTAATAAAAATTTATAAGCCTTTTCAAAATTTTCTTCTTTCTCTAAAATACCAACTTTCTCTAAGTCTGTTCCATCAAATTTCAATGCAAAATAATTTAATGCCTTGTCTCTTTCTATTTTTACTTTTTCAATTATATTTAATACATCAGACTCAATCTTCTTTAAATCAATATTTTCTCTAATTTTATTTATGTCAAAATTTTTATAATGAAAAACTTTCATTTTTTTTGTAATCTACTTTGAGATTGAGATAATGATTGAATAAATAGGACTCTTAATTTTGCTTCATAAGCCCAGCTGCTATAAGGATATTGAGAAATAAGTTGATTATAGTATTTAAAAGCTTCGTTAAAATTATTACTTAACTCATAAATTTTGGCCAGATTAAACATAGCAGATGGAACATTGTTTCTTTTTTTATATTTTTTGAGCAATTCAGTATATGCATTAATTGCGCCCTGAAAATTATTTAATTGTTCATAACATTTTCCAATATTAAGTAAAGCATAATCAGCAAAATAACTTCTTTTATATTTTTCAAAATATTCTTGATATTTTTTTAATGCATTATTAAAATCATTTAAATCGTAATAAATATTTGCCTGATAAAATAGTGCGTCTGCTGCTGGTGGAGTGTTTTTGTATTGGTCAATTACATATTGAAATGTATTTATACTCTGTTGCATAAGTGAAATTCTTTCTTCATTTGAAAGTTCTTTTTCTAAAATTGCTTTTCTATATGCTCCTAAGCCCGCTTCAAAATATTTATTAGCTTCGTTCACTTTCTTTTCATAGCTGTTTAAATATAAAGGAATAGCTATTAGGATTATTAAAAATATACCGAGGGCAACTATAACAGCATTTTTATGTTCTATTACAAAGTGTCTTAAAAGCAATGCGAAATCTTTTAAGACATTTTTTTTAATATCGCTTTTTCTTATCTTAGTTGTAAAAAGTTTATCAAAATTGAAAATTTTACTAAAATCAAATTTTAGATTTTTTAACTGGAAAGCCATTTTTAAACTCCTTTGTTTATTCTATTTTTATTATATCGCCTAATTTAACTTTTTCAGTTGGTTCTTTTTTAATATATTTAGCAATCTCTTCTTCGGCCTTTTTCTTATTATATTCTTTGGCACTTACAATTATACTTTTTGATTTTTCATTTAAATCTATTATTAGGCAATTTACTTTTTGTCCTTTATGAAAATAATTTTTATAATTTTCTATTTTATGTTGAGCAAAATGGGAAACTGGCAAGAAAGCTTCAATTTCGTTATTAATTTCTACATAAGCACCTCTCTTTGTTATATTTTTAATTTTACATTCAATGGGTTCTTTCTTTTCCATTTTTTTCTTTAAATCATTCCAAGGATTTGGTAACAATTGCCTCAATGAGAATATAACAAGATTTCTTGTTTTATCAAGGTTAATAACAACGGCTTTATGTTTTTCACCCTTTCTAAATGCCATTTTACCGTGTTGAAATTTTTTAGTCCACGATACTTCTTGAATAGGAATAAATCCTTCTATTTCGTTATCTCCAGAAATTTCAACATAAGCGCCTGTGCCTATAATTCTTTTAATTATAACTTCAAATTGGGAACCAATTTTATATTTTGAATCCTCTTTTTCTAATGGACTTTGAAATACTTGTTTTAGTCCGAGTTTAATTTTATGATTTATTTTATCAATTTCAAGAATTTTTACTTCAACTATATCGTTTAATGAGACCAATTCAGATGGAGTTTTTATATGTTTTGCCCAGGTCATATTATCAATGCTCATAAAACCATATATTCCATCATCAAACTCAACAAAGGCTCCATAATTATTGACTTCAACTACTTTTCCTTTTGCAATCATTCCAACCTGATAATTTTTATCAACTTCAGCCCAAGGATTGGGCAAAAGATTTTTATAACTTGCCAATATTTTCTTTTTATCTTTATCAATTGAAATTATAACTGCTTTAATTTTTTCGTTTAACTTTAATACTTCTTCTGTTTTAAAAAATCTACGCCAGCTAAGTTCTGATTTCGGGATTAAAACATCTACACCACCTATATCAATGAAAGCCCCAAAGTTTGTTATATTTTTTACAATACCCTCAATCACATCTCCAACTTTGTAAGTATTAAAAATCTCTTCAATTCTTTTTTCGTTAACTTCTTTTAAATATTCGTTTCTTGAAACGATAACTTTTTTATTTTTTGGATTAATTTTTAAAATTTTGAACATTAACAATTTATCTTTTATTTCTTCCAGATTTTTTACATTTTTAATATGATTTAAAGGTAAAAAAGCAGGCAAGCCAATATCAACTTCGTAACCATTATTCAATTTTTTAACTATTTTTCCTGATATATATTTTGAGGTATTATAAATATCAACTATATTTTTCCAGGCTTTTATTCTATCAGCTTCAACTTTTGATAATAAAACTTCACCGCTTCTTTCATCTTTTTGCAATACTAAAACTTCCAATTCATCACCAATTTGAGGATATACTTCAAACTCCTCCAATTTTATTTTGCCTTCAATTTTAGATTTTACATCAAGGTAAATGCCCTCACTTGTAATTTGAACTACTTTTCCTTTAATAATTTTACCGGGCGTAATTTCTTGAATATAGGTATCATTAAATATATCGCTCATATCAAATTCATTCATATTTTTTCACCTCATTTTCATAATTTTTACAAAATAATCAAAGCATTACAACGAACCAACAAAAAATATTATGAATGTATATATTTTTAAGAGTAATTATTTCCATTTTACCATTCAAAACTTTGAATAACAATTACTTGTTTCTCTTTTGCTTTATTTAGAAATTTTTTATCAGCGTAATGCACTATTAAAATTTTAACAATATCGTCAGTTTTATATTCATTTTTTACTGCTAATACTTTTTCTTCAAGTTCATCAAGTGTATCTTGTTCTTTTCTTTTTCGTTTTAATTCTTCCAATCTTTCTTCAATTTTTAGTTTTACTTCGCCAACTATTAATAATTCTTTTCCATTTTTTCTTCCTTTTCCAAATAAATTTATCTCTTTGTTACCTATTTCTGTCCTAATAAGTTTTTCTACTAATTCAATTCCGTATCGTTCTTTTAAAATTTTAGGTACCATTCTATAAGCCTCGTTTTCAAAACCATAGCTTATACTTCTGGATAAATTACCAAGATGTATTCTAGTATCTTTTAGTTCGTCTCGAGTTTCTTTTAATTCTTCTGCAAGTTTTTTTATTTCTAATTCTGTGTTTTTCTGAGCCTGCGCTAATTCTTCTACTCTTTTTTCAGTTCTTTTCTGAGCTTGGGCCAGTTCTTCTACTCTTTCTTCGGTTCTTTTCTGAGCTTGGGCCAGTTCTTCTACTCTTTCTTCGGTTCTTTTCTGAGCTTGGGCCAGTTCTTCTACTCTTTCTTCGGTTCTTTTCTGAGCTTGGGCCAGTTCTTCTACTCTTTCTTCGG
>Ga0308390_1000971_pt1 | contig 19390 bp, 19 predicted proteins | sample Hotspr2Sample149_FD_202358 | JGI IMG/M metagenome (GOLD analysis project Ga0308390, IMG submission 202358) | Hot spring phototrophic mat microbial communities from Mushroom Spring, Yellowstone National Park, Wyoming, United States - 20040719_149 ...
ATTCTATATACAGAACATTGTTTTCTATATAATAATGCGGTAGTAAAAAAAATGTCAATAAAAATGTAATTATTTCTGAAACAAGGACATATAAAGGTTGATTTTTTTATAATTTTCAGTTCAATGATTTTTAGAACTTTTTACCGTGAAATCTTTATAAAATGAATACCCATCCAGACAAGTACTATTGAAAATAGTAGTTTTAAGTAAAATTCTGGGATAAGATTTGCTGTTGAGCCACCCAAAAAACTTCCCAGAGCAGCACCGACAATAAGACCTGGGGCAATCCTTTTTTCCACATTTCCAAATTTGTAATGGATATAGGCACCTATGAAACCTACAGGCACCATCGCAACAAGAGATGTTCACTGTGCCATCTGCTGTGGCATGTGTGCCAGTATAACCATAGGCGGTATCATTATAGTCCCACCCCCAACACCCATCATACCTGATATAAAACCTGTTAATCCACCAGTGGCAAGAAAAATAAAGATTCGTAGCCACAAATTTGTATTGACCGTGGTCTGAAATATATACCCTTTGCCTATAAGGAGCAGGGAGACAAAAATAAGAAATATTCCAAAAGACTTTTTCAGCTTCCTTTCTGGCATTGAATGGGCAAAGACGGCACCGAATCTGGCAGTTATAGCTGCAGTAGTGGCAAGAATACAAGCAACCTTCAAATCAATTGTGCCGTGATAAAAATATGCAGTAGCGCCAAAAAGGCCTGCAAAAACAACGGCAACAAGGCTTGTACCATGGGCTTTTAACTGGTTTAGTTTCAGCCAGATAACCATAAGGGGTATCATGATTATACCTCCACCAAGACCTATAAGACCGCCAAAAAACCCTCCAGATAGGCCTGTTATTAGCCCTTTAAAATTATTCATAATTGCACAGTAACACATAAGTTTTATTATGTAAAGGTCAAAAAATCTGGGTTAATTTAAAAAATTATTGAAATAACCCTATTTTGGGTTTATCTTAAAAAAACTTTTGAAATATTACCCTATGGAATCGAATTTCTATATACCTGTTACAGCAGCTGTAATTGAAAAAGATGGTATGGTGCTTATTGCAAAAAGAAAGAAGGCATTTATGGGTTATCTGTGGGAGTTTCCAGGAGGAAAAAAGAAGGATGCGGAGACACTTAAAGAATGCCTTGTGAGGGAGATTAAAGAAGAACTGGGTATAGAGATAGAGGTGGGAGATTTCATATGTTCTGTAAAGCACGTAATTAACTGCCAGTCTGCAATTGAACTTCATGCATTTAAGGCTATTCCCAGAACTGATAATTTTCAACTTAAAGACCATGATGAGATAAGGTGGGTAAAAATAGAAGACCTTCATAAATATAATTTTTTCGAGCCTGACAGAGCAATCGTAAGGGCATTAACAAATGTATAATTTTTCAAAACAAAATCGTTTTTTCTAAATTAAAATCTCCTGTATTTTTTTTGTGGATTTACTTTAAAAAAATAGTTTTGTGTTTTATATTTAATAATAAAAATTAAGGGGGTAAAGATGCAGTACTCCGACATTGTAATGGAACATTTTAAGTCACCCAAAAATGTGGGCAGGATTGAAAATCCTGATGGTATAGGCGAGGTGGGTAATCCTGTCTGTGGAGATATGATGACTATTACTATAAAGGTAAAAGATGAAAGGATAGAAGACATAAAGTTTGAGACCTTTGGGTGCGGTGCTGCCATAGCTGTTTCAAGCATGGTCACAGAAATGGCAAAGGGCAAAACGCTGGAAGAAGCATTGAAGATTACCAATAAAACTGTTGCAGAACAGCTCGGTGGATTGCCGAAAAATAAACTCCATTGTTCAAATCTCGGTGCAGATGCCCTTCACAAGGCAATCATGGATTACTATGCAAAAAAAGAGGGTAAAGGAAAAGAGCCTAAAAAATTTGAAAAAGAAGAATTTATAGGTAAAAGGGAAGAAAAATGCCATTGTCCGTATTGTGATACTGAACTGACTGAGCCTGCTCGTTACTGTAAAAGTTGCGGCAGGCCCATACCTATCAAGTAAATTTTTTAGATTTCCAAAGAAAGGAGCCCAATCATGGAGCTGATATATTTTGACCATATCTCTGGAACACCATTACATCCCATTGTCAAAGAGGCAATGATTAAATACATAGAAGAAAATGGATTTGGAAATCCATCAAGTCAACATCGTTTAGGTGATGCGGCAATTGAAACCCTAAATCATGCAAGGGAAAATGTGGCAAGATTAATAAATGCAAAACCTGAAGAGATAGTATTTACATCAGGAGGTACCGAATCAATTAATCATGCTATAAAAGGCGTAGCATTTGCGAGGGCAAAAAAAGGTAAACATATAATTACATCAAATATTGAGCACCAATCTGTATCAAGGACATTGAGGGTGCTTATGCGCATGGGTTATCAGATTACAACCATACCTGTTGATAATTACGGTGTTATAGACCCATTAGATGTGAAAAAGGCCATAAGAGACGATACGATCCTTATAACAATCATGCATGCCAACAATGAAATCGGCACAATTGAGCCTGTCGAAGAGATAGGAAAGATTGCAAGGGAAAGAAATATAGTATTTCACACAGATGCAGTAGCTTCATGCGGTAGCATTTCCATAGACGTCAATGAATTAAACGTTGACCTTTTAAGCCTTTCTGCAAACCAGTTTTATGGCCCGCCCGGGGTAGGTGCATTATATATAAGAGAGAAGACAACCATATTTCCATTAATAGACGGTGGCACACAGGAAAATAATCAAAGGGCGGGGACGCAAAATATGATAGGCATAGCGGGAATGGCTAAGGCTGCAAGCCTTGCAAAGGCCGAAATGCATGAGAGAACAGAGCATCTATTAAAACTAAAAAGATATTTTTTAGATAAATTGGGTACATTAGATGATATAATCGTAAATGGACACCCTGAAAAGAGCCTTCCTGGTCTTGTATCCTTTTCAGTGGAATATGTGGAAGGTGAATCTATGATGATCATGCTTGATGAAAAGGGCATATGTGTATCAACAAGGTCTGCTTGTGCATCAGGTTCTCTAAGGGCTTCCCATGTATTAATTGCCATAGGTAGAGATTATGCCACTGCCCAGGGAACGCTCCTTTTCTCCTTTGGAATATTTAATACCATTGAACAGATAGACAAGGCATTTGTTGTTTTAGAAGAGACGATAAAATTTTTAAGAAATATCTCACCGTTATATAAAAAGAAATAATGAAATAGCAAAAAGGCAGGTGCATAAATGATAGTTGACTGGATAAAAGAAATTAAAGAAAAATCAGACCCGGAAGAACTGGGTATGATACTTGTTCACAATGGAATAGTTAGGGGTACATCAAAAGAGGGAAAGGTCATTAAATCCATGAAATTATCCTACAATAAGGAAATGCTTTCCCAATATATTGATTCAGTAAAAAAAAGGGATGGCATTTCAGATATTAAGGTATGGATTAATGAAGGTGAATTAAAGATCGGCGATGATATCATGGTTTTGCTTGTAGCGGGCAGGTTTAGAACTGATGTGTTACCCGTCCTCCAGGAAATACTAACAAAGATAAAGAAGGAGATTGTAAGGGAAGAGGAGATACTCTAATCCAGTTATAAAACATTTTTGTACTTTTTTAAATACTTTCCATAAATCGCAAGCCCAACATAGTGGTAAAAATTCTTGTCAAAATTTGACATTTTTTATGGTTTTGTTATAAAGTAAATCCCTATGACAAATAAACAGAAATTAATAATTGCATTCTTGAGTATTATTTTGATGCTCTTTGTCTTTTCATATTATGATTTTAAATCATGGCATTCCCATTTTCAAAAACATAATAAAAGGGACGATAGGATTGTTGAAAGGATCGCCTCTTTTATGGAAGATGAAGGTTTTACATTAGGCAGGGAAAAACTCTTAGAGACGGCACGGTCTATCTATAAGGTATCCAAACAGTATGGCATTGATTACAGGCTCATGCTTGTCATTATAAAGATTGAAAGCAATTTCAAGCACAATGTGGTATCCCCCAAGGGTGCAAGAGGGCTTTTACAGATAAAACCCTCCCTTGCTAAATTCATAGCAAAGGATGCAGGGGTTCTCTGGAAGGGGATAAAAACCTTAGACGAACCGGAAAAAAATATAAGGATAGGGGTTTTTTTCTTCTCAAGACTTTTAGAGGACTTTGATAATATTTATCTGGCATTAAATGCTTATAATATGGGACCTACAAAATTAAAAAACATTCTTAAAGAGAAAAAAAGTCACGATGGAAACTTTTCCACACAAGTTTTAAGGGAATATAAAAATATCACCACTATTCTCCCGCCACCTTAATTATTAGCTTAACCTATGGAAAATACCATCCTTCTTCCTCAAAAAGGATTTATTTACATCACTGGTAAGATTAATTCTTTTATATCTTTTTTTATTTCAAGGATTAACAGAAAGACCATAATATTTTACGAAAAAGAAGACGAGGCCCTTCTTTTAAAGGAAGAGATAGAATTTTTTTCTAAAAAGGAATGCCATGTATTTCCTTTGTTCTCAGAAAAAGTGTTTGAAAAAGAAGACCAGATAAAAAGAATTGGGTTTTTAACACACCTTGTGGAAGATGTTTTTTTTATAGGTCTTTTTCCTTATAATGGTCTAACACATTCTCTTCCTGATAAATCTGTTATTGTAAAAAATACAATGACCATTTCTTTTGGAGATACCCTCTATCAGGAAGATTTAATAGACTATCTTGATAAAAATGGATACGAGCATGTGTCCTTTGTAAGAAATGTAGGAGAATTTGCAAAAAGGGGTAGCATAATAGATGTCTTTACACCTACATTGCAGTGGCCAGTAAGGATAGAGTTTCTCGGGGATGAAGTTTATTCTATCCGTATTTTTGATCCCTTAACCCAGAGGTCAAAAGGAGAGATAGAAAAGGTTGATATAACTACGGCCAGAATTACAGGTAGTGAAAAAGGCACAATTCTCAATTATTTAGAAAAAAATATGGTTTTTGTCCATAATGGGATCAATTCTTTTATTCAAAGAATTAATATCATTGGAGAACATAAAGAAGAAAAAGAATTTATTGAAAGATTTTCAGGCATTTTAAAAGAGGGTTTAAATATAGACATCTCTGGTATAAAAGGTGATGGTGAAGGCATAATGATTTCTGCCATGTCAAACGATGATTTAAAATATCTTTTCGAGACAAAAAAAACGGAGATTTTTCATATCATCTCTGAAAGGATAAAAAAAGACTGGCAGGATCACAAATATGTATATCTTTTTGCAAATAATCAGGGTCAGGCAGAGAGATTAAAGGCAATCTTTGAGCATTATGAAGTTTTTCTGCCTATTGTTAGAGAACCCTTTAAAACTGTAAAAAAGGAAAAGGGCATTGTTATAGGTCCAATTAGGAGAGGGTTTAGAACCGATGAGGCCATAGTCCTTACCGAAGAGGATATTGTGGGACCCAAGAAAAGGGTCGTTAAAAGACAATCTGTGACCATAGATGAATTTTTAAATTCTTTTAAAGACCTCAATGTAGGTGAATGGGTAGTTCACGTAGACCACGGCATAGGTTTATATAAAGGTATAGAAAAACTAACGATAGATAACATTACCAAAGATTTTCTTCTTATAGAATACCAGGATGGAGATAAGCTATATGTTCCCATCGATAACCTTCACCTTGTTCAGAAATATATAGGCGGAGAAAAACATAAACCTAAAATAGATAAACTGGGGGCTAATTACTGGAAAATCACAAAGGCAAGGGTAAAGAAACATGTTGAGGATATAGCAAAAGAATTAATACAGGTATATGCTGAAAGAGAACTTTCAGAGGGATATGCATATTCCCCTGAAGATGAACTGTACAGGGAGATGGCATCAAGATTTGAATATGAGGAGACAGAGGGTCAGGCAAGGGCAATTGAAGAGGTGCTGGAAGATTTGAAAAGCCCAAAACCTATGGACAGGATTGTTTGCGGTGATGTGGGTTTTGGTAAGACAGAGGTGGCATTGAGGGCTTCCTTCAAGGTCGTTATGGATAATAAACAGGTAGCAGTGCTTGTGCCAACCACTGTCCTTGCCCAGCAACACTATAAAACATTTACGGATAGATTTAGGGATTATCCGATAGCTATTGAGATGTTGAGCAGGTTCAGAGCAACTATCCAGCAGAAAGAAATTTTAGAAAACCTTAAAAAGGGAAAGATAGATATTATCATAGGCACGCACAGGCTTTTACAGGATGATGTGGTATTTAAAGACCTCGGTTTACTCATTATAGATGAAGAGCACAGATTCGGTGTAAAACACAAAGAAAAGCTAAAGATGCTCAAAAAAAATATCGATGTTTTGACACTGAGTGCAACACCCATTCCAAGAACCTTATATATGGCCACAACAGGATTAAGAGACTTAAGCATCATAGACACGCCACCCCTTGACAGGCTTGCTATAAAGACATATGTGGTGAGATTTAAAGATGAACATATAAAAAAGGGTATTATGAACGAACTCGAAAGGGGAGGCCAGGTATTTTTCATGCATAACTTCATTCACAACATAGGCGTAGTTTATGATTATCTTCGTAGATTAATACCGGATATGAAGATTGCCGTTGCTCATGGAAAGATGCCCGGCAGACAGCTTGAAAAAATCATGCTCGATTTTATTGATAAAAAATATGACCTCCTATTGTCCACAAACATAATAGAATCAGGTCTTGACATCACAAATGCAAATACTATTTTTATCAACAATGCCCATAGATTAGGTCTTGCAGACCTTTATCAGTTAAGGGGCAGGGTGGGAAGAGGGGTAAGGCAGGCATATGCTTATTTGCTTGTCCCAAAAAACATTACATTGACAAAGGATGCTGCATTGAGATTAAAGATCATGGAGGAGATGACTGCCCTCGGTTCTGGATTCCAGATTGCAAATTATGACCTCGAGATAAGGGGTGCAGGAAATCTTTTAGGCCAGGAGCAATCGGGCAATATTAACCTTATAGGATTTGAGCTTTACTGCAAAATGCTTGAAGAGGCAGTTAATGAACTAAAAAGAAAAGAAGAGATTAAAGAAGAACAAATTTCAACACAGATAAACATTCCCGTAGAGGCATATATCCCTGACAACTATATAGGCGACCCATCACAAAAATTGCTAATTTACAAGAGATTATCCAAGGTATCAGAAGAAGAGGAGCTATTAGACTTATCAGAGGAGATAAGAGATAGATATGGTGAGGTGCCTGAAACAGTTAAAAATCTTTTTGAGGTAATAAGATTTAAACTGTTTTTATCGAGTTTAAAGATAAAAAAGGTGGAACATTCTAATGGTGTTGCTATAATTTATGGGACTGATAAAACACCAATTGATACAAAAAGATTATTGAATTTCATCAAAGATAAAAAAGATAAGAAAGATTTTATAAAAATTATGCCCGATAACAGACTGGTTGTAAAAACCAGTATTAAAGGTAAAGAAATAATTAAAGAAATCAAAAATTTATTGCTGGAAATCGTTTCCATATGATATAAAACAATTTAATAAAAAACAAGGAGAGACAATGAAGAAAATTGTTATTTTTATGTTAATTTCTTTTGTGTTATTTGCCTGTGGAAAAACAGATAACAGTAAGGTGCTTGCCACAATAGATGATGAAAAGATCACCATCAACGAATTCAATAAAGAATTGGATAAGATACCCATTAATATGAAGATGATGGTGGCCACACAGAGCGGCAAGAAAAATTACTTAGAAAAGATTATAATGAAAAAATTGCTTTTGAGAGAGGCCAGGAAAGAAAATATAGAAAAGGACTCTGAATTCCAGGAAAGGCTTAAAGAGGTAAAGGAACAGCTTATTATTGAATCCCTTTTAAAAAAGAAGATAAATGTAGATGCCCAGATCTCGGAAGAAGATTTGAAGCAATATTATGAGAAGAATAAAGAGACATTCAAGCGCGACAGGGAGATAAATACAAGGCATATACTTTTAAATACTGAAAATGAGGCAAGGCAGATTAAAGATAAGATATTAAAGGGTGAAGATTTTGCAGAACTTGCAAGAAGGTATTCCATTGACCCAAGCGCAAAGGCCACAGGTGGCGAGATAGGATTTCATCCAAAAGGCACACTACTTCCAGAATATGAGGAAGCTGCATTTAAATTAAAAAAGGTGGGGCAGGTAAGCGATATTGTTAAGACAAAATTTGGTTATCACATAATAAAACTCGAAGGCATAAGACCACCATCCTATGTGCCATATGAAGAAGTAAAAGACTTTATAAAACAAAAAATTGCCCAGGAAAAGCAGGCCCAGGCCCTGGAAAAATACATTACAAATCTAAAAAGCACTGCAAAGATTACGATAAATGAAGATTTGTTAAAAGAAGAAACACAGAAGGTACCGGATAAACAGGAAAAGACTGAAGTAGAAAAGAAGGAAAAAACACCTCAGACCGAAACCAAAAAATGAAAAGATTTCTCAAGATTCTTTTTATATCCTATTTTTTGTTCTTTCCTTCTGTCTCGTTTTGCGAGATAGTGGATAGGATAGTGGCAATCGTAAACGATGATATCATAACATTGAAAGACCTTGAAAAATACATCAAGGTTGAAAAAAAGGGGAAATATTTATCCATAATCGAATATTTCAGAAACATCCAGTTTAAAGAAAAGATAGAATTTTTTATAGATGATTTGCTCATAAGGCAACAGGCAAAGAAATTAAAAATAGAAGTAACAGACAGGGATGTGGAATTGATAATAGAGGGCATAAAAAAACAGCACCTCATTACAGAGGCACAGCTCAGAGAACAGCTTAAAAAGGAAAACATAAGTTATGAAGATTTTTTTAATGGTATAAAAATTAACCAGTTAAGAAGCCGGGTTATTGGAAATGCAATCTCATCGGAAATACTCGTTACAGAAGATATGCTTAAACATTACTATAATACCCATCTCGATGAATTCAGGGAAGACGAATACAAACTGAAACATATCTTTATATCAAACCAGAGAAAAGATGCAAACAAAATAGCACTAAATTTATACAATCTTTTGAAGGAGGGTAAGCCCTTTGAAGACCTGGCAAGGGAATACTCCGATGACCCCACATCTTCTCATGGCGGTGATTTAGGTTATGTGAAAAAGGAAGACCTGTTACCAGAATTGATTGAAGCTTTAAATCTTATTATGCCAGGGACATATACCCATGTTATAAAGACCAATTTTGGTTTTCACATTTTGAAGCTCATGGAAGTGAAAAAGGGTGATGTTATTCCTTACGAGGAAGTAAAAACTAAGATCCATGAAAAGATAATTCAGACAGAATCGGAAAAGAGATACAAAGAATATATACAGAAGTTGAGAAGATCATCTTACATAGAGGTTAAGATCTGAAAAGGATTGTTATTACAATGGGAGACCCTGCCGGAATAGGCGGGGAAATTATATGTAAATCTATTGGCTACTTAGGAAAAAGCAGCATACCCGTAATAATTGGTGACATCTCTGCTATAAACGATATTCAATATAGATTGAAGATAAAAGATAGCGTAGTCTTTAAAAAGTTCAAAGAGGGTAAAAAAGGTGATATAGAGTTTATAGATAAAGCCTTGATAAAAGATATCAAATATGGGGTATCTCTTGCCCATTACGGCAGGGCATCCTATGAATATATAATGGAAGGTCTTGAGGTTGTAAAGAAAGGCGATGCATCTGCCATTGTTACCTGTCCAATAAATAAGGCATCTATAAAAAAGGCAGGGATTAATTTTCCAGGTCATACTGAGATACTTGCAGATTTTTCAGGTGTAAAAAAATATGTTATGATGATGGCAAACAGGCGTATGAAGGTGAGCCTTGTAACCATTCATATACCGTTAAAAAATGTGCCGTCATTGATTTCAAAGGAGAATGTATTTTCCTGTATTGATATTACAAATCAGGCATTAAAAGAAAGATTTCGTATAATGAACCCCAGGATAAAGGTTTGTGGTTTAAACCCCCATGCCGGTGAACAGGGCATTATGGGTCATGAGGAAGAGGAAATAATACAGGCAATCGATGAGGCAAGAAATAAAGGCATAAATGTAGAAGGCCCATTCCCTGCTGATACCTTATTTCATAAGGTGGATTGTGATGCCTTTGTGGCCATGTACCATGACCAGGGTTTAATACCTGTAAAAACAGTGGATTTTAAAAGAACAGTGAATATAACACTGGGATTACCTTTTGTAAGAACATCTCCAGGCCATGGCACAGGTTTTGATATAGCAGGAAAGGGTTTAGCAGATCCCTCAGGGCTTATAGAGGCATACAAAATGGCAGAAAGGCTTTCTTAAAAAGTTTTAAATAAAGTCAGGTAGCTGTAACTCGTTTTTATACCTTTATCTTAGATATAACCCTTGTAACCTTTCTTAATTTTTTTGGTAGTTTTCTGGGATTCCCCTTTTTTGTAGTCCTTGATGCCTCATCTTCTTCATCCTCAATTTCACATCCCATAATGAGATCTTCCATTTTTGCAGGTGTTATAAAGGCAATGCCATATTTTTTTGCTTCGTCGATGATTGCTCTATCGGAGGTTACAACAACCATACCAGCTGGCTTTGTTCTTATCCACTGCATTATTAATTCATCTGCAGTTTCATTTTCTTTTGTGTATATAACTTCTATGCCTTTGTAATTTTCCCTTTGCCTTGTAAGGGAAATACTTTTATAGGCATCAAAAATGACCGTTATTTTATTTTGTTTTTGCCTTTTATAATTGACAAGTCTTTCAAGGAAATAATTTCTCAGCATTTCAAGGTTAGCACCATTGTGCACACTACTGGGCTTATCCTGTTTATATAATTATATCCATCAATTACTATATGCGGCATATTTTTATTGTAGAAAATAAAAAATTCTTATTCAAGTCTTTAATCACCTTAAAGTCTTTCCACAGGATATAATTTTTTACCTGAGGTTATGTGGTAATTTATAAGGCTATTTATTATGGAACAATTTTTATTTAAGCAAATTATTATTGACATTTAAGAACATCTTTTTTTATACATTAACAATTTTTAAATCTGGAGGTCCTATGAATTTAAGCGGAAGGGTGGCATTGATTACTGGTGCAGGCCAGGGTATTGGAGAGGCATGTGCAAGGGTTTTTGCAGAAAGGGGTGCAATGCTTGTTCTTCTCGATAAAAACAAAGAGACACTTCCCCATGTTGCAAACAGTATTGCAGAACATGGAACCCCTGTCATAGCAAGAATCATAGATTTAACACATACTTTAGCCCTTAAAAAACTCATCAAAGAGATAAAAAAGGAAACGGTCATTGACATACTCGTAAATAATGCCGGTTTTGATAGACCTGGCACGACTCAGAAGATAGAGAAGAAGCAATTTAACGAGGTTATGGGTATACATGTGGTAGTGCCTTTTTTGTTAAGTAAATGGTTGCTTCATGATATGCGAGTAAACAAATGGGGGAGGATTATAAACATAAGCTCTGTTTACGGTACATCAGGTGCAAAAGGTGAGGTTGCGTATTCAACGGCAAAGGCAGCGGTCATTGGGCTTACAAAAACCCTTGCAAGGGAGGCGGGTCAGGACGGGGTTACTGTAAATGCAATTGTGCCTGGTTTAATAAGAACACCACCTATCATTCAAATGCCTGACAGGCATAAAGACCCTATTATCCACCAGACGTTATTAAGAAGGATTGGTGAACCTGAAGAAGTGGCAAAGGTGGCGGCATTTCTTGCATCAGATGATGCCTCTTATATAACAGGAACAACCATTACTGTTTCTGGTGGATGGGGCATATAAAATACCACCCCTGACCATAACCTTTATGATCTCCAGAGGGATTTTTTTATTGGCTAAATACATCCCTTCACTGATAATAACTGGGAGTTTTGAACAGCACGGCACCTCCATTATCAAAACTGTGACACTTTTTATATCAAAGGACTTAAATATTTCTGCAAATTTTTTTCTATAAAGTTCAGTATCATCAAACTTGGGACAGCCTATAAGACACACCCTGCCATTTAAAAAGTCTCTGTGAAAGTCAGGGTATGCAACAGGGGTGCAGTCTGCGGTAATAAGTAAATGTGCGTCCTTGAGAAAAGGCGCTGTTTGCGAAACAAGTCTTATCTGCACAGGCCAGTGGGTAAGAAAAGAAGGCGATGTGCCTGCACAGCGTAAATCCTGCACAGGCACGTCTTGATCTTCACCAAACATCTGGATATGTGTGGATGGGCAACCACAGGGTAAAACATCCATGCCTGGTAAGGTCTTTATTGTTTCTTGGTTTTGAGGGTGTCTTTTTACTGTTTTTGCGTCAAATTCTTCTGCCTCTCGCTCAATAATCCTGATGGCATGTTCCAGACAATTACCTATGCATGCACCAAGCCCATCACAGAGGCTCTCTTTTATTACCTTTGCCTTCCCATTTATGATTTCTATGGCACCTTCTTCACATGCAATTACACAATTGCCACAACCTGTGCATCTTTTTTCGTCAATTTCTATTATCTGTCTTTTTATCTTCATATGTTTTCCTGTTTGTTTTTAAATCTCTTAAAGTTCTTATAAGTTTTGTGTCATTAACCGAGTATAGCCTTTAAATCCTCATCCGGTGTTGTAATGGGTTTAATATTAAAATTTTTTACCAGCACATCAAGTATGTTGGGTGTTATAAAAGCAGGTAGTGATGGCCCGAGCCTTATATTTTTAATGCCCAGATAAAAAAGGGTGAGAAGTATCGCCACTGCCTTCTGTTCATACCATGAAAGGATAAGGGATAAGGGCAGGTCGTTCACACTTACCCCAAAGGCCCTGGCAAGGGCAACGGCAATTTGAATTGCCGAATAGGCATCATTACACTGGCCTATATCAAGTAACCTCGGTATACCATTGATATCCCCTAAATCTTTGTCAAAGAAACGGAATTTACCACAGGCAAGGGTTAAAACAACGGTATCTTTTGGGGCCTTTTCCACGAATTCAGTATAATAGTTTCTACCTGGTTTTGCACCATCACAGCCTGCCACAAGGAAAAAGTGACGGATATTTTTGTTTTTTACTGACTCTATTACTTTATCTGCCACACCGAGGACTGTATTTCTTGCAAACCCGACCATGACCGATTTTCCTTCCATATCCTCTGTAAATCCAGGAAGTTCAAGTGCCCTCTCTATTATTGGTGTAAAGTCATTACCTGATATGTGTGTAACATCAGGCCAGCCTACAGTACCGCATGTAAAGATGTTATTTATGTAGGATTCAAGGGGTTTCTGTATACAGTTTGTTGTCATAAGTATTGAGCCTGGAAATGCTGCAAACTCTCTATGCTGGTTCTGCCAGGCCGTACCGTAATGGCCATAGAAGTGTGGATATTTTTTAAGTCCAGGGTAACCATGGGCTGGAAGCATCTCACCGTGTGTATACACATAGATGCCCTTTCCCTCGGTCTGTTTTAAAAGTTCTTCAAGGTCTTTTAAATCATGGCCTGATACGAGGATGGCCTTGCCCTTTTTTGCACCGAGGGGGACTTTGGTAGGCACAGGGTGTCCGTATGTGGCTGTGTGGGCGGCATCCAGTAGTTCCATGGTCTTTAGATTTATCTCGCCGCACTTAAGGACCATAGATAGCCACTCATTGAGATTTAGCTCATCCTTTAAAATAGCTGCCAGAGCCTCATGGATAAATGCATAGATTGCATCATCTTCTTTCCCCAGTGTCTGTGCATGATATGCATATGCTGCAACACCTTTTATACCAAAAAGAAGTGTATGCTGAAGGGAGCGGATATCGGCCTTGCCGTCTCTTTCAGGATTTAACATCTTTGATTCACCCTGCCTTACAAGACCTTCCAGGGTTGTATCAGGTATAAAATTTGCAATCCTTTCTATATCTTCAGTATTTAGCCCTGCTGCCTTTATCCTTGCCTTTAAAGAATCCCTTAAAGCAACAGATTTGTTTATGAGAACAACAAATCTATCTGGATCAAAATCAACATTTGTGAGTGTCCCGAACAGAGCCTCAATTGTAAACACATTGATATCCCTGTCTATAATGCCTGCTTTTCTACCTTCTTCTGCATAGAGGGATAACTCGCAAAGGGTATAGACGAGAAGGTCCTGAAGTGCTGCCACATCAGGTTGCTTTCCGCACACACCAACCTTTGTGCACCCTTCACCTTTTGCCGTTTGTTCACATTGATAACAAAACATATTTACCTCCTGATAATTTTTTATTTTATCTTACGGCATAATATATTATTGTTGCGGGTAACTTACATTGACTTAAGTCAAAAGAAATTAATTATTTTGTGGTTTATCAGAATAAAGTAAAGTGCTATAAGATATAAGTTAAGGGGTTTCCATTTGGATATTAAAAATTCTTTAAAATATATACCCCTTTTCAGGGGGCTTCCTGACAGGCATATAGAAGAATTATCAAAGATTGCAGTGAGATATACTTTTCTAAAAGGTAAGATAATATTTTCAGAAGGCGATGAGGCAGAAGGTCTTTATGTCCTCATATCGGGGAGGGTCAAGATATTTAAGGTATCACGGGAGGGAAAGGAGCAAATACTCCATATAATAGAGGCACAGGAACCCTTCGGTGAAGCGCCAGCATTTGCAGGCACAAGATTTCCTGCCAGCGCAGAGGCAATAGAAGACTCCATAACCCTCTTCTTCCCCAGGGAATCCATTATTCAATTGATAAAGGATGATCCATCCCTTGCCCTGAATATGCTTGCCCTTTTATCACAGAGGTTAAGGCAGTTTACTGTCCTCGTAGAAGACCTTTCTCTAAAAGAGGTGCCTCAGAGGCTTGCTGCGTATATGCTTTTAATAAGTCACAGGGATAAGGATGATAACATAGAATTAAATATTAACAAGAAACAGCTGGCAAGTTTGCTTGGAACCATCCCTGAGACTGTATCGCGCATCCTGTCCAGGATGGTGGCAAAAAACCTCATAGATGTTCAGGGAAGGAGGATAAAACTCATAGACAAAAGGGCATTAGAAGAACTTGCCTATGGAGCAAAGCTGGATATCCAGTAAACCAGTATAGCATTGAAAACAAACTTTTTCCTGTTTTATGAGGCCTGTTTCAAAAAAGGCATTTTTCATTAAAAAACAGGTGTATTATGTTTCTAAATATGGGAAAATAAAAATAACTTATAGGGCAAAACGAACAACAGCTATTTTGAGATTCAGCCTTATTCAGTAATTTTTTAAGAGGTTTCTTATGAATAGACTGATAAATGAAAAATCACCTTATCTTAGAAAGGCAGCACACCAGAAGATTAACTGGTATCCCTGGTGTGAAGAGGCATTTGAAAGGGCAAAGGCAGAAAACAAACCTGTTTTTTTAAGTTCAGGGGCAGAATGGTGTCACTGGTGTCATGTGATGGCAAAGGAATCCTTTGAAGATCCAGAGGTTGCCGAGATTTTAAATAATAATTTCATATGCATAAAAATAGACAGAGATGAAAGACCTGATATTGACAGGCGTTATCAGATGGCAGTTGCTGCCATGGGTGGAGGGGGAGGCTGGCCTCTTTGCGTATTTTTAACCCATGATAAAACACCCTTTTACGGAGGAACATATTTTCCTGTAAAAGAAGGCTTTGGCAGACCTGGTTTTAAAACCCTTCTTAATGCAATAGCCGAGCTATATAAGGTTAAAAAGGATGAAATTATAAAAGCAGGCAAGGAAATAGCACAGGCCCTTAAACAAGATGCAGTGATTGTAAAAAGTGATATAAATCCAGATTTATTGGATACGGGTTTTAAGATGATTATGGATGATGCTGACTATGAAAATGGTGGCTTTGGTTATGCACCTAAATTCCCCATGTCCAGTGCAATAGATTTTCTTTTAGGTAGATACTATTTGAAAAAAGATGAAAGACTCGGTGATTTTTTAAAAAATACGCTTTATAAAATGGCAAGGGGCGGCATTTATGACCAGCTTGCTGGTGGGTTCCATAGATATTCTACTGATCCATACTGGATTATTCCCCACTTTGAAAAGATGCTTGATGACAATATTTGGCTTCTAAAAAACTACACAGATGCCTATAATATCTTTAACGATGTATTTTTTAAGGATATAAGTATTGGTATCATAAACTTTATCAGAGACGAACTATACGACGAAAATGGTGGGTTCTATGCAAACCAGGGTGCTGATGTAGATGTAGATGATGAGGGTGGTTATTTTACATGGAGTAAAGAAGAATTCAGTAATGTCATCGATAAAGAAGAATTAAATGTGCTTAGTGCATATTTTCTCCATGATATGGGGTCTTTACATCATAATCCAGAAAAGAAGGTGCTTTTTATAAAAGAATCAAAAGAGGAGATTGCAAAAAAGTTTGGCATGACAGCGGGATATGTGGATGAATTGATAGAGAGGGGTAAGAAAAAGCTTGTTTCTGAAAGAAATAAAAGACAGAAGCCATATGTTGATACAACCATATATACATCCCTTAATGGCATGGCAGCATCCATATTTTTAAAAGTGTATCAGACATTTAAATTAGAAATTTTGAAAGAATGTGCTTTAAAAGCCATTGAAAGGATATTGCATGACTGTGAAGAAACAGGTGTTTTATCCCATTCATCTGGTATTGATGCAATGCTCGATGATTATATAAATTTTATTGACGCCCTTATATCTGCCTATGAGGTAACTGGAAATAAAAGATATATCATTAAAGCTGAAGATATAATAAAGGACTGTATTGACAGGCTATGGGATAAGGATGGAGGTGGGTTTTTTGATTCAGAGAATGATATTATGGGTATCAGGATAAAGGGCATAGATGACTCTCCACATCCTTCGGCAAATGCTCTGGCAATTGTTGTGCTTTCAAAATTATCTAAGATATTAAACAATACATCGTATAATAATTATGCAGAAGGTTTAATAAAGACATTTATAGCCCGGGCAAGTTCTATGGGGATTCATGCCGGATATTTTTATTCTTGCCTGAATGCATATTTTAATATGAATGAAATTACTATCCAGAATTTAGCCCCAGATAATTTGAAGGAAAGGGCGCTTTCTTTCTTTTATCCATATAAAACCATAAGGTATGAGAATGAAGGAGAAAAGATTATTTTCTGCATAAATGGTGTCTGCCATGAACCTTTTCAGGTATAATCTATATCATCTTTTTTTAAACCTTCTTGATACACCCTCAGTATATCTTTCCTACTCAGCAATGCTATAACTTTCTTTGGATTCTTCATTTCCACAACAGGTATTTCATTTACATCTGCCATTGTCATGGCCTTCAATGCCGTATTAAGAGAATCTTCAGGGGTTACAGTCATGGCATTCATTACTGCCAGGTCCTTTGCAATAAGAAGGGGATAGATGGTGTCATCTGCTATGGCAGAGCGTAAATCACTCATCGAGATTATTCCTATGAGATTGCCTAATCTATCTACCACAGGAAAATCCTGCTGATTAGAATCTGTAATAAATTTTAGCATTGTCTTGAAGTCCATGTCTTCTGGGATGGTGTCTACTTTTTTATCCAATGATATGGCATCTTTTACTTTTAGAAAATTCATAATTTTGACAGAATAAGCATCAATATGGGCTGGTGAGTCAAGTCTTGTTGGCACCTGCTTTTCATAAAGGGATGTTTTTCCAAGAAGAAGAAACGATAAAGAAGATACAATCATCATAGGTAGAATCAGGCTATAACCACCTGTCATCTCTGCCACCATAATAAGGGCCGCGATGGGGGTCTTGGCAATCCCTGCAAAAAAACCACCCATGCCAACAAGGACAAAGGCTGCAGGTTTGTAGAATATATTCGGGAAAAATCTGGCACATATATCTCCATAAAAACCACCAAGCATAGAACCTATAAACAGAGATGGGGTGAATAAAGCGCCACTTCCTCCTGAACTGATTGTAAAGGAAGTGGCAAAAATCTTGCCAAAGACAAGGGCTAACATAAGGCCCCATGTAAGTTTTCCATCTATGGCAGATTGAATCCATTTGTATCCACCGCCTAATACCTCAGGGAGAAAAAACGCTATAATCCCAACCATTAAACCACCTATAGCAGGTTTTATTGACCTGGGAACATTAAGGTTCTTAAAGAATCTATCCCTCATTCCGTAAAACACATTTATATAGATAGATCCTACCAGAGCACACAGAACACCCATGAGCCCATAAAACGGTAATTGGACAGATGTTGCAAATGCAATAGAGGGTATCTGGAAAATCGTCCCTGTGCCATCATAGAGCGTAAATACTGTATAACCTACAATGGAAGAGAGAATGCATGGCATAATTGCCTCAAATTCGAAATCAGTCTTACTGTATAATACTTCAACAGAAAAAAGTGCGGCACCTAATGGTGCCTTAAATATAGCACCAATTCCACAAGCTGCCCCTGCTAAAAGCATGTTCCTTCGTTCTTTATCGGCTTACTTTTAATATAGAGGCAAAAATAGAAGCAAAACCAGAACTAATCTGGGCAATAGGTCCTTCTTTTCCTGCAGATCCCCCTGAACCGATTGTTATGGCAGAGGCTATAGTTTTTATAACAGGCACATGTTTTTTTACAATCCCCTTTTTTCTGTGAAAACTATCTATCATTGCATCTGTTCCGTGCCCCTTTGCTTCAGGGGCAAATCTAAAGACAATAAAACTAGAGATTAGACCGCCAAGAGCAGGAATCCATAGTATCATCCATCGGTTAAAAGGAAAGCCAAGAAAATTAAAATCAGAATCATGACCCATTGATAGATATTTGACTAAATCGCTTGTAAAAAACCTCGTAGAGATGTTAATCATTAAAAAAAACAGTACCCCCAAGACCAGATATAATGCCTATGAACACCCCATAAAAAGTCCCTTTCCAGAAACGTCTTATGCGTTTTAGGCTTTGAGGATTTAGGGTCTTTATAAACATGATTTTCATCATAACATAAAATCCATGTGAAAAATTCATATTAAAAAATGATAGTGTCAATTCTTTTGTGTAAATTCTTTTAAGGGCTTTCTTCCCCATTGGTCGTTTAAATGACTTGAGTACCGCATATATGATCCTCTCAATGCTTTTGTTATTATTAAAGCAGCTCATGGGACGTGTCCTTCTTCTAACCTCCCTGAATGCCCTTTCGATTACATTTGTTGTGCGTAATTTTATCCTCATAGGTTCAGGACATAAATAGAAGTTAAGCAGATCTTCCAGGTCTTTTTCCATGCATTTAACTTTTTGCCCATTCCACTACCTCTTTTCTGTTTCTTGCATTATATATTGCCCTGGCATCTTTTATACAAGGGTCTATATCTTTTTTTCTGAGATAGTTT
>Ga0308390_1000974_pt1 | contig 19321 bp, 14 predicted proteins | sample Hotspr2Sample149_FD_202358 | JGI IMG/M metagenome (GOLD analysis project Ga0308390, IMG submission 202358) | Hot spring phototrophic mat microbial communities from Mushroom Spring, Yellowstone National Park, Wyoming, United States - 20040719_149 ...
AGCGCATTGCCGACCTGCGCCTGGAAGACGGTTCGCGGCCGGAAGTGGCGCTGCTGCCCATGCCTTCGCCGGTGTATTTCTGCGACCAGCGGCTGCCGGCGAGCTACGCGAATTTCTATATCGCCAACCACGCCGTCTTCGTGCCGACGTTCAACGACCCCAAGGACCGCGTCGCGCTTGGCATCCTGTCGGAACTGTTCCGCGGCCGCCCGGTCATCGGCATCCACGCGCTGGACCTGGTGTGGGGGCTGGGCACGCTGCACTGCCTTTCGCAACAGGAGCCGGCCTGAACGCTTGCGGCCGCCGCCGGAAAGCAAACGGGCCCGCCCCCTTGGCAGGGAGCGGGCCCGAGGGTCAGGCGATGCGGCTGGTTATTTCGGGCAGCCGAGGCGCTTCAGCAGCTTCTCGTCGAGCTGCCTGGCGTCCTTGAACGCCGCCGGCATCTTTGTGCCCTTCGGCACCAGCCAGACCTCGACGCGGCGGTTCTGATCCGCGGTGGAGACCATCTGGCCGGCGCGCTCCTTCGAGGCCGCGCGCGCCGCCGTGCCGCAGAGGCCGGGCTGCATATCGGAGACCTGTTCCGTGCCGACCCAGGTCACCTTGATCCGGGACTTGTCGACGTTGGCGCAGGTGCCGCCGCCGGCGGTCAGCACGGCGTAGGCGTTCATGACGCGGCGCATGTCGAGGTCGCTCGGCTTCTTCGTCTTCGATACCTCGTCCTGGTCGATGTGGCCGATCAGCACGACCTCGTAGTCCGGGTCGGCGGCCTTCGGCGCAACTTCCTCAAGCAGGATGCGCTTGCCGCAGTTGTTCACGCGGGCGCTGTTCTTGCTGAAGATGACGTCGGAGAAGCGGATTGCGGTCGGGATGAAGTCGACCTTGATCTGCGTCGTCCCGGTGGCGGAGGCGCCGCGGTCGTCGGTGACACGCACAGTGGCTGTCACCGTCTTCGACTGGATCTTGCCGCCCTGCTCGAACTTCACGGCCTTGCTGTCAAAGGTGGCCGTCGCCGAGGTGGCATTCTGCACCGTGCCCTCGGTGACCGTCCACTGGAACTGGATGGTCGAGCAGGCCGAACCGGTACCCTGCGCGCTCAGCGTCGACGTCTGCCCGTACTGGATCGCCGCCGGGTTGGCCATCACATTGGAGACCGTCGGCGGGTTGTACGGCTGCACGTTCAGCGTCAGCGGCGGCGCCGAGGCGACCCGAACCGGGTGGTTCGGGTTGTTCTCGGCCTCGACGTCCAGCTCGATCTTGTAATCGCCGGCGCGGTCGGGCGTAAAGGTCAGCTCAGGCGAGTTGCCGCCCATCGGCTGCCCGTTCACCTTCCACTTGTAGGTGATGGTCCGGCCCGCCGGGTCGCTGGCGCCGGTATTGCGGACTGTAATCGCCCGGCCCTGGCACAGCGTGCCCGGCCCCACGCTCAGCGTGCCGGCGTTCAGCCCCGGCAGCGGCCCCGGGGGCGGCGGCGGAGCCGGGGCTTCCGCCTTGCGGCCGATGTAGTACGTGATGCCGGCAGTCGTCTGGATGCCGTGCAGCTTGTCGCCGCGCGGAATATAGAGCCCGCCGTTGGGATAGTCGGCAAGGCGGAAGGTCGGGTTCTTCGTCCAGATGCCGCGCGCGTCGAAGCGCAGGCCCCAGCGCTCCGTCAGGTGCCACTTGAGGCCGCCGCCGTAATTCATGGCGGGGTGGACGTTGGCATCGAGATTCTGCGCCAGCAAATTCACGTTGAGCGGGCTGCGCGCCCAGCCCTTGGCCGAGTCAATCGGCGCGAAATACATCGCCGAGAGGCCGACCGTCAGGAACGGGCGGATCTTCGAGCCGCGCTCGGTCCAGTAAAACACCGGATTCAGAGAGTATTGGTAAATCCTGTGCCCGAAATCATTCTGCGGCATGCCGGGCGCCACCGGAGACTCAAACCGCACGTTGTTCGCGCTGTAGGTGAACGCCTGCTCGAGGCCCACATAGCGCCAGAAGTTTTCCGTGAGGCGGAAGCCGAAGGCGCCGCCATTGACCAGTTTCGTGCCCAGCCCGCTGGACACGCCCTGGAAAAAGCTCCCGCCGCCAAACCCGTTGATTTCCACCTTGTCCGGCAGCTCGTCGCCTCCGGCCTTCTTCGGGCTCGCCGGCTGTTGCTGACCTGCGGCGGAAAATGCCAGCAGGAACGTCAAAGCGGCGGCTGCGAAAGTCCGTGACCAGCTACATGAGCGAAGCGTGCCTGCAAATTGTTTCATCATGGGGACTTCACCTGCCTCACTGTCCATTATGCAACTCCTGTGTCCGGAATTCCAAACAGAAAACGCCGGCGTCCGGGGTCAGGCCGAGGAGCCTCGCGCCTTTCGCGTCCGGCCACAGAAGCCGGCGGAGGCTCACCGCCGGCAGCTCCGCGCCTTCCACAGCCTTCCAGCTCCGGCCGCCGTCGCGGGAACGGTAGATCCTGCCGAACTGGCCGGCCACCACCTCGCCGCCGCGGCCCGGGCGCGCCGCCAGCACGGCCACCGTGCCCGGCTCCAGCCCGTTGTCGATCTTCTGCCAGTGCCTGCCGTCGTCGCCGGAAAGATACAGCCCGTCGGCCGTGGCCGCCAGCAGCGTGGATTCCGTCACGGCCATGTCATAAATGGTGGATACCGGAAACAGCATGCTGAGCGGGCGCCAGCTCAGGCCGGCGTCGCTGCTGAGATACACCGTGTGCGCGGTGCGCGCCAGCACGCGGCCCCCGTCGAGCTGCGCCGTGATCAGCTCCTGCACCGAGTGCCGGATGTTGGCCGACGTCAGCCGCGCCATATGCCAGGTGACGCCGAGATCGGTGCTCCGCCACAGGCCGATGTCGGTGCCCGCCAGCAGCACCTCCTTGCCTGCCGCCATGGCGCAGGCCAAGGCCTGGATGCGCACCCGCGCCGCGCCGCCCACGCGCAGCGGCGTCCAGCTCCGGCCGCCGTCGAGGCTGCGGTAAATGCGTTCGTCATTGCCTGCAAACAGCAGGCCCGCGCGTGCAGGGCAGGCCGCCAGGCGGGTGATGTGGCCTTCGGGAAATGTTTTCGATTTGGGCACCTGCCGCCAGGAGGCGCCGCCGTCGCTGCTCTGAAACAGCCCGCCCCATTCGCCATCCTGCAACACGTTCAGATACAGCGCGCCGCCGGCCGCGGCGAGGCCCGCGGCGCGGCGGCTGGCGAAGCCTTCGTTGATCTGGACGAACGCCTCGCCCCCGTTTTCGCTGCGCCACAGTCCGCCGCCTTCGGTGGCCAGATACATGCGGCGCGGCTCGCGCGGGTCGAACGCGAGGCTGTAGACGTGGAGCCGGTTCAGCCGCCGGAACGTGAGCCCTCCGTCGGCGGACTTCAGCAGCCCGAGCGTGGTCCCCGCGAAGATCACGTCCGGCCGCCCGGGCATCTGGCGCACCACGTGGGTGCGCCGCTGCTCGGGCGGGATGCCGCGCACCTTGAGCCAGTTCAGCCCGCCGTCCTCGCTGCGGTAGATGCCGCTGCACGCGCTGGCCAGCACGCGCTGCGGCCGCGACGGGTCGATGAAGATGGAAAAGACGTCGGAGTCGTCGAGCATGCCGTCGTGGATGATCTGCCACGTTTTGCCGCCGTCGGTTGTCTTCCACGGCAGGTGCGTGGTTCCTGCGTAGATGATGCGGTCGTCGCGCGGGTCAATGGCCACCGCGGTCACGGAGCGCAGCTCGTGGTTGTAGGGCGGGGAGATGCGCTTCCAGCTGCGCCCGGCGTCGTCGCTCATCCACACGCCGTCGCGCGTGGCGGCGGCCATGCGGCGCGGGTCCTTTTCGAACCAGGCCAGCGAGAACGTGGACAGGCCTTCCACGCCTTCGGCGGCGCGCCAGGTGGCGCCCTCGTCTTCGCTGTACCAGACGCCGGCGCCGACGCCCTGGGGCGTTTCCGCCGCGGCCAGATAGAGGCGCGGCTCGGCCGGATGGCTCATCACCGCAGTGAGCGTCGCCGAGAAATACCGCGGAAAGTTCAGCCGCTCCCAGCGCTGCCCGCGGTCGCGCGAACGGAACAGCAGCGAGTGGCGCGCCCCCGCCAGCAGCACGTCAGGATTGCGGAGATCCACCCAGACGGAAGTGGCGGTGCCGCCCCACGGGCCGGCGGGCTGCCATCCGGCTTGCGCCGGGGCCGCGCAGGCGAGGGCGAGAAAAACAATTTCCGAAGAAATGATTCTGCGCGCCAACTCTCAGGCTATCAGACCGCGTCCGGCAGATACCGCGCCGCCAGCCGCCGGAACGCCTCCGTTTCCGCGGCCGCCCAGGCGGCGTCGCGGCCCAGCTCGCGGGCCAGGATTTCAGCCGCCTTCGGCGCGGCCTCCATGGCCGCGCGCGCGTTGAGCTGCAAGGCGCGCGTCCGCCGCGCGAGCACGTCCTCCACGCGCCGGGCCATCTCCCAGCGCGCCGCCCACACGGCTTCCGCCTCCAGATAAGGCAGCGCCTCCGCCAGCGGGCGGCCGCGCTCGGGATGCAGCCGGATCATCTCGCGAATCGCGATCGCATCGCTGCCGTAAACGCCCAGGTGCCCGAACTGGCCGGCGTGATGATGATAGCCGTGGATGCGCAGATGCCGCGTGACACAGGGCCGCTCGTCCAGCCCGGCCAGCAGGGACGCCTGGTCGATGCAGTCCTCCGCCATCCGCCGGCAGGTGGTCCACTTGCCGCCGGCGATGGTGATCAGCCCGTTGCGGTCGATGTGGATGGAATGATCGCGCGACAGCGAGGCCGTCGAGGCCCCTTCGGCCGAACGGACCAGCGGCCGGATGCCCGCCCACGCGCTGAGGATGTCGGCCCGCGACGGCGCCCGGTCGAGATAATCGGAGGCCGTCGCCAGGATCAGCTCGATCTCCTCTTGCAGCGGCACGGGCTCCAGCGAGACTTCGTCGAGCGCGGTGTCGGTGGTGCCCACCAGCGCGTGGCCGTGCCAGGGGATGGCGAACATCACGCGGCCGTCCCGCGTGCGCGGTGCGAGGATGGCCGCGTCGCCGCGCAGGAAGCTCGAGTCGAACACCAGATGCACGCCCTGGCTCGGGGCGATCATCGGCCGCGCTTCGGCGTCGCCCATGCGCCGCACCGCATCGCTGAAGCAGCCGGTGGCGTTGATCACCGCTTTGGCCCGCAGCTCGATCTCCTCGCCCGACTCCTCGTCCAGCACGACGGCGCCGCAAACCATTCCGGCGCCGTCCTTCACCAGCGCCGTCACGCGGCAGTAGTTGGCAAGGGCTGCGCCCTGCTCGACGGCGGTGCGGGCCATGTGAATCAGCAGCCGCGCGTCGTCGAACTGCCCGTCGTAGTAAATGACCCCGCCGCGCAGCCCTTCCGGCTTGAGATTCGGCAGCCGCTCGAGAGTCTCCTCGCGGCTCAGGAGGCGCGATTTTCCGAAGCCGTATTTTCCCGCCAAAAGATCGTAAAGCCGGAGTCCCACGCCGTAAAACGGCGCTTCCCACCATTCATAATTCGGGACGATAAAGGCGAGATCGCTCACCAGATGGGGCGCATTTTCCCGCAATATGCCGCGCTCTTTCAGCGCCTCCATCACCAGCGTCACGTTGCCCTGCTCGAGGTAGCGCACGCCGCCGTGGATGAGCTTGGTCGAGCGGCTGGAAGTGCCCTTGCCGAAGTCATGCTGCTCGACGAGCGCCGTCCGGTAGCCGCGGCTGGCCGCGTCGAGCGCGCAGGCGACGCCGGTGGCGCCGCCGCCGATGATCAGGAGGTCCCAGTTGCGGCGCTCCTCACGCAGCCGGTCAATCATCTCCGCCCGGTTCATGTTCGAGCTCCCATCCTTTGGCCCGCTCCACGGCGCGGGTCCAGCGCCGGCGCCGCGCCTGCGCTTCGTCTCGGCTCATGCGCGGCTCGAACCGCCGGTCCGCTTTCCATTGCAGGGCCAGCGACGCCCGCCCGTTGAAGACCCCCGCGGCCAGCCCGGCCAGGTATGCGGCGCCCAGCGCGGTGGTCTCCGTCACCGCGGCCCGCACCACGGGCGCGCCGAGCAGGTCGGCCTGGAATTGCAGCAACAGGTTGTTGCGGGAGGCGCCGCCGTCGACCCGCAGCTCGTTCACGCGCAGGCCGGAGTCGGCTTCCATGGCGCTCACCACGTCGGCCACCTGGAAGGCGATCGACTCGAGCGCCGCCCGCGCCAGATGCGCAGCCGTCACGCCGCGCGTCAGCCCCACGATCGCGCCGCGCGCCCAGGCATCCCAGTGCGGCGCCCCCAGCCCGGTGAAGGCCGGCACGAAATACACGCCGTGGCTGTCCTCCACGCTGGCGGCCAGCGGCTCGACTTCCTCCGACGAGCGGATCAGCCCCAGCCCGTCGCGCATCCATTGCACCACCGCGCCGCCGATGAAGACGCTGCCCTCCAGCGCGTATTCCAGCCGCCCGCCGGCCTGCCACGCCACCGTCGTCAGCAGGCGGTGGCGGGACTCGACGGCCTCGGCGCCGGTCTGCATCAGCAAAAAACATCCTGTGCCATACGTGTTTTTTGCAAGGCCCGCCTCGAAGCACGCCTGTCCGAACAGCGCCGCCTGCTGGTCGCCAGCGACGCCGCCCACCGCGACGGGCGCGCCGAGCAGCTCCGGCAGCGTTTCTCCGAAAATCCCGCTGGAAGGCCGCACCTCGGGCAGCACCTCCGCCGGGACGCCGAGCAGGCGCAGCAGCTCCCCGTCCCAGGCGCCCGTGTGGATGTTGTAGAGCAGCGTGCGCGAGGCGTTGCTCGGGTCGGTGGCGTGAACGCGGCCGCCGGTCAGGTTCCACAACAGCCACGTGTCGATGGTGCCGAATGCAAGCTCGCCACGCTCGGCGCGCGGCCGCGCGCCATCGACGTGATCCAGCAGCCAGCGCAGCTTGGTGCCGGAAAAGTACGGGTCGGCCAGCAGTCCGGTGCGCCTGCGGATTTCCGCCTCGGCGCCGCTGCGCTTCAGCGCGCCGCAGAAGTCCGCCGTGCGGCGGTCCTGCCAGACGATGGCCGGGGCCACGGGCTCTCCCGTGCGGCGGTCCCACAGCACCACGGTCTCGCGCTGGTTGGTGATGCCGATGGCGGCCACCTCCCGCGCCGAAAGCCGCGCGCGTTCGAGCGCTTCGGCGGCCACGCCGCGCTGCGTGGCCCAGATCTCCAGCGGGTCGTGCTCCACCCATCCCGCCTGCGGGTAATGCTGGCGGAATTCCTTCTGCGCGGAGCTGACAATGCGCCCTTCCTCATCGAAGAGGATGGCGCGGCTGGACGTGGTTCCCTGGTCGAGTGCGAGCAAGTATGGCATAGGCTGGTCCCGATATGGAAGCGTTCCGGGCGCGCGGCCCCATGGCGGCGGGCGCCGGGGTCATCGATTCGATGTTCCTACATCCGCCCCGCCGGCGGGGAAAGCGGCCGGATCGCGCTCCACGATCTTGCCGTCGAGCACCACCATCAGCGGCCGGATCCGCCGGATCTCGTCTTCGGGGCAGGCGAGAATATCGCGGTCGATCACCACGAGGTCGGCCAGCTTGCCCGGCTCGATCGAACCCTGCGTCGTCTCGCTGAAGTGCAGCCACGCGGCCCAGGTCGTCCACATGCGGATGGCCTCTTCCCGCGTGACCTTCTCTTCGGGCCACAGGACTTTGCCCTCGGTGGTCCGCCGCGTGATGGTCATCCACATTCCGAAAAACGGGTTGTAGGGGTTCACGCTGCGGTCCCTGTCGTGGCCGAGCATGTGGTCGCTGCCGCCGGCGGCCGGGATCCCGCGGTCGAGATAGCCGCGCATGGGGAAAAACCAGCGGAGATTGTCCCGGCCGAAAACGCGCTCGAGCGCCGGCGCGTCGAAATGGAGCCAGCCCGGCTGCACATCGGCCGCGACGCCCAGCCGCTTCATCCGGTCCAGCGACTCGGGGCTCTGCATGCTGCCGTGCATGACGTGGGAGCGCGTCGGCGCGATCGGCTTCTCCTTGTCGAGCGCCTCGAAGACGTCCAGCAGCACGTCGATGGCGGCCCCGCCCTGGACGTGCGCGGTCAGCGCCCAGCCCTTGTCGCGGGCGGCGCGGAAAATTTCCAGCAGCTTCTGCGGCTCGACAAACAGCGTGCCGCGCGCGTCCGGGTCGGTTTGCCCGTACAGCTGCCGGCCGAACGGCCCGTACGGCATGCGCTGATACGCGGTGCCGACGCTCTGCCCGCCGTCGAGGGTGACCTTGAAGGCGCCGAATTTCAGCCATTCGTCGCCGAGATTCGTCCGCCACGGGCGCGACCGGATTTCGCGCACCAGCTCTTCGACGGGACGCGTTGTCGGCAGCCGCCAGGTCATCACCGTGCGCACGGGCAGCCGCCCCTCCGCCTTCAGCTTTTCAAACAGCGCGACGTGTTCCGGCGTGACCGCCCGGTCGTGGACGCAGGTGAGCCCGGCGCGGCGGTACTCGTGCAGCATCAGCTCGAGCGCCTTCAGCTTTTCTTCTTCCGTGAAGGGCGCTGCGCGGGTGACGCCCTTGAGCAGATGGGCGGCGTTGCGCAGAATGCCGTTCGGCTCGCCGCCGGGTCCCTTCACGATTTCGCCGCCGGGCGGGTTCGGCGTGTCGCGCGTGATGCCGCTGATCTTCAGCGCCAACGTGTTGGCCGACCATACGTAGCTGCCGTCGAAAGCCACCGGGTGATCGGGGGCCACGTCGAGGTCCTCGCGCGTGGGCATCCGCATTTCCCTGAGCCGCGGCGGCAGCGTGCGCGGCACGACGATCCATTCGCCCTTCGGCGTTGTGCGGGCCCGCGCGCGGATGTAGTCCTGGATGGCCGCGATGCTGTCCAGCGGGGGCAGCGGGCCGCGGAACTCGCTCAGGCCGGATTCCAGCGCATGCACGTGCGCGTCGATCAGCCCCGGCAGCACGGTCCGGCCCCGCAGGTCGATGACCGTGGTGCGCGCGCCGCGGTATTTCCCGAGCAATTCCTTCGACGTCCCCGCAGCCAGGATGCGGTTGCCCTGGATGGCCACGGCCTCGCGGATGGAGAACTTCGCATCCACGGCGACCACCTTGCCGTTGTGCAGGATCAGGTCCGCCTCGGCGCCGTACAGGAATCCGGCCAGCGCCGCCGCCAGGGCCAGTTTTTGCATACCCGGATTCTATCGCTACACTGGGATCAATGAACCGCAGGCAACTGCTGGCCGCTCTGGGCGCGGCCGTTCTCGATGCCCCGAAAGCGCCCGCCTCGCCGGTCGCCATCGCGCGGTGCGCTTCCTATGAGGAAGACCTCGCCGCAGTGCTTGAGCGCATGTTCGACCAGCTCGGCGGCGCCGGCGCGCTGGTGCGGAACAAGACCGTCACCATCAAGCTCAACCTCACCGGGAGCCCGGCCAACCGCTGGCAAGGCCGCCCGCTGGGGGTCACGCATTACACGCACCCGCGCACGGCGCTCGCCATGGCGCACGTGCTCGCCCGCGCCGGCGCGCGCCGCATCCGCTTCGTGGAAAGCTGCTGGGCCACGGCCGGGCCGCTGGAGGAATACCTGCTGGAGGCCGGCTGGAACGTGCGTCAGCTGCGCAACGCCGCTCCCGAGGTGTCTTTCGTCAACACCAACGCCCGCGGCGCCTGGAAAGATTACGCGCGCTTCGCCGTCCCCGGCGGCGGGATCGTCTATCCGGCCTACCTGCTGAGCCGCGCCTACGAGGAAACCGACGTGCTCGTCTCCATGGCCAAGCTCAAGGACCACGCCACCACCGGCATCACGCTGGCCATGAAAAACCTCTTCGGCGTGACGCCCGCCTCCATCTACGGCGACGACGCGGGCCTTGAGGCGCCGAACGAGCAGCCGGAAAAGGGCCGCGTGCTCGTCTGCCATGAAGGCAAGCGCCAGCCCGCGCCGCCCGCGCCGGCCGAACGCGACCCCTCTTCGCCGCGCGACCCCGGCTACCGGATGCCGCGCATCGTGGCCGAGCTGAACGCGGCGCGCCCCATCCACATTTCCTTTATCGACGGCATTGAAACCATCGCCGGCGGCGAAGGGCCGTGGATCCGCAACTTGCGCCACGTGAAGCCGGGGCTGCTGGTGCTGGGAACGAACCCGGTGTGCACCGATGCCGTTGCCGCGGCGTTGATGGGCTACGACCCGCGCGCGCCGCGCGGCGCCCGCCCCTTCACGCACTGCGACAACATGCTGCTGCTGGCCGAGCAGCTCGGCGTCGGCAGCGCGGACCTGGCCCGCATCGAAGTGCTCGGCGGCAAGATCGGGGACTTCGCCTACCGCTTCGGCTGATCGGCCCGCTCCACGAAAACGATGGCGACATCGGCCACGCGGTCGATGTCCGCCCCGGCGCCCTCCTCGGTCTCATACATCTCCAGCTCGCGCACGCGCCCCGGCTCGGCCAGCCTTGGCCGCTGGATGCGGAAAGGGAAATGCAGCGTGATGTTTTCCACAGGATAATCCGTGTAATTCACGAGAAAAACTGCCAGCCTGGCGCCGTCCGGCGATTGTCTCAGGGCGGAAAGCATTCCCGGCGCGCCGAATACCCGGACGCCGTAATTCCGGCGCCCGATGATGGCGTTCACCTCCCGCCAGATCTGGTCGAGCTGCTTGATCTGCTCTTCGGAGTATGTGATCTGACCCGGCGGCGGAGGCGCCAGCTTCCATCCGGCCGGGCCGTTCACGAGCGTCGCGCCGCGGCGCGCGGCGGCGCGGGCGGCGGCCTGCTGCTCCCCGGTCAGCAGGTCCGGCGCCGTGACCAACAGGGTGCGGATTTCCCCGGAAAGAGCGGGCAATTGTTCCGGTAAAACCACGCGAACCGGAATGTGTTTCGCCGCAATCATGTCCACAATTCCGCCGGAAACCGCGCCTCCCGTTCGCGCGTCGGCGACCAGCGCCAGCATGGCCGCGTCGGGCCACTGCGACTCGGCGCGGCGTTCTTCCAGGAAGCGCAGGACCGACGCCAGCCGCGCCCAGTCCTTTCTCGCCTTCCCGTCCCCCTCGCGCAGGCGGCGGCGGAAATCCGGGTCGAAGTCCAGCACCCATCTCGCCCCGCACAACGCCGCGTCCGCCGCAGCCTGAATGTACCGCGAGACCGGCTGGGGCTCGCCGGGCGCGCGGTGGGCCATCCAGATGGCCGCGCGCGGGGCGGCCGCGCGCAGGAAGGCGAGAAAGCCGGCGTTGGTTTCGATCCACGGCCCGCCGGTCGGCCGCGCATGGGCGCTGTCATCCTTCTCGATGCGCACGCCCGCCCAGAGCCCTTCGTAGGTCGCGATCACCTTCTCGTCCGCGCCGTAGCGCAGCTCGGCGCGGGGCACGATCTCGACCAGAGGCTTGCCTTGCCGGCGCACCAAGGCGGCCATCTCCTCCGAACGCGGGCCTTCGGCTGCGTTGCCGTCCGCGCCCGCATCCAGCGCCCGTTGCGCCGCAGCGGCATCCCGGCTGGGCACGGAGGCGAGAACCAGAAAGCCGAGCTCATGCGCCTTGGCCAGGAGGTTCGCGTTCCATGCGGGCTCATCCGCCAGCAGGCAGTTGACCGGCGTCTCACGCAGCAGCTCCAGAGACTCCGGCGCCGCGTCGCGCCAGCGGGCCGGCACGCAGGCTTCGAGGGCCGGCAGCGCCAGCATCCATCCGGCAAGAAGCCATTCCATACTTTCATCCTACAGGCCGGGAAAGGCGCGTCATGAAAAAGCCGGGCGTTCGCCGCCTTCGCCGAGGCGGCTCGCGGCAGCGCCGGACGGCCGCGGCGGAGTCCTGCCGCGGCTCACAGGGGTGGCGGCGGGACGACAGGCGGCTTGGGAAGGTCGCCCGTTGCCGGCTCCAGTTCCAGCTCCTCGAACAGGACGGACGGAGAGATCACCGAGCAGCCCACCACGTAGCTGCCCGCGCCGGTCAATGCGAGCGGCGCGCCGTTGTCCAGGTAGTCGAACTGGTGCAGACGGTCGCCCGCGGCCAGAATGTCGCGAAAGTGGCGCGTGCCCAGGCCGCGGAACCGCAGGCCGCGCACCAGCTCCTCGCGCCCGTCGGCGTAGACGCGGTAGGCGAGCACCGGGGCGGAGACGGGCCGGCCGCCGGCGCCGGAGCGCCCTGCCTGGGCCGCCTGCTGGCGCAAGTCCTCCAGCGAGCCTTGCGAGGGGAAATCCGTCTTGCGGATCACGATGGCGTATTCGCGCCCCGACTTTTTCGCCAGCTCGATCAGCCGTTGCCGCAGCGACGGTTCGCTTTCCGTGTGCGAAGCCTGCACAAACAGATTCGAAATGCGGGGAATTTTCACGCCGAACGGCCCCGGCAGGCGCGAGCGCCCGTTCGGGCCGTCCAGACCGCGCACAGGCTGCCGCGTCGTGAGCAGGGTTTTCAACACGCCCTTTTCGACCACCGTCAGCCGCGAGGGCCGGATGCCGTCCAGATCCACCAGATAAAAACCGAGCAGGGGGCGGCCCTGGAATTCGCGCGCGCCCGGGTCGTCCACCAGGTCCATCCACTCGGGCAGGACGCGCAACCCCAGCCGGCCTTCCAGCTCGCTGGCCAGCACCGGAATGGTGCGGCCCGGCTCCGCCACCGGCTTGCGGGTGATGCCAAGGTTCGCCCCGAACACCTCGGCGAAGATCTGCGCCGCCGCGGGGCCCTCGAACAGCACCGGCCCGGCGTAGGATTCGCCCAGCGGCGCGCGCGCCAGCGCATCGACGTTGCGCGCCACGGCCTCCACCGCGCGCCGCAGCTCCTCTTCCGGTGGCATGCGCGCCGGATCCAGCGACTCGACCGAGTCGCCGTCGTACAGCAGCATGCCGTCGGCGGCCTGCAATGCCGCCCGCACGTGGAGGAATGCGATGCGGTCGTTGGTGCGGACGATGCTGCCTTCCGTGTTGATGTAGTAGGAGACCCCTTGCGAGGACTGGAAGTCGACGCCGGAGGCAGTGATCGCCGGCCAGGCGGCGAAGACCGCGGAAAGCTGTTTGACGCGTTGCGTCCAGGCGGCGTCGTCGATGCGGACGCGGGCGGGGGTTTCCAGCACGACCACGGGCGTGGCGGGCCAGAAGTCGGGCATCGGCTCCGATTGCGTCACGCCGCGCAGCGCGGCCGCCTTGCGGCCCAGCGCCTCGTAAGCGGTCTTGTAGGCGCGGTCCAGCGCCAGCCAGAGCGCGTGGCGCAGGGCGAACACGTTGTTTTCCAGCGGGAGCGCGCCTGTGTCGAAACGCGAGCCGGAATAGAAATCGGAAAAGATGGAGCCGGTGTTGTCTAACCGCGGGCTGCCGACGCGCACCAGCGGCCGCAGGGGGCGCAGCAGGTTGCGCTGCGGCGCGAAGGCAGCGCCCAGCGTGGCGCCGACGCTGAACGATTCCGCGTCGTCGGCGGAAATCTCGGCGAAATATACCGCCTCGCCCAGCGCCCGGAGGCTCTTCGCGCGGCCGAGCTCTTCCGCCATGGCCCGCAGGACGGGATCGGTGTTGAGCGCCGCATTCACCTTCTGCACCACGGCCGGGTCCGGGTTGGGCGGCTGGGCCGCCGCGGCGAGACAAGCGAACAGAACCAGCCCGAAATGTTTCATCAGCGCCCCTCCGCAGGCGGCCGCGGCAGGATCGGCCCCAGGTCTTTCGATTCGGGCTTGCGCTGGATTTCGATTTCCGCCACCAGCACCGCCGGGGCGACCACCGAAACGGGCACGTCGCCGGACTCCGCGCCGCAGTAGCCGTTGAACACTTCGGGCCGGTTCGACGTGGCCAGGATCTTCGAGAAGCTGGCCAGCGGCGTGCCCACAATGTCGGCGCCCCGGATCAGCTCGTCCGGGCGGCCGTCGGCGAAGACGCGGTAGACGACCAGCGGGATCACGGTGAATGCCTGCGCCCCGCCGCGCCGCGTGGCCGTGAATCCTCCCGACACCTGCTCGAAATAAAGCCCGTAGGGCTTGTTTTGCCGGCGAATTTCCGTCCGCAGCAGCTCGCGGAGCTCGTCCGGGGAGACCTGCCGCGACGATTCGACGATCAGGTTCGCCTGCCGCGAGACCGGCTCGAACCCCGGTTGCGCCCGGCCGTGGCCGTTGGAGCGCGGGAAACCCGGGATCGGCAGCCGGGACAGCAGGAACGTTTTCAGGATCCCGTTTTCGACCACCGTCACCTTCCGCGCCGGAACGCCTTCGTCGTCGAAGTCATACCACCCGTTCAGGTCGGCGCCGGCAGCGCGGCGCAGGGTGGGGTCGGAGTAAACCGAGAGGAACTCCGGCAGCACCGGCTTGCCCGCGGATTTGGCGAAGGTCTGCCCCTCGGTTTCGTCGCGCTGGCGGTGGCCCTCGATGCGGTGGCCGAAAATTTCATGGAAAAAGACGCCGGCGGCCCGGCCGGAAAGGATGGCCGGCCCGACGAACGGCTCGGCCGCGGGCGCGCGCAGCAGGGCCGTGAGCTGCCCTCCGATGCGGCGGACCGCCTTTTCCACGGCCTCGTCGGCGGGCAGCCGCGCCGGGTCTTCGGCGTCGAACAGCTCGTAGGAGGTGACGTCGTTGCCGTCGTATCCCTTGGCGCGCGCGCTGATCTCCAGATGGTAAAAATTGCGCCCGTGCTGGACGCGGGTTCCCTCGGTGCTGAGGAAAGTGCGGACCTCGCGCCGCCACCGGAGCGTGATATTCGACGAAATCAACGGACTATATTCGGCAAAAATGAGCGACCATTTTTTCAGCTTTGCGCTCCAGGCTTCCGGGGAGAAACGGTGCTGCGGGACGCCGGCAAAGCCGGAGGCCGGCGCCTCTTCGGAAAAATCCGGCAAATCGGCCGTCTCCGCGTCCGGGGCCTGCATCCGGATGGCGGACTGCACCTGCATCAGCCGCTGCGCGGCCGCGCGCCAGCTGCGGTCCGTTTCACGCCATGCGATGCGGGCGATGGCGGCGGCCGAGTCCTCCACCGGTAGCGCGGCCGAGGCGGTGAATCGGGGCCGCTCGCCCTTGAGCAGGTGGAAATTGTCGAGCTTCGGGGACCCCGCCCGGACGGAGACGTCCAGGTTGCGCCGCCGGTTCTGGCCTTGCTGGGTGATGGCGCCCATGGATGCCGACAGAGTGCCGCTGTCGAGATCGGTCACCCGGTAGGAGATGTAGTAAGGCGGCGGATCGGCCTTTTCCCTCAGGATGGAGAAATTGCGTTCGAGTTCCGACGCAAGGATCTGCACGAGCGGAGGCTGCTGCGCTGCCGGACTCTGGCCGTGAAGCGGCGCCGAAACGGCGGCCGCTGCGATGCAGGACGCCAGGGCAATCGCCCCGGCCGGGCCGAAAATTCGCACGCTGCCAGAATAGCAAAGCCGCGCCCGGACCCACCCGGCGGGGCGGAAAGGCTGCCGCGGCCGGGGCGCGCCGTGGCCTGCTCGCCTCAGGCGACTTCGGCCCGCCGCGCCGCGTTGCCGTCGCTGCGGCCCAGCAGATTCAACGCCAGCGAGTACCGGCCGTGGATGCCGGTCTTCTCAAAGATGTGCTTCAGATGGATTTTCACCGTGCCCGGCCGGATGCCGAGCGCCGCCGCGATTTCCCGGTTGCGCAGTCCTTGCCGCACCAGTTCGAGAACCTGCTGCTCGCGGGGTGTGAGTTCGGAGAGTCTTTCCGCCTGGCGCGGGGCGGCCGGTGGCATGACCGAGTCCTCCACCCAGACGGCGCCCTGCGCCACCGCCCCCAGGCACTGCGCGATCACCGAAAGGCTGGCCGTTTTCCTCAGCAACCCGCGGGCGCCGGCCTTCAGATACTGAACCGCCTCGGCCTCGGACCACTTGTTTCCCCAGACGACCACCGCCGTGGCCGGGCATTGCTGGCCCAGCTCCTCAAGGGCCCGGACCACGAGGGCTGTCCCGAATTGCTTGTCAACGATCAGCGCATCGGCCGGGGCCTGGCGCGCGAGCTGAACCGCGAGAGGGAGGCTGGCGACGGACCAGGCGCAGGCCAGCCCGGGAGTCGCCTCGATGAGGGAGCGCAAGCCCTCGGCTGTGGCCGGCTGCGTTTCACAGATTGCAACTTTGCGGGCGTTTTCAGGGGGTGTCATCCGTGTCTTCCTTTTGAGGGGCGCCGGGCGCAGCGCGCCGGGCCCCAGGGCGGGGATTTCGCGTCCCTTGAAAGAGTGTCCGCGGCCGCCGCAGACTCTCAAGTTTTTGGCGGACAAAGACGATAGGCCTAGTAGACGGGAAAGGAGGCGAGTCCCCGCCGAACAAGAGCTCATGTCCACCCAAAGCCGCAATTTCGGTCAGTGGAAGATCCTCCTCGTTTGCCCGGACGCAAGCCTGCGGAGCGCCCTGGCGCCGCTGCTGGAGGAATTCCTGCCGTTTTCCCCGGCGATGTCGCTCGAAGAGTACCCCACTCGTGCGCTGCTCGAAGAGGCTCTGTCGCAGCACGGCGTCAACCTGTGCTTCGTCGACGTCACCTCCCGGGAGGAGTGGGCGCTGGCCCTGCTGAGCGATATCGCCCATCTGGATCCCAAGCTGCCCATGGTGGCGCTCCACGGCCGCAGCGACCCCGAGCTGATCCTGAAATCGCTCCGCCAGGGCGCCACCGAGTTCCTTTGCGCTCCGCTCACCGAGGACCAGTTCTGCGCCGTGATGGAACGCATCTCTTCCATGCACCGGGCCAAAGGCGGCGCCAATGCGAAGGTGGTGTCCTTCATGCCGGTAAAAGGCGGATGCGGCGCCTCCACCGTGGCCTTCAACGTCGCCTCCCAGTGGAAGCGGATCACCGGCGGCAAGATCCTTCTTGCGGACCTGGACCCGCTGGCCGGAACCGTGGCCTTTCTTGCCAAGGCCAAACAGACCTATTCCTTCATGGACGCCCTCACGCGGGCCAGGGAGCTCGACGAGGATATCTGGAAGGGACTGGTCACCAGCAAGAACGGGCTGGACGTCCTGGCGGCGCCCGAGCACCCTGTTCACGGGCTCGATGCCAGCAACAATCCCGCGGAGCTGGTCGACTTCATGCGCTCGATCTACGAAGTGATCCTTCTGGACGCGGGCGAGACCTTCGGCCCGTGGAACATCGCCCTGGCGCGGCTCTGCGACGAGCTTGTTCTGGTCACCACGAACGAGCTGCCCGCGCTCCACGCCTCGCAGCGCGTGTTGGCGCTCCTCGACATGCACCGTGTGGATCCGGGGAAGATCCGCCTCGTGGTGAACCGCTTCCGCAAGGAAATCGGCTTGCAGAAGGACATCATCGAAGCGGCGCTCCACATGGAAGTCTTCCATGTGCTTCCCAACTCCCGGGAAGACATGCAGCGCGCCCTGGTGGACGGCAAGCCCGTGCCTGCTTCCTGCCCTCTGGGCAAAGGTTTCCTGCAACTGGCCGAGAAGCTGGCCGGCAAGAGCGCGGAGGACGCCGAACCCGCGGAAAAGGCGGGCGGGCTGGGCAGCCTGCTCTCGATTTTCCGCAAGTGAAGGATGCCGCGCAGCCCGAGTTGCGACGGCTGCCCGCTGCGCCTGAGGCCGCCAGGGGCAATCTTGGAACGGGCTACCGCAGACGGCGCCCTCTGGATTCCCTCGCCTGATCCTTCGCCATTCCGGCGCGTGTGCGGAAAGCCGGCCTTTGCGACCGGGGTGGCTCGAGAGGGCTCGGCCGCGACGGCGCCGGCTGTGCGCCGCCCGGGACTTGCGGCGAGCGTTGTGCCCGGCGATCCGCGGATGGCCAGTGTCGGCGGCGCGGCATGCGGGAGGAAACTTCGTTTGCCGCGTGCCCGCCAAGCAGGGGACGCGGCGGGTGAGGACACCGCGCCCCCGGCGCGCGCGGCGGCCCGGCCGGCCGCCAGAGACGCGGACCCCCGCCAGCCCATTCAGCGATCTAAGCGAGTGGACCCGAACTTCGCAGAAGGCTCTGCGCAACAGGCGGGGTCGCGAGCCGCGACTCCACAAATGAGGTGGGGGCGGAGCAGGGAATCCTCTCATGCTGCCGCGGATTCTGGAACGGTTTCTTGCGGGACGGATGAGCGCGTGCGCGCAGATCCGCATGCGGCGGGGACGGTTCGGAGCTGCGCGCCGGGGCGCCCGAATTCGCGAGAATTCCGGCCGCAGTGCGCGGTTGCCGCGCGCCGGGGGGATGCGTGCTGGATGCGTCGATCAATGCGCTGAACAGTTGCGGGGACGCTGGGCAGTGTGCGCGACGCTGTGACCGCTCGCTCTCGCGGGCCTGCGGCCCGCTCCGCTCGCGGCCCGGAATGCGCGGCGTGCTGGGACCGCTCGCTCTCGCGGGCCTGCGGCCCGCTCCGCTCGCGGCTCGGAATCCGTTTTGTCCGCGGCTCGGAATGCGCGGCGTGCTGGGACCGCTCGCTCTCGCGGGCCTGCGCCCGCTCCGCTCGCGGCTCTGAATGCGTGGCTTGCCGTGACCGCTCGCTCTCGCGGGCCTGCGGCCCGCTCCGCTCGCAGCTCGGAATGCGCGGCTTGCCGTGACCGCTCGCTCCCGCGGGCCTGCGGCCCGCTCCGCTCGCGGCTCTGAAGGCGCTTCGCCCGGGGCGTGGCGGAAACCCGGCAACCGGCGCGTCGCATGCCGCGCGGAAAACGGCGGCCGGAACCTACTCGGAATGGCGGCCGCGGCTCAGGCGGCCCGGCGCCGCCGGCCGGAGGAAGCCTTCTTTGCGGCGCGTTTCCGCGGCGCGGCGCGGCGGGCCGGCCGCTCCTTCTTCAGGTTGATGGTTCCCCGGCAGCCGGGCGCGCCGCAGCGGCACTTGACCTGCTCGACGTCCGGGTCGAAGCGGTAATCGACGGTGAGCTCCTCGCCGGGCCGGATGTCGCGCGCGGCGAAATACAGGATGTGGCCTTTGACGATGCGGGCGACGCAGTTGGGCTCGCAGCAGTGGTTGATGAACTCGGCGCCGCTGCCGCCGACGCCGCCGTCGATGGTCCAGTAGCTGTCCAGCGTGAACAGATAGTTGTATCGCCGCGAGCGCGCGCGCCGCGCCGTTTCCACGCGGCTGATTTTCTCGCCGGTGTATTCAATGATTTTCCGCCCTTTGGGGATGAATTCCTCGGCGAATACGCCCCAACGGTGAATGGGCGACGGCCGAATCGAAAGCCGGAAACAGGCGTGTTTTTCAGAAATGACAGGAGTTTCCTGCCGGGATTTTGCATTCTTCGGCATATGAAAACAGCAGATTCGTCGCCCCTCCGGCGGGGTGGAGAAGCCCGCTTTCAGGATTCCGGCGGCTTTCCGGATTTCCGCTTCGCCCGCCGGCGCAACAGCAGCAGAAAGCAGATCACCGCCACGGTCCCGCTGAGGATCCGGATGGTTGAATCGTCCACGGCGTCACCTCCCGGGGAGTCTGTATTGTAGCGCGGACGGAAGCGGTTGAACATGCTGCGGGCGGCTCCGTGTCGCTAGTATGTGATCTGTCCGGTCCAATTCACACATGATCTGTCCGCTCGAGCCGAGCGGCGGGTGACGCTGGAGGGGTGAAGACCACGCAGCGATACCC
>Ga0308390_1000982_pt1 | contig 19236 bp, 17 predicted proteins | sample Hotspr2Sample149_FD_202358 | JGI IMG/M metagenome (GOLD analysis project Ga0308390, IMG submission 202358) | Hot spring phototrophic mat microbial communities from Mushroom Spring, Yellowstone National Park, Wyoming, United States - 20040719_149 ...
GGATATTGTCACCACTGATGGCACAATCGTTGGTAGGCACAAAGGCATTCACCATTACACCATAGGGCAGCGCCGCGGGCTTGGTATTGCATGGAGTCATCCTTTATATGTTGTATCCATTGATGCTGCAAACAATCGCATTATTGTGGGAAGCAAAGATGAACTTTTGGCACAAGGTCTTGTTGCCACACAGGTAAACTTTATGAAAGTAACTATCGCCCATAAAACCGCCGTATGGGTAAAAACGCGTTCAACGCAAAAGCCATTTAAAGCAACTGCAACATATGAAAACAATACCCTAACCGTAACATTTGAAAGACCACAGACAAGCATTACCCCCGGACAGGCTGTTGTATGCTACGATGATGATGGTGCAATACTATTTGGCGGAGTAATAGAAAGAAAATTGTAATGTTTGTTGAATCGTTCTGGCGTAACAGAATAAAAATTAATGGTAAAGTTATCATAAAGGACAGTGAAACTTCTGACCCTATTGGTAAAGGATTGATTACTGCTATTTTGCGTATATTGGCACTCGTGATTTCCGTACCGAAGATGCTTTCGAACGAATTGATGTGAAATATCAGCAGGTTCTTGTAAAAGCAACATTGTCAAAAGATGTGCCAATAGAATTATTGGTGCAATGTGAATTAGCGCAATGAATATATAATTACCTATTGCCCCTTATTAACCATAGGGCTGGTAATCAGTTACTATCGCTTTAATTAATTGTTTAGTTTCTTGTTCATCATAATGTTGCACTTGTTCCGGTGTTAATGCTTTAATCTTTTCAACTGCATCGGTATCAAAGCCATTGTGCGCAATAGTATAAATTTTTTTATGCAAAGTGCTAACCAACTCTTCACCATGATTCCATAAATCCTCTTGCAGTTTTTCTCCAGGCCTAATACCCGTATACACAATAGGGATATCCACATTGGGCTCATACCCCAAAAGCCGTATCAAATTGCGTGCAACATCTTCTACCCTGTATTGCTTGCCCATATCAAGCACAAAGATTTCGCCACCACGCGATAGCACCGCTGCATTAATAACAAGCATGACAGCCTCAGGGATACTCATAAAATAGCGGGTCATCTCAGGATGGGTAATTGTTACAGGGCCACCCTTTGCAATCTGCTGGTAAAAAAGCGGAATGACCGAACCGCGGCTCCCAATGACATTGCCAAACCGCACACAGCATGTGTGCATTGTCGTGCCATTATGTGCAAGCGTTATCATCTCGGCCATGCGCTTGGTGGCACCCATCACGCTTACCGGGCGCACTGCCTTATCCGTAGAAATAAAAACAAACTGTAAAACGCCAGCCTTTTGTGAAACCTCTAACATGGTGCGTGTACCCAGGCAATTATTGCGCACCGCTTCCTGCGGATTACCTTCCATGATATCCACATACTTATGTGCAGCAGCGTGAAAAACAATATGCGGCGTTTCTTTGAGTAAAATTTTTTCCATACGCACTGCATCGTTGATGTCAGCTATATAATACTGTATATCGGCCTTTTCAAAATATTGAGCATATTCATCCAACATGCGCTTAAGGTCATACATGGAATGCTCCCCCCTGCCAACAGCAATGATGCGCCCTGCCTTAAAGTGCAAAAGTTGCCTGCAAATCTCTGAGCCAATACTGCCGCCTGCACCAGTCACCAGCACAGTCTTGCCCTGCAAATACTGCTCAATGGCGCTACTTTCAACTTCAATCTCCTCTCTTCCAATGAGTTCCTCAACGCCAATACCACGCAGCTCAGGGGTCAGAGCCCTTTCAAAAAGCTTTGTCACCGCCGGCAAAATGGAAATGGCTACATTACCGCAACCGCGCACAATACCTATAACCCTGTCAATCTGCCGCTTGGGCGCCGAAGGCATTGCAATGATGCATTCTTTTACCTTGTACTGCTGTACAATTGCAGGAATATCATCAGTGGTACCCAGCACAGGCTTGCCACAGAGCAACGTCCCCACCTTGTTTGTATCGTCATCCACAAAACCAATAATACTATCAGCTCTGCCATTGCGCTTAAATTCAGCAAGCAAGGTTCTTCCCGCTTCACCAGCACCAGCTATCAAAATAATGTTAGTTTTTTTTGGGGCGATAGTTACCTTCTTAATGCCTTGTTGCCTGATAACAGCCCTATAAAAAATTACCAATACAAGAGAGCTTACGCCTGCAAAAAGAAGCACATCAAAATGAGGAAGCTTTATGAAAACCCCACCTGCAAGTGTCAGAGCAGCGCCAATACCAAAACCAAAAATAACGCGATAAAAATCCTCAATGGTTGCATACTTCCATAGTATGCGATAATTCTGTGTACCATATAAACCTGCCAAAACAAATAGTGTAGCCAGTAGCGCAGCCAGTGCTATATCATCAAAAGAAAGTGAAAACAACACTGCAGCAACACCAAACCCTGCAATAACACAAACGGCATCAGCAATAACAAAACCAATTCGTGACAGCTTTACAGTATAAAACAATTTTTTCATCATCTACCTTCTATACTTTTACCTTCTATACTTTGTTGCAATATTAATGACCTGTTCAATAACATACTCAACCTGTTCATCGGTCATAGAAGGATAAATAGGCAAGCTAATCTCCCGTTCAAAAACCCATTCGCAATTGGGAAAATTGTGTGTCATATCACCAAAACGCTTTTTAAAATAAGAAAACCTGTACAGCGGAATAAAATGCACGCTTGTTTTAATGCCGCGCTCTTCTAACTTGACAATATATTCATCGCGTGAAATGGAAAGCGCTTCCCTGTTTATCTTAAGCGGATACAGATGCCACGCAGAAACTCCTTCTTTCACCTTGTACGAAATTAAGGCATCACTTTTAGCAAACGCTTCATTATACCTATTAGCTATCGCCTCACGCTTTTTTTGCAGCATTTCCACTTTCTTAAGCTGTTGCAACCCCATTGCAGCAGCAATATCAGTCATGTTATATTTATATCCCATCTCCTCAACATCGTACTGCCAGCTTCCACCTTTATCGTAGCGCTTCCACGCATCACGGTTCATCCCGTGCAGCCGCAACCTTTGAGCCCTTTTTGACCATTCTTCATTGCCTGTTACCAGCATCCCGCCCTCACCAGTGGAAAGCGTTTTAGTTGCATAAAAGCTAAAGCATCCAATATGACTGGTAGTGCCAGCCAATCTGCCTTTGTACCAGCTTGGCAGTGCATGCGCCGCATCTTCAATGACATACAGGTTATGTTTACCCGCTATATCCATTATTGCATCCATATCGCAACAGTGGCCTGCATAGTGTACGGGGATTATAGCTTTAGTTTTGGGCGATAGTAACCGGTGAATAGATTCAATACTGATGCAATGGGTATCTTTATCAATATCAGCAAAGACTACGGTTGCCCCGCAGTATTCCACTACCTCTGCAGTTGCAACAAATGTATTTGCAGGTACTATCACCTCATCCCCCACACCCACACCAAGCACCTTTAACGCAACATGGAGAGCAGCCGTACACGAGCTTACCGCTACAGCATGTGGCATGCGCACATACCGGGCAAACTCTTGTTCAAACTCCAGTGTCTTGGGGCCCATTGTAGTCCAGCCGCTTTTAATGGCTGCAACAGCCGCAGCAATATCATCATCATCAATATAGGGGACATGAAAGGGAATATTCATAACATAGCCTTTTACACCGTGAATGATTATTTATATTTTCGGAAGGAATTGGTGGCAAGAATATGAAAAAAGGCGCTTTTAGCCTAATGGGGTCAGCTAATGGGGTCAGAGCACTTGAAAAAAATATTGACGTGATTTCAGCATTTTAGTAAAAAAGGGGTCAGAGCCTAATAAGTGAGCGAGGTTTGCCATGATACACTACAAAACTATACCATTACTTCTTATTGTAATCATAAGCCTTATCCCTTCCACTGCATTTGCTATTGCTGATATTGCCGTTATGGGTGGCTATACACCTTATGGCACAATAGAGTTTTATGACCAGGAATATGATTCACTCAAAGGATTTAATTACGGAGTTATGGGGCATCTCAATGTTGATACTGAAGTTATCATGTTTGGATTTGGATTTTATTTCCACGGTGAGCGCTTACATTACACCTTTAATGACAATACAAGGGATTTTACCGTCAAACAATCATGGGGGCCTGATATTATCATCATGGTTACTGCAAGTGATGTAATCGCCCCATACGCACGAGCTGGCATTGCTGTTTTGAGTGAACTTAAATACGATTATGGATATGACAAAAAAGAAAAAACTAGATTTTTTAACAGTGGATGGTGGGCTATTGGTTCAGGTATTCATATCACAGAACAGATTATGATGTTTGGTGAATTGCAACGTCTTTCCATGTCCCATGACAATGAACATTCAGCAAAACGATATACAATAAATGCAGGAGCAATGTTCAATTTTTAAATTTGGTGTAAAATTTCTTCTAAAAATCCTTTAAATTTTTGTATATCAGCAATAATTTTTTCGTGCATTTCTAAAAGCTTGTTATTTATTCTATTAACTTTTTCTGCATCTAATGTATATGAGTATGCATGTCTAAAAACATGGCGAAATGCACGCAATTCATCCAGATACACAAATACTTCTTTTGAAAGAACTTTAGGTCTTAGGTTGGGGACATCTATTGCCATCCTTTTCAATAATTCCCTGTGATATCGCGAAATATCATCTATGCTATTTTCAAATGTTCTTGCTATTTCAATGAGTATATCTTCAAGTGCACAATAATAATTATGTAATGAATATCCTATATATACTATTTCCCGCTTATCATTACTTTTGATATCACATAACTCTTTTACAATACCTTCAAGAATTAGAATTTGTTCATTAATCATGCCAATTAAAACAGCTATATTCTCTTTATTTTTCATATACCAATAACCCCTTCTTTTTTATTGCATCAGCAAACCTGCAGTGCTCCAGCTCTATGATATCAACCTCTCTATCCAACAGATCCTCCAGTTGAGTCATTATTGCAAAATAATCTTCATGTAAACCTTCAACTGCAATGTCAATATCAGAATATTCTGTAAACTGTCCTTCATTAAGCAAAGAACCAATAATATATACTCTTCTAACGTTTTTTGTCTTAAAAAAAGATTGCAACGTGCCAACGGTTTTTTGCAAAAATATTTTTCGTAATTCTTCTTTTTTCAAATACTTTTGTTTATTAATGGATTCCCACAGTGAAATTGAATAGTGCATATATATTCTTATTATAATTTGATATATTATTCTTCTTTATTGCCACTTTAAAAGCAATGCAATTTTTACTGTAAGTGCACTGACTGTAGCCCCAATAAATGTTCCCCACAATAAATCTAATACTGTTATAAGCACTGGCCATCCCTTGATTGTTGCCTGATTGGTAAGGTCATAGGTTGCATAGCACACAAGCCCAAAGAGTGCTCCTCCAATCAAACCCTGCATAACCGAACCTGCTTTCACAGCCGGTATAATACAAAAATATTCCAAGCCAATGATAAATAATAAATAAAACGTGATAACAGCCCACCATACCACATCACCAAACAAATAGCCTAAATAGTTTTTGTACATGTTTTTAGCTATAACACCCAACCATACAGCGTCAATGAGTAAAAATAAAACAAGTGCTACAATGTACATTTTGAAATAATTCATTGCGTCCTCCTTATATACATATCTTTATTCACATATAATAAAAAACTATAATATGCTTTTACAATATAATCAATCATTTAATTTTTGCAAACTTTGTATAAAATCCTCTATATCTGCTTTATAAATACCTTTCAACTTTAATGCATCTTCCAAAACAATATCCACTTTACGTTTATCTAATTCATACGAATACGCGTGCCTGAAAAAATGTCTGAATGAACGCAGGTTGTTCAACAGATGAAATGACTCATCTGATAGTAACCGTGGTCGTATTCCATTAATAGTAATAGACATTCGTTTAAGTAATTCAAAATGATATTTGCTTTTATCATCAACATTATTTTCAAATTCTCTGGCAATTATCTTAAATAAATCTTCAAATACACAATACAGATTGTGCAACTGATATCCAATATTTTCAACAACCCATTTGCCCCTTTTACTTTTTCTTTCTTCAATTTTACTATATATTGCTTCTATTATTTCTACCTGAGATCGTATAGTCGATTCTAACAGTATTAGCCGTTCTTTTTCCATGGTATACCTTCTTGTGTTATTGTATCTTTTAACCTATGCTGCTCCAGTTGAACTATATCCACATCCATCCCAATCTTCTCTGAAATAAACGACATCGCTTTAAAAAAGTCTTTATCATCCAGTCCAATAAAACCTATATCAACATCCGAGTGTTCTGAAAACAAATATTTCTTTGTAATAGAACCAAAAATATATGCTTCTTTAAAAGGTATAATTTTGCTTAATTCTTCTAAAACGCTGAGTAACTTTTGTAATGTATAAATCCTGTAGTTTTCTCTTTCTTCTTTTTTTCTGTGCAAGACACTATCAATAATTTCAGTTGTAAATTTGGCCATTTTATTCCTGTTATTTTAATACAAGTATATTTATAATAATATAATTTAAAAGATGGGAAGTCAAGTATATTCAAAAATTAGATTTTCTCGTCACGATAAGGAAGGCAGCATTGCATATTTTCATGTATGAGTGGATAATTTAAATGATTGCCCAATAAAGATTCTTTATGCTATGTAATGGATATTAATTTTATAACATAGAGCACACTAAAGGCTTAAATGAAACTCTTCAATATGATTCTGCGGTAATTTCCCAATTGTTACCAACGAATATTGAGCATTATCTAAAACCCTGTGGGCAACCCGCATAAAATCATCCATTGTTACTGTTTGTATATTTCGTACTATTTCCTTGAAGGTAAATTGCTGGCCAAAAACCATCTCATTTTTTGCAATATGGCTCATACGCACCTCAGTACTTTCAAGGCTTAACGCCATATTGCCAACAAGGTAACTCTTTGCATCTGAAAGCTCTTCTTCTGATATTCCCTGTGTTAACAGCTGCTTGCACTCATTTGCTATTAATTGTAACAGCTTGTTATACTGTGAAGGAGCTGTCCCGCAATAAATGCCAAATACACCAGTATCCATAAACGATGAATGAAAACAATAAATACTGTAGCACAATCCTACTTTTTCGCGGATATTCTGAAAAAGGCGCGATGACATACTCCCGCCTAAAATAGTATTAAATAAATAAAAAGCCCACCTGTCCTCATCTACTTTACTCAGACCATCAGTACCAATACACAGGTGTATCTGCTCTAAGTCTTTATCCAGGTGTGTACGTAATTTGCGTTCATACTGTGGTGGTGCAGGAAGCTTTGTAGTATTTGTGGCTATACAATCCTTAAAGAAATATTTTTCAACAATCTTCCGGGCTTCTTCTATATTAAAATTTCCAGAGATAACAAAAAGGCACTCATCATCAGTATAATGATGATTATAAAACGCAACAATATTGTCTCTGTTAATGGAGCCTATTGTCTCAAAGCTGCCCAGTATTGAATGGCCTAATGGGCTGTTATAAAACATGGTTTCCATAAAAAGATCATGGATATGCTCATCAGGAGTGTCTTCATACATTTTAATTTCTTCAATGACTACATTTTTTTCTTTTTCTATTTCTTCATCATCAAATTTTGAATTCAGGTATGTGTCTGATAATATCTCAATAGCTAATTCTAAATAATCCGAAATTACATTTATATAATAGCATGTATATTCACGATTTGTTGCAGCATTATGCTGTCCACCAACCCTGTCCACCAGGCGAGCAATATCCTTTGCACTATATTTTTTTGTTCCCTTAAAAAGCATATGTTCAATGAAATGGGCATACCCCATTTCATTGGCTTTTTCGTGTCGTGAGCCCACCTTAATCCACAAGCCACACGACACTGAAACAACATTATCAATAGGCTCAAGCAAAACCGTGAGGCCATTGGGGAGTGTAAATTTATGTACCATGTTCCGGACTAGTGCTTCTTCATAGCGTCTTTGCGGCTTAAGTTGATGCGTCCCTGCTCATCAATGCCAATAACCTTGACCAGCACCTCATCACCTTCGTTCAAAATATCCTTTACCTTTTCAACCCGTGAATGGTCAAGTTTGGAAATATGAACCAGCCCCTGTTTGCCGGGCAATATTTCTACAAACGCTCCAAAGTCAGTAATCCGCTTTACAATTCCTTTATAAATAGCACCAACTTCTACATCTTCCACTAATCCTTTAATGGAAAGTTGCGCCTTTTCAATGGAATCCTGTTCATTGGCGGAAATGAATATGGTACCATCAGGCTCAATATTAATATCAGCACCTGATTCCTCTATAATCTTCTTGATTACCCTTCCACCGGGCCCAATCACTTCGCCAATTTTTTCAATTTCAATCTTCATAACGGCTATTTTTGGTGCATGGGGCGATAGTTCCTTAGCAGGCTCTGATATTACTTCATTCATCTTTTCTAAAATATAGAGCCTTCCTTCCTTTGCCTGCTCTAACGCTTTACGCATTATCTCGGTTGTAATGCCTTCAATCTTGATGTCCAGTTGAAATGCGGTAATACCGGTTGCAGTTCCTGCCACCTTAAAATCCATATCACCTAAATGGTCCTCAATGCCCTGAATATCGCTCAATATGGCATAGCGGTCGCCTTCCAAAATTAAGCCCATTGCAATACCGGCAACCGGCGCCTTCATGGGCACACCAGCATTGAACAATGCCAGCGAACCTGAACACACTGTGGCCATTGATGATGAACCGTTAGACTCAAGAATCTCCGAAACAACACGGATGGTATAGGGGAATACATCTTCATCCGGAATAGCATATTCCAGTGCGCGTTCAGCCAACATGCCATGGCCAATCTCGCGGCGGCCAACACCACCAACCCTTCCAATCTCGCCAACACTGAATGGTGGAAAGTAATAATGGAGCATAAAACGTTTATAGGATTCTTCCATTAGGTCAATGCTATCAATACGCTGGGAATCAGCAACGGTTCCCAATGTAACTATCCCCAAACTTTGCGTCTGGCCACGGGTAAAAAGTGCCGAACCATGTGCGCGCGGCAAAATGCCAATCATGATATCTATTGGCCTGATGTCTTTAAGGCCCCTGCCATCAGCACGCTTCCCTTCATTTAAGATGCGTGAGCGCACTACCTCGGCATCCAAATTATCCACAATTTCAGGAACCAGCTTAATGGTATCTGGGAATTGGTCTTGCAATTGGCTGGTTATTGTTGTAATAATAGCGTCTTTGGCCTGCTCACGTGCCTTCTTTTCATGAACTTCTTTTAACTGTTCTATATCGGCAAAATATCGCTCTCTGACAATTTTTTCCAGTTCCTTATCGCTTAATTTTGGCTCATAGGACATTATTGGCTTGCCACATGCTTCTTTTAATGCTTCCTGTACTTCACAAAGCTTAATGATATTTGCATGGGCAAATTCAACAGCTTCAATCATCTCATCTTCGGATAAATTCTTTGCCTGACCTTCAATCATGGTTACTGCTTTTTTAGTTCCAGCCACAACAAGGTCAATATCGCTGTGTTCCATTTCCTGAAAGTATGGATTAATCTTCCACTGCCCATTTATCCTGCCAACCCTTACTGCCCCAACAGGTCCCTTAAAAGGAATGCCTGATATAATGAGTGCAGCTGATGTTGCATTAATTGCCAGCACATCCGGCTGATGTTCTCTGTCAGCAGAAAGCACATAAATAATAACCTGCACCTCATTGACAAAATCTTCAGGGAAAAGGGGGCGTATTGGCCTATCAGCCAACCTGCTTGTTAAAATTTCTTTATCGCTTGGCCTGCCTTCACGTTTAATAAATCCACCAGGTATCTTGCCCGCTGAGTAATGCTTTTCCCGGTAATCAACTGTCAATGGGAAAAAATCCTGCCCTTCCACAACCTTCTTTGATGCAACAGCCGAAGCAAATACTATTGTTTCACCACATGATACTGCCACGGCACCATCCGCTTGCTTTGCAAGTATTCCGGTATTAAACAGGATTACATCATCTCCAATTTGTGCTACAAATTCCTTATTCATTGTATAATCCTTAACTACTAATTTTAAATTCTTTTGTACCCTTTACCTTCGTATACCAAGTGATTTGATCAGTTCTCTGTACTTTGTTAAATCCTTCTTTTTAAGATAATCAAGAAGCCTTCTTCGTTTGCCTACAAGTTTCAGTAAACCCCTTCGTGAATGGTGGTCCTTAACATGTACTTTGAAATGTTCGGTCAGATGGTTAATCCTTTCAGTTAAAAGGGCAATTTGAACCTCTGCTGATCCGGTGTCCTTTTCATGCAGCTGGTATTTGTTGATAATCTCGCTTTTTTCTGCCATACGACTTTTTAGTCCTCCTTACAATCACTATATTCTAATTTATTGTATTCACTGTAAGCCTATAATTCACAGTGCTATTTGCATTCAAAATCAGTCAAGAAATAAATTATAAAAAGGGGGTACACCTTTCACTGTTAATTCCTAAAAGTATTTTTATGTACAAAAAATAATTATTGTACACTCCCGCCGCCGAAGGCGGCGGGAGTGTACAAGTATTTATGTTAAATTATTGTTTAGGAATAAATACTGAACACCTTTATCCTATTGTATCAATTTTATTAAGCTCTTCAATAAAAACTTTTTTACACCTGTATCCCTTCTCGTCTTTAACAGCCAACGCCACAAGGTGCTCGGTGCCTTCAGGCACCACCCTGAATATATCGCTACCGGTTTCATGCGTAATATCATCATAGCTAAGTAGTTTGCCATGTTTAATCTTTATCAAAGAATCTTGTTTTACCGCTATAATCCCAAAACCTTCAAGTGCCCTGAAAGGCGTGTATATCCCACGCATATCTCCAATGTTTTTGTGCGATAGCTCAACGCACTGTTCCATTGTCATTGTCTCAGCAACGCTAAAATTACCAATGGCAATTCTTCGCAAGGCTATAACATGAGCTAACGAGTGCAATCGCAACCCCATATCACGCGCCAATGCCCTGATATAGGTACCCTTACTACATGTAATATCAAGTGTTAGCTGTGAACGTTTTGCATCATAATCAAGCACTGTAATTTTGTGAATATGGACTGGTCTAGGAGCTATCGCCACCGATTCACCCTTGCGTACCCTATCTGATGACCTCTTCCCATTAATTTTGATGGCTGAATAATCCGGAGGAGCCTGCATGATTTCCCCTGTAAAATAGGTTTGAATACAAGACTCTATATCCTCCAATGTGCACTGAGCATTGCTTTTTGCAATAACCTGTCCCTCACTGTCATGTGTGTCAGTTGCCACACCCAACTGCATGGTGGCAATATACCGCTTGTCCATACCCATAAAAAACGGAACCAGCCGTGTTGTCCATCCTAAGCAGACAATTAAAAGACCTGATGCAAATTTATCCAGCGTACCTGCATGGCCACACTTTTTCACTTTCAATTTTTTCCTGATGCTGTGAATAGTATCAAACGAAGTATAACCCGTAGGCTTGTCTATAAGCAACACGCAATCCTTTATGTGAGGGGCATTCATATTTTAGTTATCGCTGCTTCCGCTATTATTCTTTGAAGATTCTTTTTCTAATTTTTCCAGAAGGTTGACCATATCCACACCCTTTTCAATAGATGTATCAAGATGAAAACGGATTTCAGGAATAGTGCGGATACTCAGTGCTTTCCCAACCCTGTATTGAATAAACCCGCGTGCAGATTGCAATCCCATCAATGTCTTTTTCTTGTCATTGTCATCACCTAACACTGAAACATACACATCTGCATATGCATAATCCTTACTCAACTCAACATTTGTTACTGTTACAAACCCAATGCGCGGGTCTTTAATCTCTGTTACTATTAACGTGCCAACAAGTTTTTTTATCTGTGTCTCTAATTTCTGTTTTCTGAAACTCATTTTCCCGGTTTATCCTCGTGAGGAATCCTCTAATTTCTTTTTTATTTCAATAATCTGGTATGATTCAAAGTTATCCCCTTCCTTGATATCATTATAGTTCTCAAGAGTAAATCCACATTCCTGCCCTGCCTCAACTTCACCTGCATCATTTTTAAACCGTTTCAACGAATTCAGCTTACCATCATATACAACAACACCATCACGAATAAGCCTGATGTTATCACTGCGCTTTAAGCGCCCTGTTAACACGATAGCTCCTGCCACCGTTCCAACTTTGCTGATTTTGAAAACTTGCTTAACCTCACCGGTTGATGTGATCTCCTCTTTCATTTCAGGCGACAGCATGCCTTCCATAGCTGCCCGTACATCGTTAATGGCATCATAGATGATATTATAATATTTAATTGAAACACTTTCTTTCTCAGCTATTTCTGCAACCTTTGCTGATGGCCTTACCTGATACCCTATAATGATGGCATTTGAAGCAGAAGCCAACATAACGTCAGACTCATTAATACCGCCTGTTGCAGCATGTATTACCTTTACACGGATATCACCCGTGGAAAGCTTCTGTAACGAATCGCGTAATGCCTGAACTGAACCGTCAACATCTGCTTTGATAACTATCTTGAGTTCTTTGATCTCTCCTTCTTTAATCATCGTATTGAGATCTTCTAAGGTGACCTTCTTTATCTTCTGGGCACTTTCAAGCCGTACCAGCTCCTGGCGTTTTTGAGCTATCTGCCGTGCATATTTTTCTGATTCAACTACCTGCAAAGGATCTCCTGCTGATGGAACACCGCTGATACCAAGAACTTCAACTGGCATTGACGGTGTAGCCTCCTGTACCTGCTCACCATAATCGGTAAACATTGCACGCACCCTTCCTGAATACAGCCCAACCACAAAAGGATCACCCACATGCAATGTTCCATTCTGAATCAATACTGTTGCAATAGGGCCTCGGCCAGGATCCAATTTAGATTCAATAACAACGCCTTTTGCTCTCTGTTTAGGGTTGGCCTTAAGCTCCAGCATCTCTGCCTGTATTAATATCAATTCCAAAAGTTCATTAATGTTGATTTTTTGCTTGGCGCTTATTTCAGCAAACAGCGTTGTGCCCCCCCATTCTTCAGGTATAAGTTCGTACGCGGTCAACTCTTGTTTTACCCTGTTTGGATTTGCCTCAGGCAAATCAATTTTATTGATTGCTACTATGATGGGCACATTTGCAGCTTTAGCATGATTTATTGCTTCTATTGTCTGAGGCATAACACCATCATCTGCTGCTACAACCAGTACAACTATGTCAGTTACACTGGCACCACGCGCACGCATAGTGGTAAATGCTTCATGGCCAGGTGTATCAAGAAATGTAACATATTTATCCTGAACCTTGACCCTGTATGCACCAATATGCTGTGTAATGCCACCATGTTCGGTTGCCACAACATTGGTTTCGCGTATTGCATCCAGTAATTTTGTTTTACCATGGTCAACATGCCCCATAACAGTAACAATAGGGGGCCTAGTCACATAATCTTCTGGCTTATCCTCTTCATCTAATTTAATTACAGTCTCTTCATACAGCGAAACAACCTTTACTTCAGTACCATATTCACTTGCCAGTATTGAGGCAGTATCGGCATCAATGACCTGATTGATTGTTGCCATAACGCCCATTGACATAAGCTTTGCTATCACTTCACTGGCTTTGATATTCATCTTTTTAGCAAGATCGCCAACGGTAATTGTCTCGGTAATCTCAATTTCTTTTGGAGCAACAGCTTCACGAGGCTGTGATTCCTTTTTCCGCTTAAGGAGCAATAATTTTTCCTCAAGCTCTTCCTTCTCTTTTTTTAAGAAACGTTTATCTTTTTCCTTATCTTTTTCTTTAGCTTTTCCCTTGTCTTTCTGGCGTTTTTGCAAATCCACTACTTCTTTATCAATAACCGGAACATCCCTTTTTTCAACTATTGCTGGCGCATGTTGCCTATCAGGCCTTTGTTCCTTTTCTTCTACCTTTGGCTTTTGCTTATCATCTTTCCTGTAATCTTTCCTGGGGAATCTGTCCTTAGGTCTGCCATGCCTTTCTTTTTTATCAAAACGCTCTTTTCTTTCTTGCTTATCTTTTTCCTTTATTCCCGTCTCAGCCTGGGGTTTTCTTTCTGCTACCCCTTTATCTACTTTTTGCTCAGCCGCTTCCGCACCAGCCTCACCTTCTTTTACCTCGGCTTCTTTTTTTAGTTCTTTTGCAACATGCACTTTTCTTTTCAGCTTTATTTTTTTCTTTAACTCTGCCTGCTGAATCAGTTTCTTGGCTTCCTGAGCCCTTTGTTCTTTGATTATCTGAATTTTCTTTTCTATAAGAAAAACATCATCGTTTGCCAGTTCAGACTGTTCATCTGCACATGGAATGCCAAGATCCTTACAGATCTTTATAACATCATCTGTTGAAACATGATTTTTTGTTGCTACATCAATAGCTTTCATTAACAAATCCCTATTCAATTAAAATATAAGCCTTTTACTTATGCCATATCAACTGGGCAAAATAATCAGGGAATCCAGCACTTAAGACAGTAGACTTTTTCCGCCCTTCAGTTGGCACTATCTACACTATTCCGGCTTATCTTCCTGCTTGCCTTCCTGTTCATCTTCATAATCTTCTTCTTCAAAGTCAACATATTCTTGTATTATATTAATTATCTTCTGTGCTGTCTTTTCACCAATACCATCGATATTCATGAGATCCTCTACAGATTTTTCAACCAGATCCTCAACTGAGAAAATGCCACCCGCTTCAAGGAGAGCAATGATTCGGGCATCAAGGCCTGGCAATTCTTCCAGTGGTGTTTCGCCTTCTGATGTGGTTGCAAATAGCTGCTCAACTAATGCACGTGATTCACTTGAACTTAAGAATTCACGATACTGGTCTTCAGTCTTGATATCTATATTAAATCCACATAATTTGGCAGCCAGCCGTGCGTTATGGCCATTTTTACCAATAGCCAGACGGTACTGGTCATTGTCCACAACAGCTATTATCCCGCCATCTCGGGTTTCAATAATTTCTTTAACCTTTGCCGGAGTGAGCGCATTTGAAGCCATTACCTTTTTATTTGGGGAATATTCTATAACATCAATTTTTTCCCCTTCAAGCTCACGGACAATTGATTGAATCCGCACACCTTTCATCCCAACACATGCACCCACACAATCAATATCATCCCTATCACTGGTTACAGCAACCTTGGTGCGCAATCCCGGTTCACGCACAATATTTACAATTTTTACTATACCATCATATATTTCGGGTATTTCCATCTCAAAAAGTTTTTCAACAAATTTTGGATTCGCTCGAGAAAGCACCACACTGGGCCCCTTGCTGTTTTTCTGTACACTCAGCACTATGGCTTTAACCCTGTCGCCAATTTTATAATGTTCCAGTGGTGACTGCTCACGTGCAGGAATTATACCCTCAGTCTTCCCTAGATCAATATAGAGTGCTTCTTTTGTTTTACGCTGTACATAACCATTAATTAATTCATTTACCTTGTCTTTATACTCATCATAAACAATATTTTTTTCTGCCTCTTTAATCTTTTGCAAAATGACCTGCTTTGCTGTCTGTGCGGCTATGCGCCCAAACGTTTCAAGCGGGTTTTCTTCCACAATGACTTCATCGCCAAATTTTGCATCAGGTTTAATCTTTTGTGCTTCTTCCAGCGATATTTCTTCAGCATAATTTTTAGGCACCCGTACCACCATTTTTCGTGAAATAATCTTTACGGTATTTTTATCCCTATCAAAGGTAATATCTACAGGTTTGGTAATCCCATACTGTTTCTTATACGCAGACAGCATCGCTGACTGAACTATCTCCTCAATCATCTCACGGGTTATTCCTTTTTCAGTAGCAATCTGATGCAGCGCTTCAAAAAAGTTTCCACTCATACTGTTCACCTTTAGTAATCTAGATTTGCTTTTATGATTTGGCCATATGAAAGAGTCAATACTTTATTGGTTTCATTAATAGTTACTATCTCCCCATCAATGCCGGTAAGCGTGCCTTTGAACGTTTTACGGACATCATTTTCCTGGTAAATACCTTTAACGGGCGCTCCTGTAAACCGTAGAAAGTCATCAATAGTTCTGAGCTCCCGCTTTATCCCTGGTGAAGAGATTTCAATAATATAATCATCAAGCATCTGACCGGTATCTATACGGTGGGACAACTCCTTGCTGAACTTTTCACAATCAAGATGCGATATGCCATTAATGTGGTCTATCTTAACTGTAATGCGCGGTGTCTTCCCATGCAAAACAAGAACACTGTCATAAATACTGTAGCCCAGGTCATGAGCAACATTATTAATTATTATCTCCAGGCTTTCATTGAGTTTCATTGCAATGCTCACGGTTTTGATATATAAAAATGACTAAAAAAAAGAGTGGCTTTTGCCACCCGCTTTACACACAGTCTTTAACAATAAAGCAGAAAACCAACTACCTCAATTAATCAATATAGTATCATATGCTTACAATTTCAAGCTTTTTTTTAACTTTACATTCTTTCTAAAAAAAATTCTGATTTACATAATATGTCTCAATAGGATATATTTTACCTGCAATAAATCCCTGTATAAAGGTACCATATGGAACGTGATATTTTGCAATCAATTAAACTGGAACTTACCAAAAATCTCAAATTTACTCCATACTTGCGAATATGCCTCCATCCTTTTATTGCACAATCAAAAACCGATATTGCGTATAACATCTTGGGTACAGAATTATCTGCAGAGCCAGTTATTCGCTTCAGCGCAATACGTACAATCGTACAATATAAACTGCCAGGATTCACAGACTTTTTCCATGAGTTGTTCCAGCAATCAATAACTGATGATGAAAAGATCCAGATCTGCATGTATCTGGCAAACTATGGGAATAATCAAACAGTAGAGATTCTCACCAATTATATTATGCAGAATTTCAATAAAGAGCCAAACTATACAATTGTAATCCAATGTTTAGAAACACTGAGATTATTACGGCATCCTGACAAAACACTCCTTGCCACTTTGAAAAATATCATTAATGAGGCCGGCATAAATGAGGTAATCCGGTACTATGCAATACGAACATTATCAATTTTCAATGATATACATGTACTTGATTCATTAAATAATCAGAATGAATACACTTTGTTGGGGATCTTTGATGCGATTTCGTTTATGAGCAACTATTGTATTAATCAAAGGGCTGTAAAAAATGGGACATCAGATACATCAAACGAAGAAAACCTTATTATTGAACTCAGGGTCTTTATATCCAAGATGCTACCTCAATTTGATGAATTTTCAGCCAGGGTAAAGATTTCATGTTTGAACGCTCTTATTGCGTCCAAGCATCGAGAGACCAATGATTATGTATTTAAAATACTCAGTGGCCGAAATGAAAATGAAAAAGAAGAACTACTTCTTTTACTCCAACATACCATCATGTTCTTACGGGATCCGGAACCTTTGATACGGTCCCTCATATCATTCGGCACTGTATCGCCACATCATAATACAATAATTGTTGATACTATTATAAACTATTTCCAATCTTTTCAGAACGACAGAACCAGTACATTATTAAAAGATAAGCTTTTTAATTATTTTACTGTCACATTGGATTCTTTTTTTGAGCTATATAGAAAAAACTACATGATATCAGATGTAGAAGAAAAGAACATCCCTGAAATCTTTAGGGTAGTCAGGAATTTTATACTCTTACAGCTCAGCCCACAAATTTTGAACCAAATCATTCACTATCTTAAAAATGAAAAAAATGATGAAATACATAAAATTATCACTCTTTTGGCCACGTACCTGCCTTTTATCGACACCTCTACAAGAGAAGCATTTTCATCCTTAGTTGAAATGCTCTATGACAGCGATCCCAAAAGCAGGGAAATTACTGCATCACGGTTTGAGACAATTGACTTTGAAAAGCGATTTTTGCAGGAACGAATTGTCAGGCTATGTAATGTGATAGCAACCTTAAATATTCAATCAGCTGCAACCCTCCTTGTAAAAATTTATAATTACCTGAAAAAGTATCGTGATGAAAAACTATTTGATGCCTGTATACAAACATTATCGTGTATGCGATACCCTTATATGCTGGGAGAACTTGAATTAATGTTATTATCAGGCGACCGTAATGACCAACTCTTCTCACTTAAATACCTTGAGCATTATACAGACCAACAGGCAGCTTCAATTCTTTTTGAACTTTTAAAGAATACGGCAAACCTTGACCGTGAGGTAACGGTTAGAGCCCTACATCTGCTATTACAGACAGAAACCACTCAATACAAAAATTCAACCGAAATCCTAAAAAATATTATAATGACAAACAATGATATTGGCATTAGGCAATCTGCCATTCTTAATATTGGCCACTGCGGCGATGAAAAAGAAATGGAATGGCTCATCACACTTTTTGCTGAAACAAATGAAATTCCTGTAAAAGAAACAATACTACAAGCAATAGGAAGCATTATCCCGCGGTTAAGGGATTTCAACAAACGGGCATTGGCTCAGTTCCTTTTAGATTGTATGAAAGAATCAGGGATTCGAATCCGTATATATGCATGTGCAATATTATTGCAGCTCAATAATAAGGATGTTGAACGGTATATTAAAGAAATGTTAATCATTAAAAATAGAGACATCCAGATAGAAATGCTGTATATATTTCACAATTATAAATTACCCGAATTTTCTTATTTTTTATTATCCTTATTGAAAGAAGAATATGCGATTGGCTCTGAAACAATAGCACTATTACAGAATGTACCCGCTGAAATTTGTGATGACATTGTCAATTTTATTGGCAACTTATATAGAAAAAATGGCATCGATATTTCCAAGCCCGTATCACCTTTAACAATCAAACCCGGCAAAATAGATTCTGTAAACGATTTCTTCATTGTTACCATTACAATATATAGAAATGCAAATCCCGTTTTGCTTGAAGAACTTGTGACCTCACTCAATACTATTCAATCACTCATCCTAAGCCACTGCAAAAAAAACAACCTTATCATTTATGCCCTTTTGCCTGATTCAATTACAGTGTATTCCAATAATCCTTTGAATGTTGCTGATGCCCTCATTGCTATCACTCAAAGTATAAAGCAGCATAATCTTACATCACACACACCATTTAAAGCAATTATTCAATCCT
>Ga0308390_1000995_pt1 | contig 19060 bp, 14 predicted proteins | sample Hotspr2Sample149_FD_202358 | JGI IMG/M metagenome (GOLD analysis project Ga0308390, IMG submission 202358) | Hot spring phototrophic mat microbial communities from Mushroom Spring, Yellowstone National Park, Wyoming, United States - 20040719_149 ...
CGTACCGGTTCAAGGGGGGAAAAAATCCCGGAGGTTTCGCCGCATACCCAGCAACACACGGGAAACAGGGAACCGCTGGCGGAGAATGGTGTAGCCATGACCCTTACCATACGCCTGCAGTTGCGTCTGAAACAAGGATGCACAACCGGATAGTCAGAGCGATTCAGGATGTGGTAAGATGTCAAAGTTCTCAGCAGAAGAAAACCATAAGAGAACAACATAAGCAGAAAGGAGTAAAGAAAAAATATGCATACGAACTCTGTTATTGGAACCATTCACAAGAAAAAAGCGATTTTATACGTCGTGATTATTCAGGCTGTGGCATTGATGGTTCTGGCAGGGGGGTGGGGTGCCGGACGGGCGGCCGCCGCCGAGACGCCCTTGGAATCTTTCACGCTCTGGGATGCACGGGCACCCGCGCGAGAGTGTCAGTTGCGCGGTGCGGTATCAGAAGAACGGGCCCCGGACGGCTCCGGCCTTCGAATCCGTTTTGAGCCGATTGACTGGCCGCAGATCGACTTTCAGGCCGCGGCCGGCCCGTGGAACTGGACCGGCTGGGAAGGGATTCGGGTCACGGTGCGAAATCTGGAATCCCGCACGTGCCGGGTGGGCCTGCGGGTGGACAATCCCGGCGCGGACGGCCGAAATCTTAGCAATACGCGCAGCATCTCGTTGGGACCGAACCAGTCGGCAACCCTGACCCTGCAGTTCCGAACCCCGGAAACCGACAGCCTGTGGGGTATGCGAGGATTGCCCGCGCTGCCCTGGCTGGCAGACGGCACGGCCATTGATCTGAAACAGGTGTCCGCGTTTCAGATTTTTATGCACCGGCCGAAAGACGCTCACCGGCTGGTGATCGGTCCCGTGGCACTGTTTCGCCGCACCGGGGGCACCCATCCCGCCGCCATGCCCTTTGTGGACCGGTTCGGCCAGTACCGTCACGCTGAGTGGCCCGGCAAACTGACCGATCCGGAACAGTGGAAAATCTGGGAAGCAGAAGAAAAAGCCCGGCAGGCAGCCGAACCGGAACCGCCGGGACGCGACCGCTTTGGCGGATGGGCCGACGGCCCGCGGCTGAACGCGACCGGACGGTTCCGCACCGAAAAATGGCAGGACAAATGGTGGCTGGTCACACCGGACGGTACCCTGTTCTTCAGTATGGGCGTGGACTGCGTGCGCCTGGGGGACTACACCTTCGTGGAAAAACGGGAGCCGTGGTTTGAGTGGCTTCCGGGCAACACGGATCCCGAAGCCGCTTTTTACTCCCGGGCCAGCGGCGTGCACAGTCATGCCGAACCGATCGCAGGCGCGGGACGCACCTTCGATTTCTACGCCTGCAATCTTTGGCGGCGGTATGGCGAAGGGTGGCGGGACCGCTGGCTGGATTCCGCGGGCGCGAGACTGAAACACTGGGGTTTCAACACGATCGCCAACTGGAGTGACCTGACCGTCGCGCGGCGGCACGGCATACCCTACGTGATTTCCACGTCCCTGGGGGGAGCGCCGGTGATTGAAGGCGCGACGGGATACTGGGGGAAAATGCATGACGTCTATCACCCGAAATTCGTGGAACTGGTCGACGAGCGGATCAGTCAGGTCACCCGGGAACACGCGGATCAGCCGCTGTGTCTGGGTTTGTTCGTGGACAATGAACTGTCCTGGGAAGGGGTGAAAGACGGGGTGCTGGCCAGTCCGGCAGGACAGCCCGCCCGGGAGGAACTGATCCGTGTGTTGCGGGAAAAGTATGGTTCCCTGGAGGCGCTGAATGCCGCATGGGAAACGGCGTTTACCGACTGGAACGCTTTGGCCCGGCCCAAACGTCCCAACAAGGCCTGCCGCGCGGACCTGGAATCTTTTCTGCTGGCCTTCGCGCGGACCTACTTCCGGATCATCCGGGAGGCTGTCGATCGGCACGTCCCGGGCATGCTGTATCTGGGCTGCCGGTTCGCGTGGGTGGAGGACGCGGCTGTGCGGGCGGCGGCGGAATACGCCGACGTGGTGTCGTTCAATATCTATCAGAAAACGCCGATGCTGCCCAGGATCATGGAAGAGATCGACAAGCCGGTCATCATCGGTGAATTTCACTTTGGCGCCCTGGACCGGGGAATGTTCCACACGGGGCTGGTGGCGGCATCCTCCCAGGAAGAACGAGCGGCTCTGTACGAAGCGTACCTGCGCGAGGCGGCGCTCAATCCCAAAATTGTCGGTACTCACTGGTTCCAGTTCCTGGACGAGCCGGTCACCGGACGGTGGTACGACGGAGAAAATTACAATATCGGCCTGATCTCGGTGGTGGATCAGCCGTATCCGGAACTGACAGAAGCCGCCCGACGGATTCACGGTATGCTCTATCCCCTTCGGGCCGGGCAATCCGCGGAGAATAAACCTTGAATGTCACAGGCAAACTTGCCGCGATTACCTGCGCGGTCATTATGTTGTCCGGGTGGAACGCCTTGGCTCAGGAGAGCCGGATTGCCGGTTCGGTGATCTTTCCGGACGGCCGTCAGGATTTCAGTGGCGTACGCGTTTTTCTGGAACCGGGCATCGACGGCGCTTTGGAGGAAAGCCGAGCGGATCCGTCGGGACGGTTTGCCTTTTCGGGGGCCTATGCCGGGCCGGTCGGAGTGATGGCCACCGCGCCGGGATTCGGCTGGTCCGGCAGACATCTGAACCTGAGCCCCGGGGAATCAGTCACCGACGTCCAGTTGGTGCTGCGCCCCGCCGCCAGTATGTCCGGACAGGTCGTGGACCCGAAAGGCAAGCCGGTCGCGGATGTGACGGTACTCCGGGCGGCCGTGATCGAGCCGTTCAAGGTGGGCATTCCCTTTTCCAAACTGGTGGCTGTGGGGTTCGGGGAAATCCGTTCGGACGCCGGCGGACGATTCACGGTACCAGGCCTTCCTGCCGGAGCCGTGGCAGCCCTGAAACTGGCCCATCCTTCCTACGCGCAGACGGCCACTGCTCCACAGCCGGTGGGATCGGTGGTCACGGTGACACTATCCCCGGGGGTACTCATCACTGGCGAAGTGATCGACCGGGCCCTCCAGAGCCGGGTTGCCGGGGCACAGGTGACCCTGCGCAACGCGAGCCCGCCGCATGACACCGTTTCGGTGGTGACGGACGCGCAAGGCCTGTTTACCACGCGGCTGAACCCCGGGGTCTACCTGGCCCGGGCCGAAGCGGCCGACCGACTGAGTCCGGGCTGGCAGGAAATCCCCATCACCGGTGAAACGCCGGAGACCCGGTTGCGTCTGCCGGTCAGCCGGGCGGGATACATTACGGGCACCATGGCGGACGCGAAGACGGGCGCGCCGATCGAAGGCGCGCGGGTGCGGGTGGAGTGCGGAGGATTCACCGCGACCGTGGTGCGTACCGATGCCCGGGGCGCGTTCAAGGTGAGGGCCTCGGAAGGTGAAAATGTGCTGTACTTTGAAAGCACGCCCGGCTACCTGCCGCCGGAACCCCGGGCCGTTCGGGTCATGGTGCCCTCAGGACAGGATGTGGCCCTGCCGGGGGTCTGGCTCGCGCCGCTGCCGGAGTTCGAGGTCCGGCTGGTATCGGGCGATGACGACGCGCCCGCGGCCGGAGCGGCAGTGACCGTGCTTGAACCCCGGCAGTTGGGCTGGGTGATCGCGGACCTGGAGGGTGCCGCCCGGTTCCAGGTGAACCGGCTTCCGGAAAGCGGGCGGGTGACCGCCGTGGCATGGCATTCTTCGGAACGCAAGGCCGCGCTGTTCGCCCTGGATCGGGCCCGGCCTAAAGACAATCTGGCCAAACTGCTGCCCTGCGCTACGGTTCGGGGGCGCGTTCTGCGGCCGGACCAATCTCCCGCCCCAGGCGTGACGGTGGGATCGGTATATGGCGCGGAAGGTCTGGAAGAACCGCTGGTACTCTGGCGGACAGTCACCGATGCCTCCGGCGGGTTTACCTGGCCGTCGGTCGTGCCCGGTATTCCGCAGCGGGTGGCCGCGCTGGCTCCGGATGGGACAGAAGTCGCGCTGGGTGACATCAATGCCGCCCCCGGCCAGGAACTGCAACTGCCGGAAGGCGTGCTTCCGGACGGCAGCCGACAGGCCACGGTGACGGGTACGCCGGAGTCTCTGGCCGCGCGATTGGGCGAACAGATCCCGGGCCCGGCCCTGATCGCCATGGCGTCGGAAGATGCCGCCCAAACGGCATGGGTGGATACCCTGGCGGCTGTGATCCGCGTGGTGCCGGATCTGCGCGCCGGTGTTGCCGGCGGGGAGGCCGCGGGCTCGAATGCCGGGTCCGGGGTGCGGATTTTAGCGGCGATACCGGCCGGGATGCTGCCGGCTGGGGTGGACACGATTTTGCTGAACCGGGAAGGGCAGGCGGTCACGGTAACGGCGGGCCTTCCGCCGCTGTTTCTGGTGCGGGAAGTCACGCGATGACTGTCCGGACCGTTTTGGGTATGGTCTGTCTGGTGCTGGCCGCGGGGGTCGTGATGGGTGCTGCCGCGGAGGGCATTGCCCTGCGCGGCCTTGTCACGGATCCGTCAGGGAAGCCGGTGGCCGATGCGACGGTTTGGGCGGGCCAGTTCCGCGTGGCGCGTCAGACCCGGACAGGCGCGGACGGGCGGTTTGTTTTCGAGGGACTCCGTTTCGCGCCCATGGAGGTGGTGGCGCTGGCAGACGGGTTTGCCGTTTCCGGATGGAATGGACTTCCGCTGCCGGACCAAGACCTGACGCTGGTGCTGACCCCGGAGCGCCGTCGGATGGATCTCCGGGTGATCGACGATTCATTTCAGCCGTTGCCCGGCGCGTGGATCAAGGTGTTGTCTCCGGGTGGGCTGTACACCATTACCGTGGAGGATTATGTGCCCCTGGGATTTCCGTCCATGCGGGCGGATGATGACGGGGTTATTACGATTGATCTGCTGCCGCCGGTGGACCACGCGCGGGCCGTGCTGGGACATCTGAAGTACGCGGATACCGCGGTGAATTACCTTCCGGTCCGGGAGGACCGCCGCAATCACGTGCAGATGGAGCGCGGAAACACCCTGCGCGGACGGGTGACGGACGGCGGACGAGGGGTGGCGGGCATGCGGGCACGGGTGTTTCAGCCCGGGGTGGGCGGAAACGTCGTGCTGGCTGAAGTGCTCACTGACCCAGAGGGGTATTTCAGTCTAAAGGTACCTCCGGGAAGTTATTACGCAGCCTGTCTGGGCCACGGGGAGCGGGCAGATCCCGAGCCGGTGCCGGTGGACCTTTCGGCCGGTGACGCTGCTGTGAATTTCACCCTGCCGGAAACCCGCACCCTGCGGGGAACGGTGCGGGACGCATCCGGAAAGCCGGTGGCCCTGACCCGGCTGGCGTTCCGCAAGGGGGATCTGGAACTTGCCGAAGCCCTGTCGGACCCCGAGGGACAGTTCACGCTGCACGTCGGCGCGGCGGAGGGTAGTGTGATTGTGCTGCCGCCCCCGGGCTTGCGCACGAAAGCGGTACCGGTCATTCCGGTGCGGTTTGAGCAGGCAACGGAAGTGCAACTTTCCGCGGTAGAACTGCTGCCATTGCCGGTCATCACCGGCCGAATCCGGCTGCCGGAAGGTGTCACGGATCCACCACGGTCGCTGGTCACCTCGCTGTCGCTGCAACCGACAATCCGGACGGTAACGGACGCGGGGGGGCGGTTTCGGATATCTTTGGGATATCAGCCCGAGGACAACCGGGCTACGTTCCGGGTGGAGCACGCCCTGCGCATGCTGCGGCGGGATTTCACGGTAAACCTGGACCAGCAGGGGGAAGTTGAACTGACGCTGGAGCCTTTTGAACCTGATCTGGCAGATCGCCCGCCCATTCCCGGGCAGAACGACCTGAAGAGCAAACTTGGGCGCCCCGCGCCCGCGCTGGAATGTACGCGGTGGTTCAATATTCAGTCCGAAAAAGCCACGGCCCTCAAGGGGCGTGTGACGGTGATCACCTTCTGGGGCATGTTCGACGACAGTCCGCAGGGAATGGACCGGCTGTATGAGATGCAGGCGCTGTATGATCTGTACCGCGACGTGGAAGATGTGGTGATTCTGACGGTACACGACGCGAGCGAGGAGGCCGAAGCGGTGGACAATTTCCTTCGACAGCGTGGCATCCGGTTTCCTGTCGGGCTGGATGCCGAGCCGTCAAAAACCTTCACGGCCTACGGCATACGGTTCATTCCGGAGACGGTGGTGATTGACCCGAAAGGCGTGCTGCGTTTCGACCGGAGTGAGGGCCGGCTGGTGGAAATCATCAAAAGTCTACGCCGGGAACGGTGAGTTGCGGGCGGAACCGTCTGGCAGGAGGACGCGGGAGGGTGCTACACTTTGGTTTCCATGGACGTGTGTGTGCAAGTAGAGCAACTTCGCAAGCGGTACGGCCGTACCGAGGCGCTGCGGGGTATTGATTTTGAAGTCCGGCGGGGCGAAATCCTGGGGCTGCTGGGTCCCAACGGCGCGGGTAAGAGCACCACGCTGGGGATCCTGTGCGGGCTGGTGCGGCCCACGGCGGGCCGGGTTTCGGTGTTCGGACTGGATTTGTCCCGGCACCGGCTGGCCATTCTGGAACGAACGGGGACCCTGCTGGAGCGTCCTTCGTTTCCGACCCGGCTGACGGTGCGCCGGCTGGCCCGTCTGCACGCGCGTCTGAAGGGGCTGGGATCGGAATCTGCCGAACAGGCGTTGCGGCGGGCGGGGCTGATGGACTGGGTCGCGGTGCCGGCCGGCCGGCTTTCCCTGGGGCTGCGGCAGCGGCTGGGTCTGGCACTGGCAATTCTTGGAGAACCGGAACTGCTCATTCTGGATGAGCCCACCTCGGGGCTGGATGTGGAGTCAGCGGGGATGGTACTGGATTTTCTGCGGCAACTGGCCCGGGAAAACGGGGTGACGATACTGTTTTCCAGTCATCACATGGGGGAGGTGGAAAGGCTGTGCGACCGGGTAGCCATTATCCGGCAGGGAGTGATTGTGTCCGTGGCGGATACGGCGGGACTGCTGGCGTGGAACCTGGGGGAACTGGAAGTGTTCACGGACCGTCCGGAGGAGGCGGCGGCGCTGGCGCGTACTCTCGCGGGGACGGAACGAGCGGAGGTGGAGCCGTCCGGTCTGGTGCGGGTGGTTCTGGGGGAAGGCGGGACGTCTCACGGGCTGACCCGTTCGCTGGTAGAGGCGGGCTTTGAGGTGCGGGCGGTGATTCCGGCGCGCAGGTCGCTGGAGACGCATTTCCGGGAGGTGATCGGCACATGATGGTGTCCCGATTCCGGCGCGCGTGGGCCGTGGAGACGGCCCGCATGGTCCGCAGCGGCTTCGCGTGGACGGTGGCGGCGGTGCCGGCGCTGATGATGGGGCTGGTGCCGGTGATCCGTCCGGTCATACGGGACGGGCGGGGGGATTACGATTTTATCGCGACAGCCATGACCGCGACGGTGTGCACGCCGGGATTCTTGTTACTGCTGGTGTGGATGGCGGTATGGACGGCGTCGGATCTGGCAGACGGTACTGCGCGGAGCCTATTGATCCGGCCGATACGGCGGTCGGATTATCTGCTGGCCAAGTACGCGGCGGGGTTGATGCTGGGAACGGTCATGAGCGGTCTGGCCCTGGTGACGGCATGGCTGATGATGTGGATGCTGGGTGACACGACGGGGGTGGCTTATGGGGGTGAAGTGGTGTTCACTTCGGACCAGTTGGTGGTGAGCGGCCTGCTGGCCTTTGTAGCGACGGTTTTCGCGCTTTGGGCGGGGTGCGCCGTAGCCGTGCTGGCGGGGGTATTGACGCGGCATCCGGGGCCCGCGGCTGTTCTGACGCTCCTGATGTGGCTGACCCTGGAACTGGTGAAGTACCCGATGGGGATTGACAGGTGGGTGTTCACGACCAGTCTGGAAACGGCCTGGCAGGGCTTCGGTGATCTGTGCCGGGGCATGGACGCGCCGCTGGGGCGGACGGTGGTTCGGGCGGTGGTGACGGCACTGCCTGTGATCGTGATCTGTCCGGCGGTGGCTGTGGCGGTATTCCATCAGAGGGACCTCACGCCGTGACGCGGGTGGGGGTGGGTCTGATGCTGGGGCTGGCGGGGGTGATGGCGGGGATGGCGGAGGCTGGGGTCCTGGTGGAGGTGCCGGGGCTGTGGGCGGGTTTTGCCGCAGGCCCGGCAGCGCGGGTGACTGGGAATTTTTCGCACGCGGATCTGAACGACGACGGCCGGGCGGATTTGCTGCTGGAGCGTGAGGCGTGGATTCGGGGGGCGGGACCCGGCTGGACGCGTAAGATTCCGCTGCCGGGGGGAGCCGAAACGGATGCCTATGATGTGGACCGGGAGGGCGTGCTGTGGGTGATATCCGGGAACCGGCTCAGCGGCTGGCGGCTGGCGGCGGCGGAAGACGGATGGGAACCGGCCACGGACGAGGTGTCTGTTGATGAACCGGTAACGGGCCGGGAACCGGCTCTGGATTTCGGCTGCGCGCGTCGCCGGTTTCTATACGATCTAGATGGTGATGACCAAGATGATCTGGTAACCGTGACGCCGCGGGGGGTATGCTGGCACCGCAGGCAGGGCGCGGGGTTTGACGCGGCGGGAAGGGTGCTGACGCCGCTGCCGGAACCCCAGGCGGTGTATACGGCGCGCGGGACGCTGTGGCCGCCGGGACAGCGGGCGCTGTGTCTGCCGGGTTTCCGTTTTTCGGCTGAGGTCAGTGTCGGGGCTGACGCGATCCTTCTGGTCCACGGTGAAGAATCGGCCGCCGGGATGCGGTGGACCACGCTGCGGTATCCGATTTTTCGGGAGGGGCATTCCGTGAAGACTGGGGAAGGGACCCGGGATACCGGTCCGCCGCTGCCCCCGGACGCGGTGCCGGTGTGGCTGGATCGGGACGCTGGCCGGCCCGGTTTTGCCCGGGTGTACCGGGAACCGGACAGTTCAGGAATTCCCGGGGAGGCGTTCGCGGTGTGTGAAGTCTGGGAACCGGGTGAGACGTCGTCGAGGGTATTCCGCCGGCCCGCGCCTTCCGGCGCCGCCCTGTATCCGCCGCTGGCGGATATCAATCGTGACGGCCGGCTGGATGTGGTGCTGATGACGGTTGGTCTGGCCCGGCGGGGACCGCGGGAGCGGGCGCAGGAACTGCTGACTGGGAACCGGCTGCAGGTGGAGGTGTCGGTGTGGTTCCGGCAGGCAGGGGGGTATCCCCGGGAACCTTCGTGGCAGGACAACCGTACGGTATATCTGGACGCGCCGCCGATCCGTCAACCGCGGATGCTGGAGGCGGCGGCCCGGGGACAACTGGCCAGTCTGCACGGGGATTTCAACGGTGACGGCCGCGCGGATCTGCTGCTTCGGGAACGGCTTGATCAGGTGGCCTGTTACCTGTGCGACGAGGGTGGATGCGCGCGGCAGCCCGTGTTCACGGTTGAGGTCTCACCGGGGGAGGCGGTTGTGCCGGCAGACATTAACGGGGATGGGCTTGCCGACGTGGTGCGGGTGCCGGAACCGGGCGGCGGTCCGGCAAGGGTATACCTGACGGAAGGGAACCCCCAATGAGCCTGTGGCTGGCGACGGTATGGCTGATGGCGGGGGCCGTGTTTGAGGCGCAGGAAATCCCGGTGGATCCCGGAACGCCTTACGAGGTTACCCTCGCTGACCTGGACGGATCGGGCAAAGGCGGCCTGGCGGTGTCGTATCCGGACCGTCTGGTGTGTTATTTCGGTGCCCGGTCGGATCAGGAAGCGACGGTGCCGTTTCCAGCCGGTACCCTGGTGTTCGATATTGCCGATCTGACGGAAGACGGGCGGCCGGAGGTACTCGCGCTGACCGGGGATCATCTGTACAGCACGCCGGTACCCGTTCCCGGAAGGGCCGCGGAATCCTGGACCCCCTTATTCGCGGTGTCGTCAGACGCGGTCATCCGGCAGGCCGTACCCATACCCGTACCGCTGGTGCTCCGTCGTTCCGGACAACCTGCGGTGGCCGCCCTGGTCGCCGGCGGCCGGCTGAGGCTGTACCGGCCGGACGGGACAGAGACAGCCGCTTATCCGACGGGGCCGGAAGCCCCGGCGAAACTGTCCATCGGGAGTCCGTTTGTGGCGGTATCGATCTGGCCGCCCCAACAGGGGGCGGCCGCCCTGGAGTGGCGGGTTTCGCGGCACTGGACGGGGATTCCGGTACTTCCGGGAGACATCCCGGTGGGAGGTCCGGCAGAACCGCCCAGCCGTGAACAACTGACGGGGATGGCCCGACACGGGAATCCTGAGGTGCCCGAGACGTGGCCCGCCTTTCCCCTGCGTTCGGACGGGGGATCGGAGCGGGTGCTGTTTCTCTATCCGGCGGACGGGACGACCGATTCCCTGGTGCGGGTGCGCCGGGTGTTCCAGGAGGCGGGACGGGAAACGGTTCCGCGGCTGTCCACCGCGCGACGCTATCCGGGCCGGGTGATACCGCCGGCAGATGAGCCGCCGGATTTCAACCGCGACGGGTGGTCCGATCTGCTGCTGTGGAGCGCGGATCAGCCCACGTACACGGTGGGCACGCTGACCCGCACGATCGCCCGGCAGACCTGGCCGGTGCGGCTGTCGGTTCATCTGTTCGAGCCGGCCCGCAACGCTTTTTCGGCGGCACCCGAGTGGGGCGTGAGCCTGGCAGTGCCGCTGCAGTGGATGCTGGAGGCGCTGGCGGACCGGCTGCCGGTGCGTCATCTGGTGTGCGCGGATTTCAATGGGGACGGCCGGATGGATATTGGACTGTCCGAGGCGCCGGATCGGTACCAGGTCTGGTGCAGTTCCCCGATGGGCCTGCGGACGGAACCTTCGGAGATGGTGATCCTGTCGGCCGCGCTGGAGCAACTGCTGTACGCGATGGATCTGGATCGGGGCGGCCGGACTTCCCTGGTGTTCCGGACGAATCGGGGTTTGGCGGTGCTGCGGGCGCGGTGAGGGGAGGTTTGGCTGGGGCGGCATCCGTTTGTCCGGCTGTGTTGGCGGTGCCGGCCGGTTTCGGCTCGGGCTGGGATTCCGCGGGGAGGTTGGGCGGGGTTTCCTGCTGGGGGGCGGGAGCGAGGACCTGTTCCAGGAGGGCGGCGGCCTGGGCGCGCAGATTGGCCACGGAACGGATGAGGGAGGCCGGAGGCAGGGCATGTTCGGGCTGATCGAGGGTGGTCAGGACGCGGGTTTCGAGTTTTCGGGCCAGGAGGAGCAGGGTGACGGCATGGGTGAGGCGCACGAGGGTATCGGGGGCGCTATCTATAGGCTGTCGGCCGACAGCGGTCAGCACCAGTTCGAGCATGGCTGGCGCGTCGGGGTGTTCGGGCAGCAGGGTAGCGATGGCACGGCGGAAGGCATCATCAGGGTGGGTTGCGGTCATGGGAGTTTCTCCTGTTTTGGTGTTGTGAGGTGAAATATGCCTCTATTAATAAGGGCATTTTGTTGCGTCCTTGGGTGGGAGGAGTTATGTGCGGCGGTTGTTAAGCGTGCTAAACTTAAAGTAGGAACAGGCAGAACAGGCCATTATGCGGATTGTATTTGTCATACCGCCGTTTGATTACGGCCGGTCGGTCGGGCACGTTCGGCGGGGCGCGCGGCGGGGCGTGCTGCCCCCGCTGGGTGTGGGCTTTCTGGCGGCGGAACTGCGCAAACGGGGCCACGAGAGCCGGCTGGTGGATGCCATGGCCCGTGATCTGGACGCGGTGGAGACGGCTGAGGCGGTGGCGGCGTTGCGGCCGGACGCCGTGGGTCTGTCGCTGATGACGTTTGTTAATGAGCCGGAATCCAAGGCGGCCTGCCGCGAAATCCGGCGGCGGATTGGTCGAGAGGTACCCATTATTCTGGGAGGACCGCATGTGACGCTGCTGGGGAACCGGGTGCTGGAGGTCTTCCCGGAGGCGGATTACGCGGTGTATGGTGAGGGGGAATATCCGCTGGGGGCGCTGGCCGATCTGCTGGCGAAAGGGGAAAGGCCGGTGTCGCTGCCGGCGGTGTCGGGGCGGGACGGATCCGGACGGATAGTCAGCGGTTCTCCGGTGGAATGGGAGTCCAATCTGGATGTATTTGATCCGCCGGACCGATCGCTGTACGAGCGGGGGGTGTACCGACCCCTGCCGAGCCTGAATCTGGGCCGTCACGTGACGACGATCATTACGGCGCGGGGATGTCCGTGGGCGCGATGCGCGTTCTGCCATCAGGGGAGCGGGTGTTCGGTGCCCTACCGGCGGCGCAGTCCCGGTCACGTGCTGGAAGAGATCAACCGGCTGGTCCGTGACTGGGGTTATACCAGTCTGGTGTTCTGGGACGATGATTTCTGCGCGATGCCGGAATGGGTGGAGTCGTTCTGCGCGGGAGTGATCCGTTCAGGTCTGCGGATCCGGTGGTCCGTGCTGGCCCGGGCGGCCTCCGTGCGGGCCGACACGCTGCGTCAGATGGCGGAAGCGGGATGTTACAGCATCCAGTTTGGTTTTGAGTCTGGAGTGCCTGAGATTCTGAAAATGATCCGCAAGGGCGCCAGCCCGGAGATGTACCGCCGGGCTGTCCGATGGGCGCGGGAGGCGGGCCTGGAAATCCGGGGCAGTTTCATGCTGGGCTTTCCGACAGAAACCCCGGAGATGTCGCGACAGACCATTGAACTGGCGTGCGAACTGAACGCGGAATACATGCTGTTTTTCGCGTATCACGTGCTGCCCGGCACGGCGCTGGAACCGGTCGCGCTTGAACACGGACGTCGGGTAACGGAGTGGTGTCAGAACATACACCAGCCGAGTTACGTGCCGGACACGTACGGCTCGGCGGAAGAACTGGCGGCGATGGTACGTTACGCCTACCGGCGATATTATCTTCGGCCGGCCTATCTGGGTCGGCTGATCGCGCGGACGGTCCGCCGGCCGTGGCTGATCGGGAATCACGCGCTTTCGCTGGGTTACTGGCTGGGAGCCGCCCTGCGGGGCTGAAAGGAAACGCCATGAGCGTGCTGCTGGTGACGGTACAACGGGATCTGGACGTGCTGGGGATCAAATACCTGCACCAGTACCTGCTGGACCGGGGGGAGGCATCTCGGCTGCTGTTCATGCCGGAACTCAGGCGGCGGCGGGAGGATGTGCTGCGGGGGGCGGCGGCCTTCGCGCGGGCCTGGAAACCTGACCTCGTGGCGGTGAGCCTGATGTCGCTGGAGTACGCGGATGCCACCGATGCCACCCGGGCGCTTCGGGATGCGTTGCCCGGGGTGCCGGTGGTCTGGGGGGGCATCCACGCGACCAGCGACCCGACATCCTGTCTGACCGGTAACCGGGCGGATTTCGTGTGCGTGGGCGAAGGGGAACGGACCATGCTGGACCTGGCCCGGGCCGCCCGCAGCGGACGCGACTTCCGGTCCATTCCCAACCTGGGCTGGGTGGAGGACGGCCGGTATACCCAGAATCCGGTATATCCGCTGATCCGGGACTTGGATGAACTGCCGCTGCTGCGGCGGATCGCGCCGGAAAGTTATCTGGCTCTGCCGGAGGGCGTGCGGCCGCTGGAAGAGAAGCTGTTCCGGCGGTGGGCCCGGCACGCGGGCAAGAACTACATCACCATCGCGTCGAGGGGGTGTCCATACGGGTGCGCGTACTGCTGCAACAACCGGTACCGGAAACTGTATGAGGACTGGAACGTGCGGCGGCGAAGTGTGGACCACATCATCCGGGAACTGGAACAGGCCCTGGCCGATTTCCCCGGGGTGGAATATGTGAACTTTCATGATGACTGTTTTCTGGCGTGTCCTATCGAATACCTGCGGGAGTTCTGCGGGGAGTACAAAAAACGGGTGAACCGCCCGCTGATCGCCAAAAGCACGCCGACCTACGTGACAGAGGAACGGCTGACGCTGCTGAAAGACGCGGGACTGTCGTGGATCAGCCTGGGGTTGCAGAGCGGCAGCGAGCGGGTATGCCAGGAGGTATACAACCGGCGTTCCCTGCCGAAACATTTTCTGGAAGCGGCCCGGATGATTCACCGGTTCGGGATCGCGCCGTTCTACGACGTGATTCTGGACAACCCCTTCGAAAGTGAAGCGGAACAGCTGGAGACGGTGCGGACCCTGATCGAGACGCCCAAGCCGTACTATCCGGAGATTTTCTCGCTGGTGTTCTACGAGGGGACTGCCCTGCGGGAACGGGCGGAGAAAGAATGTCCGGAGGTGATCGAGGACCCCACGGAAAAGGACTACCGGATCCGTCACCGGCGTCTGGTGAATGATCTGGTGGAGACCGCCACGACCCTGCCGGCCTTTCTGATGCGTCCCCTGCTGCGGCGGTACGAGCGGTATCCGGACTCGCTGCTGACCCGATTTCTGGTGTTCGCGGCGAAATGGTCCACCCGGGTGTTCTTCACGCCGCTGACCTATCTTCGGGTGATCCGGGTGTCCCAGCGGGGCTCGTGGATCCGGACCTTCCGGGTGCTGCCCAATTACTTCAAGGTGGGGTTCACGTATTATCTGCATCTGTTCCGGGCGCGGTGATGCTGGTATCCCGGGCGGGGGCAGGGCTAGAATGATCCCGCGGATATCGGCCCGCCGGGGACTCGAGATGACAAAAGACAGCCATCGCGAAGACATGGAACTGCTCCGCCGCGCGCTGGAGGAACTGAGCGAAACCTCGCGGTCCTGGGAACAGGCGTTCCGGGCGCTGCAGGATGAAGTGGCGCGGCTGAATCGGGAACTGGCGGAAAAGAACCGGGAACTGGTCTACCATACCGAATATCTGAGCCGTCTGCTGGAAAGCATTTCGGACGGGGTGATCGCGGTGGATTTGGAAGGACGGATTACCCGCGCCAACCGGGCGGCCTGCGCCGTGCTGGGTTATGAGGCAGAAGAGCTGCGGGCGCGGGAGTTTGAAACGGTGTTCGGGCGGCCGTTCTCGGCGGAGGCGTCAGAAGTATCGGGACGGCTTCGGACCCGCAGCGGCCGGGAAGTGGCGGTAACCGAGCGGGACGCGGATATCATCGGAGAAGACGGCCGCCCGCTGGGACGGGTGAAGGTGTTTCAGGACCTCAGCGAACTGAACGCGCTGCGCAGCCAGTTGCGTCAGCGGGAACGGCTGGCGCTGCTGGGTGAGATGTCGGCGACGGTCGCCCACGAGATCCGCAATCCGCTGGGAGGGATTGAAGGATTCGCGGGACTGCTCGCGCTGGATCTGGCGGATGATCCGGAACGGCTGGCCCTGGTGGAACGCATTCTGGATGGCACGCGGCGGCTGGACCGCGTGGTGAACGGGCTGCTGGATTACGCCCGGCCGGTGTCGCTGCGGCCGCGCGCGGTGGACTGCGCCGCGCTGGTGGACGCCGCGGTGGAACAGGCGGGACCGGCTCCGGCCGGTGTCGCGCTCAGCCGCGCCGTGCCGGAAGGTCTGCGGGCGCGGGTGGATCCGGATCATTTCGCGCAGGTGCTGATCAACCTGCTGCTGAACGCCTTTCAGAGCCTGCCGCCGGAGGGCGGTGCGGTGAGCGTTACCGTCCGGGAAGCGGGGGCCGAAGTGGTTTTTATCGTGCGGGACACCGGGTGCGGCATGGACGAGGAAACCCGCCAGCGCATGTTTTCCCCGTTTTACACCACCAAGGCGCAGGGGACCGGTCTTGGGCTGGCGTTCTCTGCTAAAATTGTCGAGGCCCACGGCGGCCGGTTTGAAGTGGATTCCCATCCGGGCGACGGCACGGAGGTCAGGGTGTATCTGCCCCGGGCTGAATGACGGAGCCGCCGGAAAAGCAAGCGACGCGCGAGGGCATGGAGTTGCCGGAAACGATGGGTGACGTCCGGGTTCTGGTCATAGACGATGATCCGCTGATGCGGGAGTTTCTGGCGGAGGCGCTCCGTCGGGGAGGCTACGCCGTAGACGTGGAAACTTCCGGGGCAGCGGGGGTGGAGCGGTTCGCCCGGGACCGTCACGATATCGTGATCACCGATCTGAAAATGCCGGGCATGGACGGCCTGACGGTGCTGCGGCGGGTGCGGGAACTGGACAGCGAAGCCCAGGTGATCATGATGACCGCATACGGCACCATCGATTCGGCGGTGGCCGCGCTTCGGGAGGGCGCGTCGGATTACCTGCTCAAGCCGTTCCGGCCCGATGCCCTGGCCGTGGCCGTGTCGCGGGCGCGGGAACGGGCGCGGCTGCTGCGGGAAAACGCCTTCCTCAGCCGGGAACTCAACGCCGGATTCGAAGAGGACGGCATGGTGGGCAACAGCCCCGCCATGCGTGAAGTGTACGACATGATCCGACGGGTGGCTGACAGCCGGGCCACCGTGCTCATCCGCGGAGAAAGCGGCACCGGGAAGGAACTGGCCGCGCGGGCGATCCATCACGCGAGCCGCCGCCGGGACAAACCGTTCATCCGGGTGAACTGCGCGGCCCTGTCAGCGGGAATCCTCGAGAGCGAACTGTTCGGACATGAACGCGGCGCCTTCACGGGGGCCCATGACCGGAAAATCGGCCGGTTCGAACTGGCCAACGGCGGCAGCCTGCTGCTGGATGAAATCAGCGAAATCGGCGTGGAACTCCAGCCGAAACTTCTTCGGGTCCTGCAGGAATTCGAATTCGAACGGGTGGGCGGCACGCAAACCATCGCGGTGGATACCCGGGTGATCGCGACCAGCAACCGCGATCTGGAAAAAGCCGTGGTGGAGGGCCGCTTCCGGGAAGATCTGTTCTTCCGCCTGAATGTGGTGACCATTCATCTGCCGCCGCTGCGGGAGCGGCGTGAAGACATTCCACTGCTGCTGGAACATTTTCTGCGGAAATCCAACCGCGACAACGGCCGGAACTGCTCCGGCTTCACCCACGAGGTCATGCGTGTGCTGATGGAATACCCGTGGCCGGGCAACGTGCGGGAACTGCAGAATGCCGTGGAGCGGGCCGTGCTGCTGTCCGACGGAGACGGTCCGCTGGATATCCGGCACTTCAATCTGGCGGGACAGTTCTACCGAGACGGCGAAACCCGAGAAACCGCGCGGGAAACGGGCGGCGTCCGTCAGACGCCCGCCCCGCCGGTGACCGGCCACTCAGGGGACGCTATGCCGGATCACCCGCTGATGCTGAAGCCGGGCATCACGCTGGATGAAATGGAACGGCGGGTGATCCTGGCCACGCTGGAATACTGCGGGGGCAATCGGCAGAAAGCGGCCGATATGCTGGGTATCAGCGCGCGGACCCTTCGCAATAAACTCAGTGATTACCGCGCCCGGGGACTGTTTTCCGATGACCGGGGCGACTGACCGCCGGCGGAAACCGCTTCCTCCGTTCAGGAGATAATCCGCGTGGACCGGTGGTCTGTGGTACCGCCAGGATGGCGGATGGCAATGGCCCGGTTTGTGGCGCGTCCCAACCGTTTCGTGGTCCGGGCTGCCTGGCCGGAAGGTGGTGAGGTCCGGGCGTTTCTGCCCAATCCGGGACGGCTAAGGGAATTGCTTCTGCCGGATGCCGCGCTGACGCTGGTTCAGCCGGAATCCCCCGCCAGTAGCGGCGGACCAGTCCGTGCGGCGCGCGCCACGGCGTGGACCGTCGCGGCGGCTGAACGGGAAGGCGCGCCCGTGCTCCTGCATACCCACTGGAATAACCGCGTGGCGGAGTATCTGCTCGACCATCGGCTGATACCGGAACTGGCGCCGTACCGGGTGGTCCGACGCGAGATTACCCGGGGCAACAGCCGCTTCGATTTTCTGCTGGAAGGTCCGGCAGGTCCGTTGTTGCTGGAAGTCAAGTCATGCACGCTGTTCGAGTCGGATGTGGCGTTGTTTCCCGACTCGCCAACCGACCGCGGCCGGCGGCATGTGGAGGAACTGCGAGCACTGGCTGGATCCGGCTGTACTGCGGCCGTGCTGATTCTGGCGCATTCTCCTCGGGTGACGACATTCGCGCCGGATTATCACACGGATCCGGCCTTTGCGGCGGCACTGTGCCGGGCCCGTCATGAACTGAAGGTAATCCCGGTAAAGGTGGAGTGGACGGTGGATCTTCGGCTGACCGACCGGGTGGAGCGGCTGCAGGTTCCCTGGGACGTGGTCGAGCGGGAAAATCAGGACGGTGGGGCGTACGTGATGGGCTTCCGGCTGGATACGCCCCGGACCGTGGCGGTCGGAGCGCTGGGCATGTTCCGGTTCAATGCAGGGCATTACCTGTATGTGGGATCGGCTGCGCGGGGACTGGACGCGCGCATTCGGCGTCATCTGGTGCGTCGCAAGCGGTTTCACTGGCATGTGGACTGGCTTCGGGACGCGGCGGACGGCGTGAAAGCGTGGCCGATCCGTGGCACGGAGCGGATGGAATGCCAGTTGGCCCGATCGCTGGGGGAACAGGTGAAGGCCGGACCGGCGGGGTTCGGCGCGTCCGACTGCGACTGTTTCACCCACCTGTTTTACCATGAGACCGATCCGGAGGGCGAGAGGTGGTTTCACCAGTGGCTGGGTGCGTGGCGCACGCGGGCAATCAGGATGCGCTGAATTGGCGTTGCCATTTTGACAAATAAATGGAAGCCATATGGCCAGTTTGGTGTCATCCTGAAAGCGGTGCCGGCGTTTTGAAAATCGGGCGAAAAAATTGGAGGCTACAGGCTTGACAAACGGCTTATGGCCGTGGTATTATCACTCACGAGTATAGAGTGCTAACGGTTTCAGGTGGGCTGAAGCCGGTTTTGCCAAAATGGCAAAAAAACTAAAGGAGGAACTGCCATGAAAGTGCGTCCATTGGCTGATCGCATCCTGGTCAAGCGGGAAGAACCCAGTGAAACGGTGAAGGGCGGCATCATCATCCCCGACACCGCCAAGGAAAAGCCCCAGGAGGGAAAAGTCATCGCGGTGGGCCCCGGCCGGCTCGATGAAAACGGCAAACGGGTACCACTGGAAGTGAAAGTCGGTGACCGGATCCTGATGGGCAAATACGCTGGTACTGAAGTGAAAATCGACGGGGAAGAACACGTCATCCTGCGTGAGGACGACGTGCTGGCGGTGATCGAGTAACAGGCGGCCAGGAAGGCCGAAACCATAGGAGGACCTGGTTATGCCCAAGCAACTCGAATACGGAGAAGTCGCACGGCGTAAGGTACTGGAAGGCGTAGCCAAACTGAGCGCCG
>Ga0308390_1001004_pt1 | contig 18956 bp, 4 predicted proteins | sample Hotspr2Sample149_FD_202358 | JGI IMG/M metagenome (GOLD analysis project Ga0308390, IMG submission 202358) | Hot spring phototrophic mat microbial communities from Mushroom Spring, Yellowstone National Park, Wyoming, United States - 20040719_149 ...
AGCTCCTTTTGGAGTAGGAGTTTCTTCTTCTTCCATAGCTTTAGGGGATATAGACAATGATGGGGATTTGGATTTGATTGTGACAGGATATGATGGTAGTGGAAGAAGGCTTGATAAATATATAAATGATGGTGCAGGAAGTTTTAGTGGGCCAGCTCCTTTTGGAGTAGGAGTTTCTTCTTCTTCCATAGCTTTAGGGGATATAGACAATGATGGGGATTTGGATTTGATTGTGACAGGATATGATGGTAGTGGAAGAAGGCTTGATAAATATATAAATAATGGGGCAGGGAATTTCACAGGAACTTCTTTTGGAACAGGAGTTAATTCTTCTTCCATAGCCTTAGGGGATATAGACAATGATGGAGATTTAGATTTGATTGTGGCAGGAAATGATGGTAGTGGAAGAAGGCTTGATAAATATATAAATGATGGTGCAGGGAATTTCAGTGGGCCAACTTCTTTTGGGACAATAGTTTATCAATCTTCCATAGCCTTAGGAGATATAGACAATGATGGAGATTTGGATTTGATTGTAACAGGAGAGGATAATGGTTCAGCACCACATAGACTTGACAAATATATAAATGATGGAGCAGGCAATTGGACAGGACCAACTCCTTTTGGAACAGGAGTTTATATTTCTTCCATAGCGTTAGGGGATATGGATAATGATGGTGATTTGGATTTGATTGTTACAGGAGATGATAATGGTTCAGCACCACATAGACTTGATAAATATATAAATCTTGAGGCCACTCTTAATAATCCTCCTTCAGTTCCAACTGGTTTGTTTGCTCAGGTTGTGAACGGTAAATGGCGGTTGAAATGGAATAAATCAACAGATGACCATACTTCACAAAATATGTTAAGGTATCAAATAGCGATTGGCACAAATTCAGGTCAGTATAGATATGCTTCAACTGCAATTGATTATCCACGCGGTCAGGCAAATCTGGGTAAAGTCACAATCGTAACAGGAACTCCGTGGTATCAGACAAAAATTACAAATACAAAATGTGTTTATTGGAGAGTATGTGCAATTGATAGTGCATTCAAGTATTCGGCTTATTCACCAGAACAGCAATCTTGCCCGCCATACTCAGGACCATTTTATGTTGATGACAATACAGGAAACGATGCAAATCCAGGAACATTTAGTCAGCCATTCCGCACAATCCAGCGGGCTGTGAATCGCATCGCACCCGGTATAGATGTCACTTCCGCCACTTGCTATATCTTCCCAGGAACTTACAACGAACAAGTTACAATTGCTTCAAATAAAAATCCAGGTTATATGGTATTCACAAAACTTTCTAACATATCACCTTTAATGAACGGCTTCGGAAGTTCCAATATCGCAATTAAAATTACAAATGCAAAAAGAGTTATCATAAAAGGTTTAACAATTAAAAGATATACTTCTCGTGGAATATACTTAACAGGCACAGCAGAATCAAATAGAATTATTGCAAACCAGATTTATTCTAATTCAAGTTCTGGGATTAACTTTTCTGGTGATGGAGTGAGGAATAATATAATCACAAGCAATAGTATATTTGGTCCTGGTCAAAGTTATGGGATTTATTTTAATAATTCAGACAAGAACTATATCCAGAATAATAACAGGATTTATAGAAATTTGCAGTATGGAATATATTTTGATGGCACAGCAGGTACAAATTATATAAGTCAAAACCAGATCTATTCTAATAATAATTATGGTATATACATAAACTCTGAGACAGCAGATAATAATTTTATTTTAACTAATCATATATTCGGCACCAATCATTATTTTGGAATTTATATCAATTATGCTGATAACAATATTATTTCTTCAAATTCAATTTATAATATTAAACAGCATGGAATCTATTTTTATTCTGCTAATAGCAATAAAATAATAAATAACAGAATTTATTCTTGTAAAGAGGGTGGTATAAGAGTTAATAGTTCTACTAATTCAAAAATTTTTGATAACAAAATTTATAGCAATTATAACAATGGTATCTGGCTAAATAATAGCAGACTTATAAGTATTTCAAACAATAGAATTTCTCATTGTTGTTTAAATTGGGGGTCTGGGTTGCAGGTTTTGGGAACTAATACAAAAGATATTTATATCAAAAATAATATTTTATATTCAAATATTTCAGAAAGCGGAAGTTATTATCCTGGAATTCTTATACAGGGTGGAACAGCAACAAATATTTTAATTTACTCTAATGAATTTTATTCACTTTCAGTTGGTATTCAAAATCAAGGTGCTGATTTTGTTAAAATTGAAAAGAATTATTTGCATAATATTCAAAGTTGGAATGCTATTTTAATTGGATTTGATGGCGGAGGTGGAACGGACTTTTATGCAAATTCTAATATTGTAACAAATAACTCTCTCTTACACAAAGGAATAAATGTTTCTTGGGGAAAAGGACATAAAATTATTAATAATTTGGTCAGAGATATTAACACTAATACTCCTGGAATAACAGTTTATAATGTCTCAAACTTTTTGATTAAATATAATAATGTGAAAAAGAATAGATATGGAATTCAAAATAATGCAAGCTTTGGTGATATTATTTATAACAATGTTATAAGCAATGGTAATGGAATAATTCTGTCTGGTAAGGCTTCTGGTAATGTCAAATTTAATTCTGTAACATTTAATACAGATAACGGCATAATTGTATGGCAGGATAACGGCTCTTTCCCTGCTGTTAAAATTCGCAAAAATAATTTTGTTTTAAATAACAGAAATTTTTCAACAGGAACTAATTATGATGTTAGGACAAACTGGTGGGGCTCTTCTGTAAAAGGATATATTCAATCAAAGTTTGGTTATTATGGACCACCTGGCTCAATTACAATTAATTTTGAACCTTATCGTTTGTGGCGTGCTTTTGATTTAACAGAAGGTGCAGATACAGAATCTCTACCAACTGTTACAGGATTTACTGCGACTGTTGTTAATAATACAAATGTTAATTTAAAATGGAATAAAATTACAAATTCAGATTTAGCTTACTATGTGGTTTATAGAGCATTAACTGGTAATTATGGAATTTTGGAGCATAAAACAAATTATATACTCACAATTACTACAAATACAAATTATACCGATGAACCGGATGGTGGTGTTTATTATTACTGGGTAACAGCAGTAGATAAACCAAGTCCGAATACTTTCTGGTCAAATGAGAGCTGGTATTCAAAAATGCAGTCTGTTACAATTGGCACAGGAACAAATGTTCATAATATTACTCAAAATAAGTGGTACTGGACAATTCAGTCTGCTATAAATGAAGCAAATACAGGCGACACTCTTTTAGTCTATCCTTATGGTTATCCTGTTTCAGGTTCAAAAGTCTATCAGGAGAGTATTGAAATTTCTACGAATACAACTTCTGCTTCATATATTAAAATTATTGCAACAAACTGGCAGGGATTGGGTGTAATTGATACAGTAATTGATGGTAGTGGAAATGCTTCTGCAATCAAAGTTTTGGCTAAAAGAAGGATTGAAATTCACGGATTTAAAATTAAAAATGATACCTTCAATGGAATTGAAATAAAAGAAGGTTCTTCAGGAAATATTATTTCCCATAATATAATTTATTCAAACAATAATAGTTGGTTAGGCGGTGGTATACCTCCAATTGGAATTTTAGTTCATGGTTCACTATGCTCCAATAATAGCATTGCTTCAAACCAATTTTATAATAACATTGTTGATTCTGCTATTCTGGGCGGATATAATAATTCTATTTTCAGTAATAGATTCAATTCATCTTTTGAAGGGATTGGACTTGCAGATGATTCAGGTGTTGGTGCTCATAAAAATATAGTGAAAAATAATATTATTTATAATATGAGTGAGAACGGAATAGGATTCCATAGTTTGGCTTCAAATAATACCATTATTAGTAATACAATTTATAATTGCACAAATGGAATTAGATTTGAATCACAGAATAATTCCCTCTATTCTTTCAATAAAATTTTATTTAATAAAATTTATAATAACAAAATAGGAATTTTAGCAGAAGATAAAGGAAATAATAAAGTAAATGGCTATGATAACTTATTTGGCCATAATATTATTACAAACAATATTGAGACTGGAATTTTTGTTTCTTCTTCTAATTTTAATAACAATAAAGTTACAAGTAATTTTATAAAAAATAATTTAGATGGTATTAGTATTGAATCATCTTCAGGCTGGACAATTTACAGTAACCAAATTTTAAATAATACAAATGGAATTTATTTTGAAAATGTTTTTAATATGGATATTGAAAGAAATATCTTAAAGAATAATTCTTCTTCTGCTATTTTTATTACAAATTCTACAATGTTAAATTTTAAATTTAATACAATTTTAAGTAATGATATTGGTATAGAAATTTATAATTCTTCAGCAGACATTAGTAAAAATAATGTCTACAGCAATTCTTGGAATTTTTATTTTCAAAACTTCACCTCATTAGGCAATACAGATATCTGGCATGGCTCAACTGTATGGAATAATATAAAAGCAAAAATAGGCCCTTCATCTCCGTCCTGGAATAATGTGGCTCCCTGGCGTTTGTTTGGTCCTTTAGATATAAGAGAAGGTGCTGATACCCAAAGTCCTCCAATTGTAACAGGCGTTAGAGTTGAAAAATCAGGCACAAATGCTATTGTAAAATGGGACTCATCACTCGCACCTGATTTGGCAAGATATTTTATTTATCGCACAACTGCATCACAGCCTACAAATTTATCTTTCAGTGATGTGAAAGCAATTGTGCCTTCTGGTGTTACAATTTGGACTGATTTTGGCGGTGCAAAGTCAACAAATTACTATTATTATGTAACAGCACTTGATAATTATCCAATATATACTAATGAATCCTGGTATTCAGAACCTGCACAATTTTCAACTAATGTATGGAATGTTACAAAGAATAAATATTATAGCAAAATTAAAGATGCAATTTTAGATGCTGATGGCGGAGGAATTTTTAATGAAATAAGAGTCCTTGTGCCACAAACTTATAACGAGGATAATATAGAACTTAAGAATGACCAGAATATAAAAATTGTTTCAAAAGAATATCTTAATTATGGAACCTGGACTAATACAATTATAAATTCTACAAACCAATTTGTAAATTATATTTTTAAAGTTAAGGGTAATGCGAAACTTGATATAGAAGGTTTCACAATAAAATTTGCAGGAACAAATGAAGATTGGGGCTCTGGTAATGTCTCTGCTGCTATTACTTTTGATGGACAGACTACATCAAAAGTCCAACATATAAATTTTTATGCTTATCCAAATGCTAAAATAGGTATCAGAGGTGGCGGCTTTAATTCTACTATAATTGTCCAGAGTAATAGATTTGAAGGTTTTAGAAAGTCCGGTTCTCATATAAATATTTCAGGCAAATTTAGTGCTAATATTTTTACAAATTGTTCTGAAGGTGTAACTTTAGATGGTGGCTCCGCTAATTCTTTAGTTAGTAATAATATTTTTAAAAATTGTAACTCAGGTATAATGTGCTGGGGAAATGATAATAACGAAAGAATTGTCAGGAATTTAATTATCAATTGCGGATATGGAATTAGCCTTTTTGGTTCAAATGGTGCTCATCCTTCTATTATAAACAATACAATCGCACATTGCACTGCGAATGGAATACAAATTGATACAGGTTTTGGTAGTCCTGTAATTAAAAATAATATTATTTTTAGTAATGGACAATATGGAATAAATTGTTTAAGTGGCGGTGGTGCTTCAAGTTATAATAATGTTTATGGTCATTCTGTGAGCAATTGGGCAGGCTGCATATCCCCTGGAACAGGCGATATTTCTGACAATACTCCTCCAATTTTTATTGGCGGTTCTCCTTATGATTACCATCTTGCTGATTATTCGCCTTCTATCGCTGCTGGTGAAAACAGTGTTGACCAGGGTTGCTATCCGTATAACTGTTATCTAAGAATTTTAAGAGGTCCAAATTCTAAACCAACAGGCTCAATTCCAAGCACAGGAAATAATAACGCAATGTTGCAACTCCATCTTAAAACCGAACGCTCTGCCTCTGTTACTATAACCGCAATAACATTTACTAATTTTGGAACTTCATCTTTAAATCCGCCACTTGAGATTGCTTCGGCTCCTCCAGGTGTTAAATTGTATTATGATGTAAATAATAATGGAATTGTTGATGGCGCTGATGGTCTTCCGATTGCATCTACAAATTTTGGTCTCAATATTTATGCAACATTTAATTTAACACTGACTCCAATTACAATTCCTGGAAATTCTTCAACAAATTTAATTATATCTTATGATACTTTAACTGCGGTTCCACCTGAGACATATTTCCCAATAGTAATAGGTGCAGGTGTTACTGCTCAAGACTCATTTGGAAATTCTATAACAGTTTACGGCACTGCAACTGGTTATACTCAAACTGTAGCAGGAGGCATCCACCATTTTGTAATCCAGCATAGAACAAACGAATACTATAAAGTCCCTGCTCCAATTACTATAACTGCTTATGATTTAAATAATACAAAAATTGATTTCTATTCAGGGACAATCTCAATTTGGGTTTTAAATGATACAGCAGAAGTCTTCTGGACAAATGGAAATGGAGCAGGAACACTAATAGATGGTGGACCAGGTCAGGATTGGGCAAAATATACTTTCACACCTGCTGATAATGGCGATGTGATGCTTTATCTTACTTATTATACTCAAGGTGTTCTTAATATTGAAACAAGAGATATAAATATTACTACTGCAACTGATAATGATATTGAAGGAAATATTCGCTTTAATCCTCCACCTGTTTGGAATGTTACATTAAATAAATACTATGGCAAACTTTCAACTGCTGTTTCCAATGCTTCAGGATTTTCTAATACAATCTGGATTATGACAAATCTTTCTGATGGGAATATTTTAATTTCCACAAACACAACATCTTGCACACAACTTTATATAACTTCAAAAGCTTGGCAACAATCAGGGAATAAGTCAACAAGACTTAATGGTGCTGGATATAATTTCGGAATAGCAGTTTCGGGTTCAAATAAAAGAGTAAAAATTGAAGGTTTTACAATTGCAAATGCTTCAGGCTCTGCTTTGAAACTTATGGATAATTCTACTAAAAATACTGTTAGGAATGTAGTTTTAATTTCAAATAATAAATATCAAGTTGAAGGTGGTGGAGCAGGAATATTTGTTTTAAGTGATAATAATTCTGTTATATCTAATGAAATCTATTATGATGCCTGGGGAATTGGTGCTGTTGGCAGCAAAAATAAAATATTTAATAATATTGTTAAATACTGTAAGGCAATTTGGAACCCCAATGATGGCGGTGGTATCGTTATTGCTTCTATGGGTAGTTTAATTACAAATAATATCGTAAAAAATAATATCGTAATAAGCAATGTTTTTGGTTGTGCTCTTACTTTTGGCGGTGAAAATATTTATAAAAATTTAGTCTATTCTAATATTTGTAAATATAATAAAAATGGAATTTTAATAGATAGCGCTAAAAATAATGAAATTTATAATAATTATGTTTCGCATAATTCAAATAACGGTCTTGTAATAAGTTCCGTTGCTTTTAATAATAAAATTTATAACAATCAGATTTATTCTAATTTTGATAATGGTATTTTAATTAATGGTTACCCAAAAAATTCACCATTAAATAACCAAATTTATGGCAATATCTGTTTTACAAATGAAAATGGTATAAAAATTTCAGGTGCCTCAAATACAATTATTTCAAACAACCAATTTATTAATAATTCCTTATTTGGTTTCTTTTGCACAAATGCACCTGGAACAAAACTTATTTTGAATACTTTAAAGAAAAATTTGTATGGTGTTCAATTTAAATATTCACCAGATTTTATCTGCTCTAAGAATAATATATTCAGCAATATTCAATATAATGGTCGTTCGCCTGAAGGTGGTGGACCTTCTACTTATGCAAACAACTGGTGGGGTTCAACTGTATGGGATATTTTCAAAACAAAATTTGAAGGAACCCCTCCATACTCCATTTTTACAAACTGGAGACTATTCGGAGAGTTCAATATCACACAAAATGCTGATACAAAAGAACTACCAAGAGTAATCGGTCTTACTGCAACAACAAATGGTCCGCAAATCCAACTTAAATGGAATAAAGTCCCAAATCCTGATGGTGATTTTGTCCGATACTTTATTTATCGTTCAACAAATTCTGGATTTACAAACCTTTCACGAGCAAATGTTATTGCACAAATCTCACCAATTGATGTGACAAACTATATTGATTCACCACCATCCCCCGGATACTGGTATTACTGGATAACAGCACTTGACGACCCAGCGCCACCAACAGGCTCTGTTTATACAAACGAATCCTGGTATTCTGCTTATGCCTCTGCTTATATAGCACCTATTTTATCAATAATTGCAAATAACACAAATTTATATTATACAAATATTAATCTCAACTGGACAACTGCATCTCAAGAGAGTTATATTTCAAACAATGGCAATCTCAATTGCAAAATAATTGGCCAAATAAACGATTTTACAAATTATATTTATGGTATTGCTTGGGAAGTAACAAATTCAGCCTCACTTGAAAAGGACCAAGTTAGAGTAGAAATTAAAACTATAAATGGTTCTATTCCAAACTGGTATTCTATTATAAATTCTAATGAAGAATTTGTAGTTTCAAATAATTTACCTGTTGGAGGTGTAGTTAGATTGTTCATAAGAGTAACAACGCCGCCGCAGACTTCATCAAAAGGTCCTTATAAAAGCAGAATAAAATTAAGAGCAGTTGAACCATAATAAAATTCGTTCTTTGAAAAATTATAATTTGGTATGATTTTTGCATAATATTATTTAGGTGGTTAAAAAATTTAAATTGGATTGTATAAAAATTACACAAGGTAGGGCACCCTTAAGGGTGCTTCATTACAGTGAAAAGTAAAAAATAAAAAATGAAAATTGAAAAATAGCGCGAGCTGTAGGGCACCCTTAAGGGTGCCCTACAAAATACAAAAAGCGACCTTAAAAGGTTCACGCTACAACATAAAATATATATAAAAAAATTTTAAACGAAAGGAGATGAAAAAGTATGAAGAAGCTCACAACTCTTTTATTAGTAAGCATTTTGCTCGTTTTAGGATTGCTCTCAACAGGGAATTCAGCAACAGAGCAGCGTATATGGATTACTGTTTCTGTATCAGTTCCAGCAGATGTGACAGTAGTGAATACAGCTACTACAAACTGGTCAATTTTGAATAAACCTTTTAGCTTTGTTACAAACAGAGAGATTGCAACAATTGTTTCAAACTCTGGAAGTGCAAATGAAGCATTTAGATTGGCAGTTCAGAATTTTGGAACACTTCATGTTGATGGCTGGACAAATTCAACTACAACCGCAAATGGCGTTGATATTTATGTCTTACAAGCGTTATTTGATACACAAGGCTCAGAACCTGCTACTAATGATTATGTTTCAGATGATGTTGTAACAGTTAATGCTCAAACTGCCACTGCATCTGTTTTTGCTAATGCTTCCAGACCAACAAATGCAGCAAATGTTGTTCCAGGTGGTAAACGAAATCTCTGGTTAAAATTTACCCTGCCATCAGGCGGTGTTGCTAACCCTGTTTCACCTACTTGCAGGTTGGTAATTTCAGCCGAAGTAAAATAGGCTGAATTTTTTTATATTTTTTGTAGGGCACCCTTAAGGGTGCTTTATTAAATTGAAAAGTAAAAAATGTAAAATGAAAATTGAAAAATAGAATTTAAAAAAGTAGCGCGAGGATTTATCCTCGCTTAAAAGGCGAACCCAAAAGTTCGTGCTACATTAATAAATTTTTGACATCACGAAAGGCTGTAGGGCACCCTTAAGGGTGCCCTACAAAAAGCGAACCCAAAAATTCACGCTATTTAAAAATTATAGGTTTTGGCACAGACCCTTAAGAATGCCCTATCTACTTTTTAAAAGGAGCTTTAAAATGAGACTTAATATTTTAAAATGCTTAATTTCAATTTTGATATTATGCTCACCATTATATTGCACAGGCGGTATAAGTTTTGGACCAGGTGAAATTATCTTTGAAAATTTAGAAATTGGTCAATCTTATGATTTTGGTAAATTGTCATCCCAGCAATTTGAGGTTATAAATAAATTTGAAAACCCAATTAAAATAAAAATTTATAAATTTTTGCCAAATGTTTTAAAACCTAACTTTGAACCTTTACCTGATTTAAACTGGATTAAAGTTTATCCTGATATAATTTCAAATGCAGAACCATTTAAAAAATATAATGTTTCAATAAAAATTTCAATTCCTTATGACCAGAAATATCTTGGAAAAAATTTTCAATTTTATCTTCAAGCAAGAACTGAAAGCGGCTCTTTTTTGTCTCTTGCCGCTGACGCAAGAGTTTTAATAAAAATAAGTGAAAAAGTTTCTGAAACAAAACTTACTGAACCTGCTCAACTGCCAAAATTTGAAGTTGAACCCTTAGAAATAAGAATAAAAGAATTAAAATTAGATAATAACTACCAAATTTCAGATATGAAAATTAAAAATAAATCTGAAAAAGAGATAAAATTTCAGATAGAACTTTTAAGTTGCAGTGAAACTGAAAGACCTCTTTTCCCAGTATATGAAGAGTTCCCAGGTATAAAAACCTCCGGCACTAAATTGGAAGTTTTCACTCTTAAAAAAGAAAAAATTATTAGACCTGTGATAAAACTTTACCTTAAACCTGATGAAAATTATATAGGTAAAAAATTTCAATTTTTTATAAATATTAAAACATTAAGCGAAAATATTACTCATAATTTTTATGTTCCTGTATTTATAGAAAATGTTGTTAAATAATTTTTTGAAATTATGAAAAAATTTATTTTTATAATATTGGGTATTGCACTTGTTTTTAATCTGCTTATAAAAAATTTAAATTCTGCTCCCACTGCAAATATATATATTACTGTCTCTGTTGTCGTTCCAGCTTCTAATGTCCATAATATAACAAAAAATTTGTGGTATAATACTATTAATGATGCACTTAACCAGGCTTCAAATGGTGATATTATAGAAGTTTATCCAGGAATTTACAATGAAACAATTGACCTTTCAGGTTTTTCAAACCTTACTTTGCAGGCTCATTCTTTTATATACGGCGGAACAAATACTAATACAATTATAGCAGGTGATAACTCTAATCCTGTTGTTGAATTTAATAATACTAAAAAATGTTCACTTATTGGATTTAAAATTAAATATGGTAAAGACCAGGCTATTTATATTACCGGTAACTCTTACTCAAATTATATACTAAATAATTTTATTTTCTCTAATTCAAGATATGCTATAAATATTGATAATAATAGCGCTTATGGTAATTCTATTAAAAGTAATGTTATATATTTAAACTATAATGGTGGAGCGGACAGGGGAGGAATTTTTATAAAAGATAGCGATAATAATAAAATTGAATATAATAGAATTTATAAATTTAATGATTCTGGCATTGTTTTGAGAGGCTCTGCTTCCTCTAATTATATTTTTAACAATATTGTATATTCAAATACTTATGGAATAAAAATTAATGATGTTGCAGTTGGTAAAAATATAATTTTGAGTAATAAATGTTATGAAAATAATTATGGAATTTATGTTCAAAATCAACAAAATGGTCAGGACATTATTGGAAATTTCACTTATAAAAATTTTTCTGACGGAATTTATATTGCTAAACCTAACAATAAAATAAATTTTAATAATTCTTATTCTAATCAAAATTCAGGAATATATATTACAACAGGATCAAATAATACAAATTATGGCAATAAAATATTTAATAATAAGTATGGAATTTATATTGATAATGCGGACAATAACATTGTTTTAAGTAATGAATCTTTCAAAAATATAACAGGAATTTATGAATTTGCATCAGATAATACAATTATAAAGAAAAATATTGTTAAAAATAATAGCACAAATGGTATATATATGGTTGATAATAATAAAGGCACAACAAAAAGTTTTGTAATATATAATACTATTTATTCTAATAATTTTTATGGAATAAGACTTGAAGGAGATTTTCTTGATAATACAATTGTTTCAAGTAATTCATTATTTGATAACAAAAATTACGGAATTTATATTTCACAAGCAGACTTAACAAAAATATATAATAATTCTCTTATAAAAGGTTCAACAAATGGAATATGGATTGGAACAGGCTCTCAAAATACAACTGTTTCAAACAATTATATAGTAAACAATTTCGGATATGGAATTTACGCAGGTGAAGGTACGGGCTTAAAAATAAATTTAAATACAATTAAAAGTAATTATATTGGCTTAATTTATAATGCTAATGTTGCTAATGCCAATTTAAATTTAAATAATATTTGGACAAATACAAAATGGAATTTTGAACTGGCTGTAAACCAGGTTGTTTATATTTCAAATGTTTGGTGGGGCACAACTATTGTTCCGGATATACTTTCAAAAATTTCAAATGATGGAACTTCTGCAAATTTAAAATTTGTCCCTTACAGGCTGTTTGGTGAATTAAATATTACCCCGGGGGCTGATATTACAAATACTCAGAGAATAACAACTCTTTCTGCAACTGTTGTTGGTGGAAATAATATTGCTTTAAGTTGGTCAAAAATTACAGACCCTGATTTCGTCCGATATAGAATATATCGCTCAACAGTTTCTTCTTTCTCAAATTTGTCGCCTGCTAATATTGTAACCCAAATCTATGATGCCAATATTACAACCTGGACTGATAAAGGATTACCAAATGGAACCTATTATTATCATATAACATATTGCGACAACCCTCAACCTCCTTTGGGCTCAATTTATACTAATGAATGCTGGTATTCACCTCAGGCTTCTAAAAGTATTAGCGTCCATTATATTGCTGTTAAAACTAATTCTAATATTCCTCAAAGATTATTGTTTGAATCTCAATCTAATCAAACTGTTATGGCAATAAAAATTACAGACCAGTTTGGAGATAATATTAAAAATTTAGCAATAAGTAATGCCGGGACAGCTTTAAATATAATTGATATAACAAATGTTAAACTTTTCAGAGATAACGGTTTATTTCCAAATTTGTATGATTCAGGAGATACTTTTATTGCAAAACTTAATTCAGCTAATCCGAAAAAATGGATTTCAACAAATCTTAATATTCCTGGTGGTGATTTTATTATAACAGTTGATATTCCAATTGGTGCATCAGATTACAGGAGTTTTCAGGCATATATTCCAAAAGGTGGTGTCAGGTGTGTGGCAGGTTCAACTAATACAAATATTGCACAAAATTTTTCATCTCAAATTATTGCACCAAGAACTGTTCATAATATTACACAAGATTTATGGTTCACAAATATCGGAACTGCTACTTCAAATGCAAATTCAGGCGATGTAATTGAGGTCTTCCCTGAAATTTATAGAGAAAATGTCTTTGTTAAAACAAATTGCAAAATCAGGGCTTATGACTTCGTTTATAATAATAGAAATTGGACAACAATAGTTGATGGCAATTCTGGTCCTTACTGCTTTAAAGTTGATGGCAATAAATCAGTTGATATAATCGGCTTTAAATTAAAGAATGCAGGTTTCGGTGGTAATGGAATAGTTGTTTATCAAAATAGCGCCTCAGGTCAAATCTTAAATAATATAATATTTAGTAATGTAAATGATGGTATAAAAATTTTAGATGCTTCACCTATTGTTAAATCTAATTTTATCACAAATTCACAGGGTATAAGTGTCTTTGGTAACTCTGCTCCTGTAATAACTTATAATAGAATAACAAGAAATTCTACTGGTGGTATTAAAATTTCATCTGTAACCAATCCAAATATCGTTGTTGCAAATAATGAAATAACTTTTAATTTTGAAGGCATTAGTATAATTAACTTTTCATCAAATATAAGTAAAATTTCTAATAACAGAATTAGTTATAATAACAGAGGTGTTTGGATTTCCGATAGTGCTGATATAAAGATTTATAAAAATGAAATTGAGAAAAATACTAATGAAGGAGTTTATTTAACAGGCAGCAGGCGAGTGCAGGTTTTAAATAATAATATTTTAACAAATAGCAAAGGCATTTCTATATTCTGGACAAGAAATTCAAGAATTGATAATAATATCCTATTTTCAAATAATAGAAATGTTTTTATAACAAATTCAAAAGCAGTAACATTAACAAATAATAGAATTTACTATTCAAGTATTGGTATTCAGACTTTTTATTCTACAAATTTAAGAATTGTGCAGAATTATATTACAAATAATGAGCGTGGTATATATTTAGCAAATTCTTCTTTCTCTAATATTATAACAAACAATAACATTTTAAAGAATAAATATTCAGGAATTTATTTTTATGGGACCAGGAACAATTACATTTATAACAATTTAATAACTTTTAATAGCAATGGAATAGAATTTAATAATTCGCTTGGAAACATAGAGAATTATATTTATTACAATCTTATAAGAAATAACACAAATGGAATCTGGTATTCGTCTTCACCGAATAATAATATTATTTTGAACACAATCACTTCAAACAGGGTTGGAGTGAATATGAACTGGATAGGTGGAAGTTTAATTACTTTAAGAAAGAACAACATTGATAACAATTATTTAACAAATGTTATAAATAACACAGGCAATCCGCAGACAATATTGACAAACTGGTTTGGAACAACAATTGTAACAAATATAAAAAAGAAAATTGGTGGTAGCCAGACGATAGATTTTATTCCTTACAGGCTATTTGGTCGTTTTAATATCACCCCAGGTGCTGATACTTTTCCACCTTCACAAATTACAAGTTTCACTTCTCAAATTGTCTCTGGTAATAATGTTGCTTTAAAATGGAATAGTTCAATTGGTGCTGTTAGGTATTTTATTTATAGAGCAACAAATTCAGGTGCCTGGTCCAATTTTACAAGAAGCTCTGTTCTTGCTATTGCAACTTCTACTAACTGGACAAATAAATCTTTAACAGATGGCACATACTATTACTGGATAACTGCTTTGGATAACCCGGGCTCAATCTGGACAAACGAAACCTGGTATTCTGCTTATCAGAAAGTTATAATTGATACACAGCCTCCTGCTGTTGTTAATTTAATTAAACCTACAAATAATACTTTATTTACAAATAAAAATATTACGAGCACAACTCATATTTGGTCATCCACTTTTGATTCTGGAACAGGATTAACAAATTATTCAATAAAAGTTACAAATATTTTAACAGGCTGGGTGACAAATATAATAACAGTTTCAACAAACGCGATAACCCCATTTAAAGAAGGCATATTTAATTGGTTTGTTAAAGCTTATGATAGGGCTGGAAATTTTTCAGTTTCAAAGACAAATATTTATACAATTGATACTAATATTCCGAGCAGAGTTACTTTAATTTCACCAACAAATAATACTTTTACAAATTCATTAACTCCAATAGAGTTTAAATGGACTAAATCTATTGATAATATTACGGGAATAGATTATTATGAATTACAGATAAGCACAAATAATTTTGCATCAGTATGGGCAAGTTTTATTATTAATACAACTAACAGGTCAGTTACAAATTTAAAGGTTGGCACAAATTGGTGGCGAGTCCGTGCTAAAGATAAAGCTGGTCATTTTTCAGATTATAGCAGCACTAATATTTTAAGATATCAGACCTGGTTTGGATTTGCATATTTTAAAATTACACATAATACTAATGTTTATACAGGAATATGGACACCTGTAAAAATTTCTGCTATAGAAACAAATTTATGGGGCGGAGAAAGAATTGCAACAAATTATTCCGGAACCATTACAATTTTTATAAAAGGAACTACAACAAGTATAAAAGCCTCAAATGCATCTGCCGGAAATTTTGTTACAAATTTAGCAGGCAGTAGATATACTTATACTTATGCTGTAAGCGATAAAGGGGTATTCAATTTCTATTTAAAAGATAATACCTCTGAAAGTGTTTTAATTGATGTCAGAAGCTATGATAATCACTTTGATGAAAATAACGAAGGTCCTTTATATTTCTGGTTATCAAATCCTGTTATCGAAAATATTAATCCAGCAGGCTCAATTTATTCAGGAAATAGGTATTCTACAGTAGATGAGTTGACAAACATTGAAATTACTTTTAGTGTACTTTTAGATGAGAGCACTATAAATACAAATTCAGTAAGATTCATAAATTCTTCTGGAAAATTGCTTGTGAATAATATTAAAATTATAACAAATAAAACAGCCAGCTGGAGCAATACAATTGTTAAAATCTCTGTCAGTTTGAATGAGACTAATGATATATTAAAAGAATTCTGGCTTTATGTTGGAACAAATATAAGGTCATTTTTAGGTTCAAAAATTACAAATAGTTTGGTTAATCCTGAATTTACTGCTCCTTATTGGCGAAAGTATGTAACTTTAGTTGACAAAGATTATGGAGCAATTTTAACAGATTCAGCAGGTTTTAAATTTTCTATTTTACCGGGTGATTTAAAATTTGATTCTTATATAAAAGTGAATTCAATTGCTTATGATGATACAAAAGTTTTAATGGCTAATTCACTTGCTGAGAAGAATAAATTTATTGAACCAATTACGGATTATGTTTCAAAAGAGATATCAGGTTGGACAGGAAATGGTGGTAAGGTTCAATTTAATAATAAAGTTAAAATTGAATTACCTTACAAAGATGCTGATAGGAATGGAATAGTAGATGGAACAACAATTCAGGTTTCAAAATTGAAAATATTTGTTTTACAACCTGGTAAGAATGAATGGAAACTTGTAGAAAATAGTATTGTAGATTATGAGCATGGAGTTGTAATTGCGGAAGTTTCAGAAATAGGAATTTATACAGTTATGGGTTATTATGGAGCGGGTGAATTTAGCGAATCTTTTATAACTTATCCTAATCCTGCAATTTTAGGTAAAGGCCAGATTGTTAAAATAAGATTCTATTTGGGAAAAAGTGCAAAACTTACAATTAAGATATACACAGTTACAGGTGAACATGTTAAGACAATTTGTGAAGATAAGATATTTACAGAAGGCGAATATGATGGTGATAATGCTCTTATATGGGATGGAAAAAATGAGAAAGGAGTTGAAGTAGTCTCGGGTGTTTATTTAATAAATGTTAAAGGCGAATACCTTGACGGCTCAGGAAAAATAAAGAAATTATGGAAGCAAGGTATAGTCAGGTAATTTCATAATTTAGTCCCCATCTTCAAATTTAGTTCAAATTTAGGACTTCAAATTTAGGGACGGAGCTAAACTTTATAAAATTTTTATAAAAAATAATAAATCACATAGTTCATTAAAAAATATTGATTATCCATACTTGCCAATAAATAAAATTACTTTAATTTTTTGCTTTTTTATATTTTAACATCAAATTTAGGGACGGAGCTAAACTTTATAAAATTTTTATAAAAAATAATAAATCATAGTTAATTAAAAAAATATGATTATCCATACTTGCCAATAAATAAAATTACTTTAATTTTTTGCTTTTTTATATTTTAACACATCTATTTAAGACAAGGTAGGTAGTAGTTAGGGACTGGTAGTAGTTAGTAGTAGTTAGGGACGGAGGAAAACATTATATAATTTTCTAAAAAATATTTAAATTTTTTTGTATATAATATATAAAAGAAAGGAGGAAAATTTTATGAGGGAAGCAAGATTTACTTTTATTGGTGCTTATCATCATGTTATGAATAGAGGGCATAATGGTATGATAATTTTTCCTAATCCGGAGGATAAACAGTTTTTTCTAAATCTTTTGCACAAAAGAGCCATTCTTAATAAGATAAAAATATTTGCGCATTGTATTTTGGATAATCATTTTCATTTGATTCTGCAGAATTTTTCTGGAAAATTGTCCGACTTTATGCGGCAGTTATGTAGCATTTATGCTACTTACTTTAGAAAAAAATATGGCGGACAGGGTTATGTGTTCCAAAATAGATTTAAATCCACATTAATTCAAGATGAGAAATATTTGTTAACATCTATTTTGTACACACTTTTAAATCCTGTCAGAGCGAATATTGTAAATTCAATAAATGAATATAAATGGACAAGTATAGAAGAATATTTTAATGATAAAAAAGATGTAATAACAGAGGCAAAATTTGTAGAAGATTTATTTGGTAAAAAGGAGAATTTAGAAGAATCCATTAATAAATTTGATGTAAAAATAGAAGAAAAGAATTGTAGATTAGGTAAAGTAATTGGGGATGATGAATTTATAAAAGAAGCAATTTCCAAATTTGATAGAAGAAAAAAACAAGAAGAAAATAGTTGTAGAAGACGAATAAAAGATATATCATTTAACGGAGTGGACGAAGTTTTAAAAGAATTTGAAAAAGAGCAAAATATAAAATTGGAAAAGATAAATACTCATACAATATATGGAAAGAGGTTAAGAATAAAATTGCTTATAAAATTGCGTGAGTTAAGTGGATTAAGATATAGTGAAATTAATAAAATAAAAATATTTCAAGAGTTAAAATTGTATTCATTGAGTGTGTTATATAACAGATGTATAAATAAAATATAAATATTTACTTTTTATTCTTACAAAATGAAAATTTATATATGGCTAAACAGTTGGTCATATACATTTTTTATAATTTAAAAGAATATTGATAAAAAAAATATCAAAATAAAAAACTAAAAATAAAAAAAATTCCATATAAATTAAACTGTTACCCATCTAAAAAACAAATTAAAAAATAAATTTTTATCACTCTTTATTTCTATAAATAAGTTAAATAAAGAATTAAAACATAAATATTTTTTATAAAGTTTGCCTCCGTCCCTAACTTTTC
>Ga0308390_1001018_pt1 | contig 18853 bp, 16 predicted proteins | sample Hotspr2Sample149_FD_202358 | JGI IMG/M metagenome (GOLD analysis project Ga0308390, IMG submission 202358) | Hot spring phototrophic mat microbial communities from Mushroom Spring, Yellowstone National Park, Wyoming, United States - 20040719_149 ...
TTAAACCGATATTAAAAGTAAGTGAAAATTGTAGTATCATAACTTTCCTCCTGAGAAATCAATAATATAAATATCGGGAGGAAAGTCTATTTTTTAATAAGTCTCCTATTTATAACGCTATCAAAAATATGTTGAAAAAATTGCCAATTAGAGTAATAGTAATAGGTGCAGGAGATAGAGGGAATGTTTATGCAAGATATTCAATAGGAAGTCCAGATGAATTAAAGATAGTAGGGGTTGCTGAAGCGGATGATTTAAAACTTAAAATTTTTTCAGAAAAATATAATATACCAAAAGAAAATATTTTTAAAGATTACAAAGAAGTTTTTAGTCGTGAACAATTTGCAGATGCAGTTTTTATTACAACTCCTGATAGACTTCACTATGAACCGGCTTTAATGGCATATAAAAAAGGTTATCACATTTTACTTGAGAAGCCAATATGTAATAATCCGATTGATTTAATTAAGTTATCAAATTTAGTTAAAAATAATTCGGAACAGTTATTTATGATTTGTCATGTTTTAAGGTATACAAATTTTTTTGGACTCATAAAGAGAATAATTGATTCAAAAGAATTAGGTGACATAGTATGTATTCAGCATAATGAAAATATAGGGAATATACATTTTTCACATAGTTTTGTTAGAGGGAACTGGTCAAATTCTGACAGGAGTTCACCAATTATTTTAGCGAAAACCTGTCATGATTTTGATATACTTTTATGGTTTACAGGGAAAAAGATTAAAAGAATAAGTTCATTTGGAAGTTTAACATTTTTTACTAAAAGAAACAAGCCCAAAGGGGCGCCATTAAGATGTCTTGATGGTTGTCCTGTTGAGAAAGATTGTCCATACTCTGCAATTAAGATATATTTAAGTGAAAATAAAAGTTGGTTTAGAACTGTTATAACTCCGGAATTAAGTTTTGAATCTCTTTACAAAGCATTGAAAGAAGGTCCTTATGGTGTTTGTGTTTTTCAGAGTGATAATAATGTTGCAGACCATCAAGTTACAAATATATTACTTGAAGGTGATACAACAATTGCATTTACACTATGTGGTTTAACTTCAGAAATATCAAGGACATTGAAAATAATGGGAACAAAAGCACAATTAAGGGCATCAACTTATAAAAATGAAATTGAGATTACTGAATTTTCAACAAATAATGTAAAAAGAATACAGGTAGGATTCATTGAAGGTTTTCATTATGGTGGTGATGTTAATATTGTAAAAAGTTTCATAAAAGCACTAACAACAGGGAATTTTAAAGAATATAATTTAACTTCATTTGAAGATTCAGTAATGAGTCATTTAGCTGCTTTTGCAGCTGAAAAGGCAAGGTTAGAGAATAAAGTTATAGATTTTGATTTATATTTAAAAGAATTAAATAATGAAGTAAAAAGTTGAAAAAAAATTAAAAAAATTTGACATTTAAAAATTTTTTATTATATTTGCGAAATCGTTTACCAATTTTAATGGAGGTTATATTATATGAGAGTAATGGTAACAGGAGGAGCAGGCTTTATTGGAAGCCACATAGCCGAGCATTTTAAGAATGATGAAGTAATAGTTTTTGACAATTTAAGAACAGGATTTAAGAAGAATTTAAAAGGCTTGAATGTTAAATTTGTTAAAGCGTCAGTTGAAGATTTTAAAGCTTTAAACAAATGGATGAAAAGAGTTGATGTTGTTTTTCACCTTGCAGCTTTGATAAGTGTTCCTGAATCAATTCTTAAACCTGTTGAGACTGAGCGGATAAATACTCAAGGCACATTAAATGTATTAGAGGCGGCCAGGCGGAATAATGTGAAAAAAGTTGTATATTCTTCTTCTGCTGCTGTTTATGGTGACAATCCCATATTACCCAAGAAAGAGGATATGAAGCCTGAGCCGAAAAGTCCTTATGCTGTTTCAAAGTTATCAGGTGAATATTATTGTAAAATTTATACTGAGCAATTTGGTTTAAAAACAGCGGTTGTTAGATATTTTAATGTTTTTGGTGAAAGGCAGGACCCTAATTCGCAATATGCTGCGGCAATTCCTATTTTTGTTAAAAGAGCTTTGTTAAATGAAGATGTTGTAATTTTTGGAGATGGCGAACAGACAAGGGATTTTATATATGTTAAAGAAGTTGTAAAAGCTAATGTTCTTGCTTATGAAAAAGGTGAAGGTATTTACAATGTTGCATTAGGAGGCAGGATAACAATAAATGAGCTTGCAGAGAAGATAATAAAATTAACAAATTCAAAGTCAAAGATTGTTCATACCACAGAAAGGCCTGGTGATATAAAGCATTCAACTGCTGACATAGAAAGGATAAAGTCAATTGGATTTAAACCTGAATTTGATTTTGATGAAGCATTAAAAAGGACAATAGAATATTTTAAAACAATTTATAGTTAAAAGTTATGGGAGCAAATAGTAAGAAAATAATTAAAGAAATTTTAAATTTGCCTGCTGAAATTTCACAAGAAGAAATTCAGAAAAAATTTGAACAGCTTTTTAGAGTTGATGGAATAGAGTCAGTAATGGAAACTTTATTTAACTGGGAGATGAGAGTTGGTTATATTAGCAAAAAACTGATAAAGAGTAATTTAAAATTAAAATTTTATGATAAAGAATATAATTTATATTTCAGATTGCAAGTTAACATAGCGCGTTCAAAGTATTCACCTACTGTAACAAATAGTGGAGAGAAGAAAAGAATTCATTGTCCAATATGTTTTGAGAACATAGGAAGGCCTGGGAAGGAGAAATTGAGGGCATTTGTTTTTCCAATTGATGGAAAAAAAAGAATATTTTTTATACAGACAACGCCATTTCCGTTATTTTGGAATCATTTTGTTTTAATTCTTATGGATAAGAAGCCTCAGAATATAAATTGGACCACATTGGAAGATTTATTTAATTTTACTGATTTGGCGCCATCATATACAAATTGTTCAAATAGTGATTTACCCTGGACTGGTGCATCAATTTTATCTCATTTACATTATCAAATATTTGGCGGGTTGCATCTTACTGTTTTATATGCCAGACCTATTGAAGAATTTACTTTTGAAAAAGATTGGACAAGAATTGAGCCACTTAATTATCCTTGTGGAGTTGTTAGGTTAAAAAGTTTTTATAGAGAAAATATAATGAATTTAATGCACAAAATAATTAAGAGTTGGAAGGAGTAAAAGCCTGGCAAACAGAGTGTTAATTTAATTTTAATAAAAAGAGGCAAGAACAGGAATATGTATGAAGGTTATATATTTTTGAGGAATTCAGATTACAGGACAAGGGATTGGTTATTAAAATTTAAAACTGAAGGGATTGGTATAATAGAGATGGCGGGCGAAGCAATATTGCCTGTTCCTAATGGAACAGAAGATGAAGTAAAATGGAAATGGAATATGATAAAGAAGAATGGTTTAGAAATTATAAAAGGGATTATAGAACATAATAATCCGATAAAAAACAAAAAATTTTGGAAAGATTTCTTAAAGGAGGTTTTAAGCGTATGAAGCTTAACAAATTTTCAATTACTTGTATAACAGATGAAGGCGAATTTGAGTTTCCGAATATTGAATTTAAGAGTAAAACTTACAAGAGTGGTCCGTTGAGGTTAAAAGCCGAGATGGATGAGCATTTACTATTTACTATAGAGAGGGAAGATGGTAAGAAGTTTGAGTTAAAGCAGACAATTTATGATTTTGAGCTTGATTTAAGGAACTTTGCGTATGTTTTGATACCGGACTGTAGTAGATTTTTTATGGACAAGACATTACCGAGGCAGGTATGGGATAGCAGGCTGGTATCAAATGCGCGAAATTTATTTAATCCTTTTTTTGCTGTTGCTAATGCTTATCACAAAATTGATTTTGCTTTTGGGTTATTAGGAAAGATATACGAAACAGAGTTTAATTTTTATTCACCTGGAAGGAATCAGAAGAATAGTTTAACAGTTCATGGAGGTATAGCGCGAGGTAAATTAAGATGGAAAATTACTAAACCTTATTCACCTGGTATTGAACTTACATATGGACATTTAACAAAATTTCAGGATGGTATATTTCAAAGTGAGAATGACGAGAATTGGTTTATGTCATTAAGGAAGTATGGTGAATTTTTCAGGAAAGTTCACAATTTAAAGTATACTAAGCAGAGGGAGGCATTTAGGCCTGCGTTTTGCACTTGGCGAGTTATAAACTCTGACAATATGACACACGAATGGGTAATTAAGACAGCAAAATTTGCTAAAGAGGCTGGGCTTAAAGCATTTATATTTGATGATGGTTGGTATGGTGTAGGTCTTGAAGGTGCATCTTTAAAGAGCACAATGGGAGATTGGCCATATCATATTCCTGGAAAATTTGAAGGTATAAGAAAAACAATTGCAGAAGTGAAAAAAATTGGCTTAGCACCATTTTTATGGTATTGTCCTATTGCTATTTCGCCTGATGCCGAAATTAAAAAGAAAGTTGAACATTTATTAGTCAAAGTTAAAGGTCAGCTTTATTTAAATCCTGCAAAATTTCATGTTTTATGTGTTCAAAATCCTGAAGCTCGGAAGCTTATGGTTTAGAATTTACTAAAACTTTTAGATTATGGTGCTGAAGGTATAAAAGAGGATTTATTTGATTATATGCCGGAAGAACCTTGTGAAGCTGACCATTATCATGATGTTGAGACAACTGCTGATGGATTAAGATTAGCATTTCACGAACTTCATTCTGCTTGTTTAAAAAAGAATGCAAAAATAATTTATAGTATAAAGAATAATCAGGCGAATGTTGAACTTGCTGTTTGTGGCTCGGTTGTTAGAGGTGGTGATTCACCATTTGATGAAAATATAAATATGCTTCGTTCAATTTATCCGGCTGCTTATGCTCCTATAATTCACAATGACTATTTATGTTTTACAAATTTTGAGGAGCCTGATAAAGTAGGTATCTTGATGTTAAAACAGGTTTCAACTGGAGTTCCTAATTTTAGTTTAAATTTTGAAAAATTGAAAAAATCACATAGAGATATTGTAAGAGCCTGGCTAAATTTATTTTATGAAAATGAAGATTTATATTGGGAAGGTGAATTCAAACCGCAAAATTCTGTTATGGACACATTCCAAAGAGTAAATAATGATAAAGCTATTATATCACTTCTTTATCCAACTGCAAGAGAGTTTACTTTTATTGATAGAAAAAAAGTTATAATACTAAATTCAACTTAGCACAAAACAATTTATGTAAAGCAAGCTCCTGTTGGTTCAAAATGGAGAAAGAAAGATTATAATTATAAGCTTGCTTTGATAAAAGAATCTGAATTTCAATTTAATGATAAAAGGATTAACACTATAGAGATTCCACCAGCAGGGGCAAAAATTTTAGAGAATATTTAAATTAAATTTTTTAGATAAGGCGGAAGCATAAAAATTGCTTTCGCCTTTTTTTATTTTTATACTTCACAATTTTACTGCAAAATAAAATTAATTTTTTTATTGACATAGAAAATTAAAAATAATATTTTAAATTCAAATTTAAAGTCGGGGAATAAAGCCGATTTTGTAAAAATTTTTTGAATAAAGTAAATTAATTTAAATTTAAGAGTGTAATAAAAATTTTGGTAGTGTAAAAAATTTTATGAAAGAATTGAGTTTTAAAAAGTTTTGGGGTTTTCCGCTTGCTTGTAATAAAAATTTTTTAGGAGGTGAAAAGATATGAAAATGATGCTATATGATTTAACTCAGCCTTTAAGTATTCAGACGCCTGCTTGGCCAACTTATCATCCATTGCAGGTTATGTATTTTAAACGATTAGCTCCAAATGGTGCAAATGGTCAGTTAATAACAACGAGTAATCATGTTGGAACTCATTTAGATGGTGAATTACATTTTTGCACTCACGGAAAGGATATAGCGAGTTTAACATTAGATTTTTTATGTGGCGAAGGGGTTGTAGTAGATTTAAGTGATATAGCAGAGGATTATGGAATTTACACGCCAAAAGATATTGAAGATAGGGTTGAAATTAGACCAAATGATATTCTGATAATAAACACAGGTTATCACAGGTATGCCTGGTATGAGAAGGAAGCAGATGAAGTTCGTTATATGGTAAAGCATCCAGGACCTACTCGGGAATTTGCTGAATGGTGCATAAAGAAAAAAATAAGATGGATAGGAGTTGATTGTGGTTCTGCAGACCATCCTATGAATACAAAGATAAGGGAATGGATGCCGCAATATGCTAAAGAGGCTGAGAAATATTTAAAAGATAAGTATGGAAAATCTTTGGACGAAATTTTTCCTCCTGAGGATTATCAAATTATGCATATTTTACTTTTTCCAAAAGGTATAATTCATGCTGAAAATCTTGGTGGCGAAATTGATAAGTTTAAAAATAAAAGAACAATAATAGGTTGTTTCCCCTGGAGATTTGTTGGCGGTGAATCAAGTATTTGTAGAATAGTAGCATTTGAAAATGTTGAATAGATAAATCTTTTTAGAGGTTTTCTAAAATAATGCTTGAAATACCTGTTTTGGCTTTAAGTGATGCTTTAAATTTAAATAGTGAGTTTAAATTATTTTCACAATATAATAATGTATTAAATTTTAAAAATAATGATAATGAAATTTTGGGAATAACAGATAAATTTGATTATATTTCACCAATAAATGTTTTGATTTCAGAGAAAAATTTTCAATTATTAAAAAAATATATTGAACTTAAAGGAGTAATTATTGATTTAGAAATTAAAAAATTGGGTTTAAAAATAAGAGCAACTGATTTGGATAAAATAAGATTAATTATAACATTTGAAACAAAAATCTGTTCATTTTTTGTTGATGTTCAATTTAATTATGAGAATGAAGATTTTATTTTAGATGTTATAGAATATTTTAAAGAGGTTTCAAACAATCGTGGGCTTTCAATTATACTAAAAATTATTGAAGGAGAAAAAATTTGGGTTCAAAATATTGATTACAAAATTGCTTATAATATTTATAAAAATTTTTTAAATCTTTTGGATTTATATTTTAAAAATAGAGATGAAGATTTTTCTTTTGACTTAAAAAATATAATTGGATTAGGGAGAGGGCTTACGCCATCTGGTGATGATTTCATAATTGGTGCAATTCTTGCTTTCCATTATTTTTTTAATAAAAAATTTTTTGATAAATTATCTAAAATTATTTTTAAAATTTCAGAATTAAATACAAATTTGATAAGTTTTAATTACATAAAAATGGCTCTAAATGGATATTTTCATAATTATGTTAAGGAATTTTTAATTTCACTTAATAGAAAATCAGATGATATTATTTTAAAAATTGAGAAAATAATGAATATAGGAAATAGTTCAGGAATTGATTTTTTGACAGGATTTTTTACAACTTTTAAAATTTTTAAAATTTTGGAGGTTAAGAATGAAGTTAGTAAATATAATTAAAAGAGATGTTTATTTTGATTCAGTTAGTTTAATGCTTATTGCGAAGAGGATAAGGGAAAGGGAAGGAATAATTGATGCTTCAATTATGATTGGGACAGAGGAAAATTTAAAGATTTTAGAAACAGCTGGTCTTTTAAAAGATAGAAATGTTTCAGCAAATGATATAATTATTGCAATTAGAGGTGAAGATAGATATGTTGAGGAAGTTTCAAAAGAAATTGATAATTATTTTAAAGAGGTATCGGAGAAGAAATTAAGTGTTAAAAAGCCTGAAAGTATAGAAGAGGCATTGAAATTAATGCCTGATACTAATTTAGTTTTAATTTCAGTTGCAGGAAGATATGTTTATCAGATTGGATTGGAAGCATTAAATAAGAATTTGAATTTAAAAATTTTTAGTGATAATGTTCCTATTGAGGATGAGATAAAATTAAAGAAGATAGGGAAAGAGAGGGGGCTTTTTGTTTTAGGACCTGATGCAGGGACATCAATAATAAATGGTGTGCCGCTTGGATTTGCCAATGTAGTAAACAGAGGGAGGATAGGCATTATAGGAGCAGCTGGAACAGGAATTCAAGAGGCATCTGTTATTATTTCAAAGTATGGAGAAGGAATTTCGCAAGCTTTAGGAATTGGTAGTAGAGATTTAAGTAATGAAGTTGGCGGAGTAATGGCTAAATTTTGCCTTGAAGAGTTATCAAATGATAAAAATACAGATTTAATACTTTTTATTGCAAAATTTTCATCTGAAAATGTTATTAAAGATATTTTAGATTTTATAGAAAAAAAAGTTGAAAAGGATGTTGTAACTTTATTTTTAGGAATTGACAAAAAATTTTTTAAAAATTATAAAAAAATTATACCATCTTATAATTTATTTGAAGCGGGTTTAAAGGCAGTTTATGTATTAAATAAAAAAGATGAGAAAGAGGTTGAAAAGATTTTAGAAAAGAAGAGATTGGATATAAAAAGAATGGTTTCAAAATTTAAAAAATCTAAAAAATATATTCGTGCGCTATATAGTGGTGGAACATTATGTGAAGATGCTATTATTTTAGCAGAGCCTTATTTAAAAAAGATTTATTCAAATGTTTCAAAAGTAAAAGAATTTAGAATAGATGGGACAGAGAAAAGCAGGTTTCATACTTTTATTGATATGGGGAGTGATGAATTTACGAAGGGCAAGCCGCATCCAATGATTGATTTTGAAACAAGAATAAGGAGAATATTGAAAGAAGCTGAGGATAAAAATGTTGGGGTTATAATATTAGATATTGTATTAGGTTATAATGCGCATCCTGAGCCTGCGACTGAAATAGTGAAAGTAATAAAAGAAGCCAGGAAGATAAATTCAGATTTAGAGTTTGTAGTTTATATACTTGGAACTCAAAATGACCCGCAGAATTATAGTTATCAAAGAAAAATTCTTGAGGAAGCAAAAGCAATTGTAGTGGATTCTAATTATGAAGCAATACTGGCAGGTTGTGAAATTGTTTTATAATTTTATTTAAAATTTTTTTAAAGTGAAAAGTTAATTTTTTTTATTAGGAGTTGATTATGAATAATTTAATTAACAAGAAATTGAAAGTTATCAATATAGGTATTGAAGAATTTGCTGAATCAATTAAGAAAAGTGGGGGAGAGGTTATTTCAATTGATTTTAAGCCGCCAAGGATAATTACAAATGAAGAATTAAAATATGCTTTAAAGAAGGTAGAGGATAATATTGAAAAAATTGAGAGGGCTAACAAAGAATTTATAGATAGGTTATTTAAGAGTAAAATTTATCTTATTGGTATAGGCAAGGCATTAGAAGTAATACCAGGTATGCATAAAGATATGATACTTCATGCCGGACCTGATATTGAATGGGATAGGATGTGTGGTCCTATGAAGGGTGCGATAATAGGGGCACTAATTTATGAAGGTAGAGCTAAAGATGAGAAAGAAGCAGAGGAGATTGCTTCATCAGGTGATATAGAATTTTCACCTTGTCATCATCATAATTCAGTAGGTCCAATGGCAGGTATAATTTCGCCTTCAATGCCTGTTTTTATTTTAATTAACAAAGAATTTGGGAATAGAGCATTTTGCACTTTAAATGAGGGACTTGGAAAGGTTTTAAGGTATGGTGCATATTCAAATGAAGTGATAGAGAGGTTAAAATGGATGGAAAAAGTTTTGGCTCCTGCTTTAAAATCTGCTATAGAAGGGGCTGGTGAAATTGATATAAAAAATATAATTGCTCAGGCTTTATATATGGGAGATGAATTACACAATCGTAACAGGGCTGCTACTTCTCTTTTTATAAGAACAATTGCTCCTTATCTTGTAAGGAAAGTTAGAGATGAGAAAATATTGGAATCAATTTTAAGGTTTATAGATTCAAATGACCATTTCTTTTTAAATTTATCAATGCCTGCCTGCAAAGCAATGCTTGAAATTTGTGAAGGGATAGAAAATTGCAGTATAGTAACTGTTATGGCGAGGAATGGGACAGAATTTGGTATAAAAGTTTCAGGTTTAAAGGATAGATGGTTTAAAACCGAGGCACCAATTCCGCGTGGACTTTTCTTCGGAGGTTACACACAGGAAGATGCAAATCGCGATATAGGAGATAGTGCAATAACTGAAACAGCAGGTTTAGGTGGCTTTGCAATCGCTTCAGCACCAGCAATTGTTCAGTTCGTTGGCGGTTCACCTTCTGATGCTATAAATTATTCAAATGAAATGTTTAAAATAACTTATTCTGAAAATAATATTTTCAAAATTCCTTATTTAAATTTTAAAGGCACACCAACAGGAATTGATATTATAAAAGTTGTTAAAACAGGAATTACACCTATAATTGATACAGGGATAGCACATAAAAAAGCTGGTATTGGACAAATTGGAGCTGGTATTCTGCGAGCGCCATTGAAAATTTTTGAAGATGCTTTAATTCAATTGGCAAAAAATTTATAATTCTAAAAATTTTACAATACTAATTTAAAAGATGTAGGAGATTATTTTTGTGTTTGGTATCTTATAAAAGAGGAGACAGGGATTTTGAGTTGGGCAAGGCTAAAAGATTTTTATATCTTTTTTAGAGTGTCCTCCTTGGTCGGATTAATTAAATTTTATATTAAAAAAATCTTGACAAAAAATTTAAATATTTTAAATTTATTTCAATGCTTATATCAAGAATTTATAAATTTTTATTTATTTTATTTTTTAATGTTTTATATTTATTAATCTCCATTAAATTATATTCATCTACAAATATTTCAAGAAATACCAATCAAGAGCTTATAAATAAATATTTTCAGGAAGGGATAAATTTTTATATTGCAAGGGACTTTAAAAGTGCGGCTGAAATGTGGAAAAAAGTTTTAGATTTAGAGCCGACGCATCAGCAGGCTAAAATTTATTTTGAAAAGGCTTACGAAAAATATCAAGAAATGATGATGAATTATTATAAAGGAATTGAATCTTACAAAAAAGATAAATGCAATGAAGCGATTGATTATTTTAAAAAATCTTTATTAATAAATCCTCGTTTTGAAAAATGTAGAGATTATTTAAACTTAGCTTACAAATGTTTGAAAATTACTCTTAAAATATTTGATAAACCAACAAAAGATGGAAAAGAGGTTGGAGATATAAAGATTACAACTGACGAGGGTATAACTTTATATGCTGTTGGATTTGATGGCAAAGGAAAATTTATTGGTCCTGTTGAAGTTAATTGGGAATCAATAGGTGATATTGACCCAATAAATATTACAAATGAATATGCTTCATTCATTAATTATATTCCTTCTAAATTTGGAACAAAAGGAAAAATAAAAATTTATTTTAAAGATTCTGAACCTGATGAAACTGGTGAAATAACTGTTTTACCCGGTAAACTGCAATATATAAAAATTGCTTCTGAGCTAAAACCTGATTCTGAGCAGATTCATAGTTTAAAAATTACTACTGACCAGACATTGAAACTTTATTCACTCGGCTTTGATAAAAACAAAAATTATATTGGTCAAATTCCTGTTGAATGGCAATTTTCAACTTTAAATAGTAATTTTATAATAGCGAATGATTCATCTGAATTAAAATTTTCTCCAAATAAAACAATTGAAAAGGCTAAAATTATAGCAAAATCAAAATTAGGCATAACTTCTGAAATTACAGATATTCAAATTTTACCCGGAAAGCTTAAATATGTTCGCATTGAAACTAAACCAAATGGCGAAGGAGAAGAAGTTTATTCTTTAAATATTACAGCTGACGATGTTTTAAAATTTTATGCTGTAGGTTATGATAGTAAAGACAATTTAATTGGTAATATAAATGTTGACTGGCAAAGTGAAATTCCCTGCGAGAATACAGAATTTAATAATGTTAGCCAATTTATTTTTTCACCAACAAAAGCTTATACTGAAGGAAAAATTAGAGTTTTATCAAAAAGTAACTTAATTGGTGATGAAACTGGAATTATAAAAGTCTCACCAGGAAAAGTTGCAAAGGTATCATTTTTTAAAGATGAGAATTTTAAATTGAGCAAAAAAGTAAATATTATACTTTTTACACCAACTAAAATTTCTGCATCTGGCTTTGACCAAAAAGATAATTTTGTTAAAAAATTGCAGGGAAATTGGATTATTAATTATGAAAATGTTTCAAATTTAATTGTAGCTTCAAATTCTGAATTTGTTAGTTTACACTTCACTAATATTATAAATAATGCTTCATTAATTTTGGAAAGTCCTGAAATAAAAGATAAGCTTCTCTTTGATGTTATATTGCCTGAAATTAAATTTTTAAAATTAGTAAATTTAACAAATAATCAGATAATTAGCAATATAGTATTGAACTATAATGACAAAATTTCCCTAATTGCTTTTGGTTTGGATGACAATAATAATTTAATAAAACCAGTTGAGTGTTTATGGAAAACAACAGGAAATTTAGAATCTTTTTTAAATAAGAGATTAACATCTACGAATGAATATTATGCGAAAAAGGGGAATGTAAAAGGAGAAATAATTTTAGAGACAGAAAATTTAGGAAAGATTAAAGTAGGTGAAATTGAAGTTTTACCGCCTCCTCTTGAAAAAGTTGAAATGAAAAATATTATAATCTACATTGTTTACAATGGTGATAATTTAACAAAAATTTTAAGAAAAATTTTATATCTCCCAAATAAATGGTCAGTTGTTAAAAAATATGTCATAGCAATAGCAACTTACAATAATTTAAAAAATCAAGATTTAATATTCCCCTTACAAAAAATATTAATTCCTTATTTTAGTGTTGAAACAAGTATTACAAAAGAAGAACTTGCATTAAAGATTTTTGGTGATTCCAAATTTAAAGATAAAATAGTAATATATAAGAAACCAATTTCAAAAGAATTAATTGAACCCGATGATAAAATTATATTAAAAGATTTTAATTTTCTATCAACAGGCAAATTGGACGGAACAGAGAATAAGAATTTAGAAGAAAAATAGATTTTATTTTTTCTAAATGGAGGCGAGATTTATGAGAAGCTTAATTGTTTTCTTATTAATTTTAAATCATTTAATTGTTTATGCTGAAAATAAAACTATTACAAATCAAGAGATTAAATCTGACTTTTTTAAGGCTGGTATTATTCAAAAAGCAAATGAAAGATTTGGAGTCTATATAACTGAAGAAAATGATTCAGTATGGGTAATCTCAATAAAGTATGCTAAATATTTAAAAGGTGATAACTATACTAAAAAAGATGTTGGTAATATTTCATATTGGATAAACAAAGTAAATTATAGTCGTTATCCTGGTGGAGTAAAAAATAGATTAAAAATTGGAGAAAAAGTTTTAATTCCAATTGATAAAATAAATAAAGCATTAAAACTGGAATAATTTTATGTATTTAAGTGTGAGGCTGTAGGGCACTCTCTTAAGGGTGCTTTATAAAAGTGAAAAGTAAAAAATAAAAAATGAAAATTGAAAAATAGGAATTTAAAAAAGTGCGTGGCTGTATGGCACCCTTAAGGGTGCCATACAAAAAGCGAACCCCAAAATTCACGCTATTTAAAAACTATAGGTTTTGGCACAGGCTCTTTATCCTCGCTAAAAAATTTAAAAGATATAAAATTTAAATGCAGGAGGTAAAATATGTATAAATTTATTAAACCTTTAGGTATAATTGCTTATTGCTTGTTATGGGCAACTTTATTAAGTGGTCTTTTAAGATTAAAAGTTTCATATCATAAAATTTTAGCAATTATATCTTTAATCATAGCATCGCTACATTTAATTTTAGTTTTGGTTTTTTAAATTATCTTCCTAAAAAATTTATTTTAAACTTGACTAAAAATAATAAAAAATATATTTTACTTATAAAAGATGAGAGTTAAATTATCAATTTTATCAAAAATAGAAGGAATAGATTCATACAATATAACTTTTAATAGGAATGAGCCGGCTGTTGCTGCAATTTTTTCTATATTTGACAGAAAAATTTTAAAGACTTATAATGTTACAAAAGAATATATAAACAATTTAATTCAAAGAGGGGTTGTAGAAGTTTCAATAAATACTAACAGAACAATAATGGAGTTACTTAAAAAGATTGCACCGGAAATTTTTATTACCCCAACAGGCGAAAAGAAATTGGGTGAACTATTTATGCTTGCAGACGAATATGAGACTATGAATTTAAAAAGTCATAAAAATAGATTTTTGAAAATCTTAGAAGATGTTTATTCAACAGAATTAAACATAAGAACTGGTGAAAGTGATATGTTAATAGAATATGGAACAGTATTGAATTCAAAAGTTATAAGCAGGGTAAAAAAATATATTGACCCACTGCAAAAAGTTTATTATAAAGATTCAGAGGAAGGTGTTTTGGTTTTTGTTCCAAATGTAAAAGATTTTAAATTAAAAGTTGACTTATTTGCAATTCTTGCTGGATTTGATTTTCCAATTTATGATGCTAAAAATGTTTATGATGCTATATCAATTTATAAAGAAAAGAGTCCGAAGCTTGTTGTTTTTGGAAATCTTGCTGGTTCATTGGAAGCGAAAAAAGCCTTATTAGAAATAGAGGAATATGACCCTTATGTAAAGAAGTTGAACTATGATGAATCACCTTCTTCTAATAGGAGGTTTGAGGCGGACAGGATAAAGAACAACTATGAGACAGGTTATGCTAAATTTTTAGCAATTGAAAAGAGTGACAAAGAGAGTTTACCTGAAGAGATAAAAGAGATTATTTTAAAACGAATAGGATTGCTTCAGCAGAAATGGAGCGATGAAGAGTATATTGAGACAGCATATGCGTTAAAGCAATTTGGCAGGACATTTAACATAACAGCATTATGGAATATGTTACAGAATTTAAAAAAGCGGAGCATAAAGAATTTTTAAAATCCTCTTGAAGCTCCGGCGCCACCTGAAAGACCGCCACCAAATCCTGAAAAGCCTGAAGTAAATCCACCCCAACTGCGACTTGACCAATCACTGTATCCTCCAAAACCTCTTCCTCCCCAAAACCAAAATGGAAATATCCAAAAAAAACCAAATCTTAAAAGAATAAAAATTATAAAAAATATTATAAAAGCCGTCCATAAATTCCAGGAATTATCAGAAATTGAAAATTCTTTTTCATCTAAACCTTCAATGTTAAAATTTACACCAATTTTCTTGCTTATATAAAAAATAATAGCTGAAACAATTTTGTAAAAGCCTTCATCAAATTGATTTTTACTAAAATATGGAATACCATAGCTATCTAATATACTTCCTGCTAATGAATCAGTTATAATTCCTTCAAGTCCGTATCCAACTTCTATTCTTACTCTTCTTTCTTTTAAAGCCAATATAACTAAAATTCCATTATCTTTGCCTTTTTTACCAATTCCCCATTTTTCAAATATTTTAACCGCTGCCTCTTCTATGCTCAAATCTCCTATACTTTCTAATGCAACAACTGCTATTTCTATGCCAGTTGCTTTTTCAAAACGCTTAATTAAATTGTTTAATCTAATTTCATTTTCTTCTGAAATAATTTCAGCATAATCACTAACAAAATTTAAAGGCTTTAAATTATCAAGTTTTTCACTTTTTATTTCTGTAATAAGAAAAATTATTAAAATTGAAATTAAAAATATATTTCGTTTCATTTAAGTTTACTTGTTTTAAATTTATCAATATAATTGCTTAAACTTTCAATCTCTTTAAGATATTGTGAATAAATTTTTAAAATTTCACTGGAAGATATTTTTTCATTTGAATTTTTTATTTTAATTAATTTTTTAAGAGTATCAAATTTAATTTTTGTTATAAATTCTGCTTTTGAGATTATAGCATCAATAGAAATAGAATTTTTAATTTTGTTTAAAATTAGAACATTTTTTAAAATTATTATAATAGAAGGAATTGAATTGAGCATTATATTTTTCAAATTTTTTTTATTTTTGGCAAATTTTAATAAAGATTCTTTAAGTAAAATTAGTTTACCTTTTATTTGTGTTTCAAGTTCAAGTCTAAGGTATTTATTTTCTATTTTTAAATTTTTAAAAATATCTTTGCCCTTTAAAGTTATATGATGTTCTTTTATATCTGAGAACTCCATAGGGAATATATCAGCAGAATTTTTTATTTCATCTTTTGTTAGAATTAGCGGATAAAAATTTATTTTTCTATTTAATTTTAAAAATAATGGTGAGAATTTTATAAATTGTTCAGGTATATTTTTTTTACAAATTATAAGGACATTTAAATCTGATTTTTTAGGAATAAAATTACCTTTTACAATACTTCCATAGATTGTAACAGAAATTATATTCTCTTTAAATATATTTTCAATTTCGGGCAAATAATTTTTAAATTTTTCAAGAATAGAATTCATTATTTAAATCCTTTATTTTAGGATATTTTTAATTTTATAGTTTTTTAAATTATTTTCAAGTGAAATTAAAAAATTTTAGTTGACAATTAAAAGAAAATTTAATTTATTTAAATTTAAATTTTAGAAGAAAGGATGTGATAAAAATTGAAGAAGACAGGAGCTGAGATATTAATTGAAGGTTTGATTAATGAAGGAGTTGATACTATTTTTGGGATACCTGGAGGGTCTGTTATTGCTGTATTTGATACATTGTATAACTATTTGGACAGGATAAATTATTATCTTATGAGGCATGAGCAGGCAGCAGCTCATGCGGCTGATGGTTATGCTCGTTCCTCTGGTAAAGTTGGAGTCTGTATTGCTACATCAGGACCTGGTGCTACCAACCTTGTAACCGGGATTGCAACTGCTTATATGGATTCTGTTCCAATTGTAGCAATTACTGGCCAGGTTGCAACAAAAGTGATTGGAAATGATGCATTTCAAGAAGTAAATACAACTGGAATAACATATTCAATAACAAAGCATAGTTATTTAGTAAAGGATGTTAATGAGCTTCCAAGAATAATTAAAGAAGCATTTTATATAGCGAGGACAGGAAGACCAGGACCTGTTTTAATAGATATTCCTTCTGATATTTCAAAGGCAGTTGCTAATTTTACCTCATTTCCTGAGAAAGTTGAAATAAGAGGTTATAATCCTGTTTATGAAGGAAATATAAATCAGATAAAAAAAGCTGCTGATTTAATAATGCACTCAAAGAGGCCTATTATATATGCTGGTGGTGGTGTAATTTTATCAAATGCGAGTAAAGAGTTAATTGCTTTTGCTGAAAAAACAGGGATTCCAGTTACACTAACTTTACTTGGACTCGGGGCTTTTCCGTCTGAACATCCTTTATGCCTTGATATGCTTGGTATGCATGGAACAAAATATGCCAATATTGCAATAAATGAATCTGATTTAATAATTGCCATTGGTGCCCGTTTTGATGATAGGGTTACAGGTAAACTTGATGAATTTGCTCCGAATGCAAAAATTATTCATATTGATATTGACCCTTCAAGTATTGGAAAGAGTATTGAAGTTGATATTCCTATAGTTGGCGATGCGAGATTGGTTTTAAAAGAATTGATAAAATATGTTAAATATTGTGATATAGATGAATGGCGAAATTATGTTAAAGAATTAAAAGCAAAATATCCGTTAACCTACAAAAAGAGTGATAAAGTTATAAAGCCTCAATATGTTATAGAGAAATTATATGAAGTTACAAATGGAGATGCTATAATAGTGACAGAAGTTGGGCAGCATCAAATGTGGGCTGCGCAATATTACAAGTATAAAAGACCAAGACAATTGTTATCAAGTGGTGGATTAGGAACAATGGGTTATGGATTTCCGGCAGCAATTGGAGCTAAAGTTGCTAATCCGGATGCTTTAGTCATTGATATTGCAGGAGATGGTAGTATTCAAATGAATATTCAGGAATTGGCAACTGTTTCAAGTTATGAGATTCCAGTAAAAATTGTGATTTTAAATAATATGTATTTAGGAATGGTTAGGCAATGGCAGGAGTTATTTTTTAATAAGCGTTATTCTGGAACATGTCTTAATAGAAAGAAATCATGTCCTGCAAACTGTCCTGGTCCTGGTGATTGGTGTCCTGAAATGGTGCCAAATTTTGAAAAATTAGCAGATGCTTATAATATTAAAGGCTATACAGTTGATAATCCTAAGGATGTTGAAGTTGTTTTAAAAGAAGCAATTAAAATAGATAAACCTGTTATAATTGATTTTAGAGTTGAAAAAGAGGAGAATGTATTTCCGATGGTGCCGGCAGGACAACCTATAAGTATGATGCTTGAACATCCTATAGCATAAAAAATTTTTTTAAAAAGAGGTGAATTGAATATGGAATTTACTATTTCAGCTTTGGTTGAAAATCATGCTGGAGTTCTTGCAAGGCTTTCGCAAATTTTTGCTGGAAGGGGTTTTAATATTACAAGTCTAACAGTTGCTGAAACAGATGACCCAACTATTTCAAGAATGACAATAGTGGTTGAAGGCGATGAGAAAGTTATGGAACAGGTGAAAAAGCAATTGAATAAGAATATAGATGTTATAAAGGTTTATGATTTAACAAAGGAGAAGATAATAGACAGGGAACTTCTAATTATAAAAGTAAAAGCAGATGCACGGAAGCGCTCCGAGATATTAGAAATAGTTGATATATTTAGAGCCAGTATAGTTGATGTTTCACATAACGATATTACTATAGAAGCGACAGGAGATACAGATAAAATAAATGCATTGATAAAAATGTTAAAGCCTTATGGAATAAAGGAGATGGCGAGAACCGGCAAAGCGGCACTTGCAAGAAGTATGTAAAATATTATTAATTTTAAAAGGAGTCAACTATGAATAATTTTGAGAAAAGGGTCTGTTATGAATAATCATAGAATAGATATGGTGAACGAGTTTATTACCAACGGCAATTACAGCTTCTTTGTGCGTTTTGCCTTTGCTTCTC
>Ga0308390_1001031_pt1 | contig 18698 bp, 13 predicted proteins | sample Hotspr2Sample149_FD_202358 | JGI IMG/M metagenome (GOLD analysis project Ga0308390, IMG submission 202358) | Hot spring phototrophic mat microbial communities from Mushroom Spring, Yellowstone National Park, Wyoming, United States - 20040719_149 ...
GTTCATTACGGACGCGGTGTGGTCCTGGGAATACAGGGAAGATCCGGGCATGCATGCTTCGGTCCACCGAAGTCCATGGCCGACGGTTGAGGAATTGCGGCAAATTCCCGAACCGGCGGATGCCAGGACGTGGGAAGCCACCGTAACCGTGCTGGACGCCATTCGCCGGGTCAAGGCGGACGCTAACAAAAGTATGGCCGCACCGCTGGAATCGGTCATGATCACAGCACCGGAATCCGTGCTGCAAGCGATCGCATCCACAACAGACGATATTCGCTCAATGCTCAAGATTGACCGTCTGATACCGGTCAGGGCGGCTGAGGGTTCGGAAACCGTGACCGTAAACGCGGTCTTCGCTCCGGAAGCCCAGGCTGATGGGGAATGATCCGGCAATACCGGTCGTTACCGTAAGCAGTCTGATCATCCCCCGCATACCGAAAGGAATGGCAGTATGCAAAACTTCCGTTTCCACAATCCCACGGAAATCGTGTTCGGACGGGACAGCATCACTGAATTGGCCTCCCTGATCCCCCGGGAGGCCAAAGTCCTGATGCTGTATGGAGGCGGTTCCATCAAACGAAACGGTGTGTATGACCAGGTCCGGTCTGCCCTGCGTAATCACCATGTCATCGAGTTCAGCGGGATCGAACCCAATCCCCGGCACGAGACCTGCATGAAAGCGGTCGACCTCGCCCGGAGAGAAAAAGTTGACTTCCTGCTCTCGGTGGGCGGCGGTTCCGTGCTCGACGGCACCAAATACATTGCCGCGGCCGTCCTGTTCGAGGATGGAGATCCCTGGGACATACTGGCCCGGAACGCCCCCGTCCGGCAGGCTCTGCCGCTGGGATGTGTGCTGACACTGCCGGCCACGGGTTCTGAATCCAACGGTTTCTCTGTGATTTCCCGGGATGCTTCCGGAGAAAAACTTGCTTTCTACAGCCCACTGGTATATCCGAAATTCGCGGTGCTTGACCCCGCCGTGACTTTCACCCTGGACGCGCGCCAGACGGCCAATGGCATTGTGGACGCATATGCTCATGTACTGGAGCAGTATCTTACCTATAACGTGAACGCACCGCTGCAGGACCGGCAGGCTGAGGCCATCCTGCTGACCCTGATCGAGGAAGGTTCAAAAGTTCTGCGTGATCCCGAAAATTACAACGCCCGAGCCAATGTGATGTGGAGCGCTACCAACGCCCTGAACGGTCTGATCGCCTGCGGGGTACCTCAGGACTGGACCACCCACATGATCGGTCATGAACTGACCGCGCTGTATGGTCTGGACCATGGCCAGACCCTCGCCGTGGTATTTCCGGCCACGCTCCGCCGGCTGCGCGAAAACAAGCGGGAAAAACTGGCGCAGTATGGACGAAGGGTATGGCACCTGGATATCCCGGAAGAAGACGCGCTGATCGAGCAGGCCATCGAGCGTACTGAGGCCTTTTTCCGTTCTCTGGGCGTAAAAACCCGGCTGGCCGAATATGGTATCCGGGAAGGTCTGGAACGGATTCCGGAACGGCTTGAAAAACGCGGCGCACTGCCACTGGGCGAACGGGGGGATGTCGACGCCGACGTTGTGCGGGAAATTCTTGCCTGCTGCGCGGAATAATCGGTGCCGCCTGAAAAAAATCATGAAGCGGCGGGGTTCAGTTTCTTTTTCGCTTCTTCCAGTTGCGGGTTCAGCCTCAATGCCCGATCAAACCAAGTACGAGCCGCGTCAGCAAGTCCTTTCCCCTCGAAAAGTTCAGCGATGGCTAGCGCGCGTTCCGCCTGTTCGGATGGATCCTTCAACACTTCAAGGGATTGTTCAAATCGCTGCATGGCTTCGTCGGCGCGGTTCAGGCCCAGGAGTGCCCGTCCCTCATTGAATGCCGCGAAGGGATCCGACGGATAGATCTTGCGAGCCCGCTCAAACATTTCGAGAGCGCCTGCCGCGTCGCCCCGGTCCAACAGGACGTTCCCGAGGTTGTTGCAGGCCAGCGGAAACGCCGGAATGGCCTCCAGGGCAGCGCGGAAACAGCGTTCAGCCTCATCCAGGTTGCCCGTGACGTAATGATGCCAGCCCAGACTGTTGAGAATATCCCCATTTCCGGGAGACGCTTCCAGCGCCCGGTTATACCAGACCAGCGCCTCTTCGCCTTGTCCTGACTGCCTCAGGGTCTCATCCAGGTTGTTCAAGGCATACAGAAAGGCGGGTTTAATCTCCAGGGCGCGCTGGAATGATCGTATCGCTTCTTCCCGATTCCCCCGCTGCAACGCGGCAATCCCAAGGTTGTTGTGGGCCAACGGATTGGCCGGATCGATCTCCAGCGCCCTGTTGAACATCGCTACAGCTTCATCCCTCCGTCCCCGGCGCAACAGAAGCCAGCCCAGATCGTTCGGAATGTACGAATTGACGGGATTATTCTCCATGGCCTTGCGGTAATATGCTTCCGCCTCATCCAGCCGGCCGCGGCGCTCTGCCAGTTTGGCGAGGTTGTGCCAGGCCAGTTCATCATCAGGCCGGACGCGCAGGGCAGTCCGGTATTTCTCTTCCGCTTCGTCGTAACGTCCCTGTTCGGTCAGCAGGTTACCCCAGTTGTTGTAGGCCAGGGCGAAGGACGGTGCGATTCGGACCGCTTCCTGGAAATGCCGCTCCGCCGCATCGGGATTCTCTGATGCGATCAGCAGGCCCAGGTCGTTGTGTGACCGGGCATCTTCCGGGTTCAGGCGCAGGGCCTGTTCGAAGCATTTCCGGGCATCTTCTTTGCGACCCTGGGCCATGAGTTCACAGCCCAGCAGGTAATGCAGGTCCTGGTTGTCCGGATCCAGGTTAATGGCCTCCCGGAACCGCTGTTCCGCTTCTGCCGCGCGGCCCTGTTCCGCCAGAATCCGGCCGATCTTGTACAGCACGTAACCGAACGCGGGGGCCGCCCGAAGGGCTTCCTGATATTTCTGCATGGCCCCTTCAACATCCCCAGCCTTGTACAGCAGGTCCCCCAGTTCATTCAGCGCGCGGGCATCTTCCGGGTTCAACCGCAGTGCCTCTTCAAAATGCTTTCGGGCTTCCTCCGTCTCTCCGGCAGCGGCGAGTTCCCGCCCCAGCAGGTAATGAACATCCTGGTTTTCCGGATCTGCCGCCAAGGCATCCCGGTACCGCCGGATGGCATCCTCGCGTTTTCCCACCAATGCCAGCACCCGCCCCAGCCGGTCCAGGGCATAGGCAAAATCTGGCTTCACCTTCAACGCGTTCTCGTAATGAACGATGGCCTGCTCAAAATCCCCCAGCTCGGCGTAGAACTCGCCCAGTTCCAGATGGGCCCGCGCGTCATCGGGATTCAGGCGCACCGCCTCCCGATACTGTTCCAGGGCCGCGTCAAGGTTCCTTTCCCGCGCCAGTTCCCGGGCCAGCAGATACCGAGCGTCCTGAAAGGCGGGATCCACCCGCAGGGCTTCTTCAAAATGCTTCCTGGCCTCGTTATGATTGCCTTCCCGCAGCAGTTCCTTCCCCAGTTCCAGGTGAATGTACTTAAGATTCGGGTTCCGTTTCAGGGCATCGCGGTACACCGCTACTGCCTCATCCCGCCGGCCCTGGCGCGACAATTCCCGGCCGAGCGTGTAACTGGCACCGTCCAGTTCCGGCGAAAGCCGCAGGGCCTCCCGCAGAGCCTTCTCGCCCTCTTCCGGCTGTCCGCCGACCTCGATCAGATCCCGGCCCAGCACATACCACGCGTAGGGATTGTCCGGCTGTTCCCGGGTCATGGCCCGCAGCCGGTCGAAAGCTTCGTCCCGCCGGCCCATCGCGATCAGGGCGCGGCTCAGGTTGCTGATCACGTCGCCATACAGGGGGGCCACCCGCAGGGCAGTTTCGAGATGCTGAATGGCCTCCTCATACCGTTTTTCCCGGATGAGCAGTTCAGCCAGGGCATTCCTGGCGCGGGCGTCATCAGGATTGAGCCGGATCGCCTCCTCATAATGCCGGATTGCTTCCTCCGCCAGTCCTTTGCGTTCCAGGGCATCCCCCAGCCGGTAGAGCACATCCTGAAAATTCGGATCTTTCTCCAACGCCGCCCGGTACTGAGCAATAGCTTCGTCAAGGTGGTCCAGTTCCACAAACGCGTTGCCCAGTCGCTGGTGCATATACGGGGCGGCTTCCGGATGTTCCAGCACCCGGGCGGCTTCATCCAGCGCCGCCTGCACCTTCCCGACCCGAAGCCATGAATCCGCCCGCTGATAATGCCAACGGGCCAGATCTGGTACGAAAGGAATCCACTGCACCGACAGTACGCCAAGGCAGATCAGAAAAACCACACCCGTCGCGCCGACCATCCGGTTCAGACGCTGCTGGTAGTATACCGCCAGCCGCCATACGGCGAATCCGCCGAATAGGGCCATGATGGGAATCATGGGTACCCGGGCCCGGCCGTTCACGAAAAACGGCAGGAACGACGCGAGGTACGCAAACAGAAACAACAGAGCCAGAACGGCCATGAATCCGCCGTCTCGGCTGAATGGTGGCATTTGCCGTCCGCGGGCAGTCCGAGCCGCTTCCCACGCCAGGAGCACCAGCCCGGTCCAGAAAAACGCAGCCGTCCAACGGAAGCCCGGCAATATTTTCAGCGGCCAGTAAGCCGCCAGTTCGCTCTCGACCACCTTGTTGCAGGTGATTTCAATGGGGGTCCAAAGCAACAGGGCTTTCCGGAACATTCGCCGGAGGGTCAGCCCCGGATGTTCCCGGATGAACTGCCAAGCCTTGCGCGCGAAAACAGAAGATGCTTCGCTGTGGGAAAGGTCCGGTTTTCCAATCTCCTTCGCCAGTCCCCGGACTACATTGACATAATCCCGGGCCGACCAGTTGCCGGTACCTTCCAGTTCCTGCAGGTAGGGAAGCCACGGCGTCACCCCGTCGGAATCCCTGTCGTTTCCGATCAGCAGATTCTCCCCGAAATAGGTGGCAATCGGCACGAATTCCCCTGAGGCGATGTAGTTACGCACGGTCACAGGCAGAATGGAGACCACCGTTACCACCAGCAGGGTGGTCCACGCCGGAGGCAGCAGACGCGTCTGTCCGCGCCGCCAGGCCACCCATCCCATCCATAGCGCCGCAATGGGACCCAGACCCAGAATGTTCGGACGCATCAGGGCGTATGCGGCAAACAGAAGCCCCGCCGGAACCATCCAAAGGGGATTACACCGCTTCTGCCAGCGGTAAAACACCCATAACAGAGCAAGGATGAGAAACACAAACAGAGCCGGGTCGTTGACCTCACCCTCCCAGTAGATCAGCACGCCATGCACCGCCATGAGGGCGGCGGCGGCCAGGCCCGCCATCGGATGAAACCAGGCCCGCCCCAGCACAAACGCCAGGACCACCGATGCCAGTCCCAGCATCACATTCAGCACTCGAGGAGCCAGATAACTGCCATCCGTCAGCCAGTACACTGCCACCAGCAGGTAACCGTAGCCCGGCGGACGGAAAAAAGGCGTCGTGCGCATTTCAGGGTCGGTCTGCCCGGGACGCACGGACCAGTCCCCAGTCAGGATAGCCCGGGCAAAATAATCCTGCACTTCCGGGTCCTGCTGCAGAGCGGCAAAATCGGGCGCGCCCGTCACAGACCACAGATACCATCCCCGCAGGAGAGCCGCAACCGCCAGAATGATCAGAAGGGCGACACCCCAATACAGCCGGAAACGGTCTTTGCCATCCGTTCCTGAAGATGATGCCGCCTCATTCCGCACGGCATCGCGCCCGCCATCCTGCAGCACGTCAGAGGGCATAGACGAACGGGGAAACGACCCCGGCGCTGGATCCCAGGAAGAACATCAGCCCCAGCAGCAGCAGCGCCAGCACGATCGGCATCAGCCACAGCAGTTTCCGTTTCCACATGAATTCGAACAACTCTTTGAGCGTCTCCATGAGCACGTCTCCCGCATTCACCGGTTTTCGTCGCGCGGCCGGACGCCCCAGTATTATTTCAGCGCGTCCAGCATCCAGTCGAAATCGTAACCCGTGTCTGCTGCGGCATCACGCAATATCAGCAGGTTCTCACCGGCCGCGGCAAACCGTTCCAGCAGCGCTTCGTCCGGCTGGATACGCCAGCCCGACGCCGCAGTGATCAGGCCAAGCCAGACCAGTCCCAGCGTGCGTTCATACAACTCCCGGTTGATCCACCGCCGTCCGCCGAATTCGTGCAGATCCGCGGCAAACGCCATGTCCGGATCTGTAAGCCACCGGTAAAGCACCGGCCCCCAGACCGCATCAGTCAAAACGTCCAGATCAGGAACATACCGCGTGATCAGCGCGGAAGCGGCGGCCTGCCATTTCGCGCGCCACGAATCCGTTCCGAAACGGGTCAGAGCCCGCTCCACCTGCCGGGTCATCAGCCATTCCCGACACAACCGGCCCGCAGTTTCCGACGCGCGCCGCCACAGATCCGGATCCATCGCATCCGGCCTGACTTCGCCCAGGGAAACCACGCCCATCCCACGCAGAACTGCCGAAACAACCAGTAACCGCCGAATTTCTTTCCAGGTCGCCGCATCTTCCGGACCAGGCAATAACTCAAGACAGGCTGACAGACTGGCCTCCGTCGCACGAATCCGTTCCAGCCACGCATCCAGTCGCCAGATAGCAGTGACCTCGGCCTGCGCGAGGACCAGAGCAGCCGCTTCCGCATCAGGACCGGCCCCAACGCGCTGTCCAACAGCGGCATAAAAAGCCCCGCACAGACCGGCAACCGCTTCCCATGCCTCGGAGGGGTCCGCCGCATCCGATATCTTGTCCAGCGCCTCGCTGAATACCAGCGCCCGGAAAGGCTCCAGCACATCCGACAGGGTCATTTCGGCATAGGCCTCATCCACACTGGGCACGCCGGTATCCCCGATCAGCGCGTGAAGCCGTCCCCACGACAGATCGCAGTCGTAAACCATCCGCCAGTCGAGAAACACACGGTTTTCGTAACCGGACAGTTCCATCCACAGGCCATACCGTTGAAGCGTCGCGGCATGACGAAGATATTCCAGTCCGCTTCGGTGCTCCCGGAATATCACGTAACAGCGGGGATCGGTGTCCAGACCAAGGGCGGAGGTCAGGGTGTGGCGACGCAGCACCGGCGCGTCCGCCGGTCCCTCGTTCACCGCCACGCTCATCCGGATGAACCCTCTTGTACCGTGGTAGGAATTGTTGTACACCACCAGCGCGCGTTCACCGCCTTCCCGATTCGAGTAGGCGAACACGTTTTCATCCACCCAGCCTTCGGGAACCACGAAATCGTACATCGCGAAATTGCGGGCGCCACTGAACAGGCGACGTCTGCGCAGTAATGGAAAAATTTCCCGTTCGTGCCGCGCGATCAGTCCCTCGTCGGGTGTTTCATCCCAGTAAGCCCGGCGGTACTCCATGCCATACTTTTCGGTAAACCCTTCGATCTGACCGTGACCGAACATTGGCAGTCCCGGCATGGTCGCCAGAAGCGTCGCCACACCGAAATATTTATCTCCCTTTCCGAATTGTGCCGCGGCTGTTTCTTCGTCGGGGTTGTTCATGAAATTGACAAATCTCTGGAGAATCTCCGGGCTGAACTCCAGCACGTTCTTGATCGTCTGGCGGTACTTCGCGTTGTCCTCCATCTTCAGCATGTTCATGAACGCGCTGTTGTATACCCGGTGCATGCCCAGCGTGCGGACGAAGTACCCCTCCATCAGCCAGAAGGCTTCAGCCAGCAGCAGGGTACCGGGGGCTTTTTCCGCCACGCGGTCCACAACCATCCGCCAGAACTCCACGGGAAAATGCCGGTCGAATTCTTCTCGGCTCATCCCGTATTCCGCCCGGGACGGAATCGCGCCGCCGTCTCCAGGTTTCGGGAACCACAGACGCTGGTAATGTTTTTTGGCCAGCGTCATGGCTGCGTCAAACCGGATGATCGGGCACTTCCGCGCCACCTGGAGGATCGTGTCGATCACCGCCTCGCGTACGTCCTCGCGCATGAAATTCAACTGGGCGGTATCATTCCACGGCATGCTGGTGCCGTCGTTGCCGTGGTAAATGTAGCGGACTCGTCCTGTGGCATGCTCCACCAGTTTGAACACCACCGCCGCGTCGGTCCGCGTCCAGTAGCCGTCCTCGATAAAAATACTGACCCGCGGATCAGGCGACAAATCGGGGCCGGTAAACCGGTAACCCGGAAAGGGTGGCGTATCGGTCTGCATGAACCATTCGGGATGTTCCACCACCCACCGGGAGTAGATCCCCATATGATTGGGGACCATGTCACCGGCCAGGCGTATCCCACGGCGCCAGGCGCGCTCAGCCAGATCATGAAATGCCGCTTCCCCGCCGAGGTCCGCAGCAATACTGTAGTCGTAAAGGGAATAGGCCGAGGCCTCCGCTTCCGGATTTCCTGTCATGCGCTTGATTTCCCGGGAAACCGGCGAGCGTTCCCACAACCCGATCAGCCACAGCGCGTTGAAACCCCACTTCGCGAGCCGGTCCAGTTCCGGGTCGGGCACCTGGTCCAGCCGATGAATTTCGCGGCCATACCACCGGGATAACTGGTACAGCCAGACGTATACCGACTTGGCCATAAGAACCACGTTTGGCATCCAGTCCTGGTCCGGCGTGAACGCCTCAGGTTCCGCATAATCCTCGGTGCCACGAAATGACAGGGCTTCTCTGCCGCCGGGTCCAAGCCCCCGGATGGCTGTTTCTTCCCGGAGCACCCCCCGAGCCACCAGCGCCGCCTCACGGAATTCCTCCGGCAGGATGGCCGCCCACATTTTCAGGATAAGTTCCAATTGCCCTTCCAGCGAATCCGGGCAGGCCCGGATCGGCTGACGCAGCGTTTCGACCAGGGGCAGTCCCGTCTCGGGAAGCGGTGGTAACCGGTCAAACCACTGTTCCAGCCGGGTCAGATACCGTTCCCAGGGCACAGTGTTTTTCAGTGTGGATTCATCATGGAGCGTTCGGTAGGGAGCGGCCGCGGGATTCTCATTGCTCACCCGAACCAGCAGGGTTTCAAACACCAGACCGTCCAGACGGGAAGCATACTCCGGCGGAGGCGTCACATAATCCTCCACACCCAACTGGCCTCGCCGCACAGGTACAGGAGGAAATTCCCGGCAGAAAGCCGGCAACACCTCACGGTAAGCCGATCCCCCGGTCTCTCTTTCCATCCACTGCAGTCCGCTGCGAACAGCGTTCGGCTGTACCCGTCCGGCATAGTACCAGCAGATATGGCGCATGGCCTCCGTAATCAGCCCGAGAATCAGCAGTTCACCAGCTCTGGCGGGCCGGACCGCAGGGTTTGAGAAATCCCGGCCCCTGTTCAGCCTGGCGGAGATCAGTCGGGCAACCCGGCTCCGATCCGCTGGAGTGCACCGGTCTTCAGGACCCGTAGGTAAATCCTCAAAGCCAAGTTGCAATACGGTAATAGCCTGTCCCCGCAAATGATAGCCATGCGGCGCGTAAGGATTGCGAAAAAGTTGACTGTAATCTCTAAGCATACCTGCCTGCAGAAAATTTAAATCTGAACCGCTTTCATGCCGACCTGGCCGGCAAGCCATTGTATCATAGGATTCCCGCTCAGGCGGTCTAGAGCAACGCGGTCACCGCAAGATTGCGCGCGAACTGATCCCCCCGGCGGTAACTGAAAAAGCGCCCGGAACAGATTGTGCAGATGCCCGAAACATGCACCCGATGCGAAGATAATCCGGACGCCACCAGCGACCGGCGGACTACTTCAGGAAGATCTAATTTTCCGTCTGTAACCGGATGCCCCGCGGCACGCAATGCTGCTGCCATATCCGAACCGATCGCATAACAGCAGGGTCCCGCCCCCGGTCCGATGGCCGCCACCATCCGGCGGGGATCCGCTCCATACCGCGCTGACAGCACCTGAACTGCCTTCCCAGCAATCCCTGCCAGACTTCCCCGGCGTCCGGCATGAATCAGGGCCACACACGGCACCTCCGGATCCCCCACCCAAACCGGCAGACAATCCGCCACGCTGATCCCCAGGGTCCAACCAATCTCAGCACAGGCCATCGCGTCCGCCCGGGGCCGGGTATCATCGGAGTCCTCTGATTCACCGAACCGCATCTCTGACCCGCCGGCAGGAGGATCTCCTTCCCACAGGGATCCTTCGGGCAGACACCACACTCCCGTGCCGTGAACCTGACACACTCGGATAAGCCGATCCGTCGGAACACCCGCGCGCCGCAACCCTTCCCGCGCGATGTGTTCCATGCCGGAACGATAATGAAAATCTCCGTCCTCCCGGTCTGTCATCCCTGCTAACCAGGGTCCGCGATCTTCAAACCATTCAATCCGGATCATCTGCAGGGTTTCCTCGCTACAAAATGTAGCGGGTCAGATCCTGGGGTGCCGCGAATTTTTCCAGACGCTCCCGAACCATGTCGGCTGTCACGCGTATGGTCTGGCCTGCACGTTCTGGTCCGTCGAAAGATATATCTTCCAGCAGATGCTCCATGATCGTATGAAGCCGGCGCGCCCCGATATCCTCACTCTCGGCGTTAAATCGTTCGCAGTATTCGGCAATCAGCCGCACCGCGTCGTCATCGAACTCCAGGGTCACCCCTTCTGTTGCCAGCATCTGACGGTACTGGACCAGCAGAGAGTTGTCCGTCTCCCGCAAAATTTTTTCAAAATCATCCGCCTGCAGACTTTCCAGTTCCACCCGAATGGGAAACCGGCCCTGCAGTTCAGGAATCAGATCCGACACCTTGGCCACGTGAAACGCTCCGGCCGCGATGAACAGAATGTGATCAGTACGTACCGCGCCGTATTTGGTCATCACCACACTGCCTTCGACAATTGGCAGGATATCCCGCTGCACCCCTTCCCTCGAGACGTCTGGCCCATGCCCGGGGGCGCCGCGGCCGGCAATCTTGTCGATCTCATCCAGAAAAATGATGCCCTCTTCCTCTGTACGTTCAACCGCCTGGCGGGCCAGCGCGTCCCGATCAATCAGTTCTTCGAACGCCTGTTCCTTAAGCACTTTTCGAGCTTCCCGGACCTTTACCCGCCGGTTCCGGGTACGTTTCGGCGCGATGCGGGACAGAATTTCCTGCATGTTCATCCCGATTTCTTCCATCCCGCTTGCATTGAATACTCCCATCATCACCTCCGCGGGGGATTCACTGACAGCCAATTCCACCTCGCGGTCGTCATACTCACCGGAAGCCAGTTTACGCCGCAGAATTTCCCGCGCCCGCTGGCGGGAATCATCGCTCTCCGCGATGTTTCTTGCGGGGCCTTCATCCCCGCTCATCGGATTAAGCGGATGAAAGACCGTGGGGCGGACACGTTCCAAAGGTCCGCCCAGCAGCAGATCAATCAGCCGTTCCTCAGCGATGGCTTCCGCTCGGGCATCCATTTCCCGTTCCGCCCGGGCCTTCACCATCTTGTACGCGGTATCCACCAGTTCGCGGACCATGGACTCACAATCCCGGCCCACATACCCCACTTCGGTAAATTTCGAAGCCTCCACTTTGATAAATGGCGCGTCCACCAGTTTGGCCAGGCGCCGCGCAATTTCAGTCTTTCCCACACCGGTCGGACCAATCATGAGAATATTCTTGGGGATCACCTCGTCACGGATTTCCGGCGGCAGCTGCTGACGGCGCCACCGGTTCCGTAAGGCGATGGCCACCTTGCGTTTGGCCGCGTGCTGACCGATAATATGCCGGTTTAATTCCGCCACAATCTGCCGGGGAGTCAGTGCCCCGGCTGAAGTCTCCATAACCTGGTCCGGGTCATTCATTGCTGTTGTGTTCCCTTGATTTTCAGTGCCCACACTCGTGCTGTTTTTTACATGCACGGACAATCCGCGCCGCACAGCGGCGGTTCCGCGTCGGGCCGATCCAATTTTTCAATGCGCCTGCTGTGGCGCTCCCCGCCGCTGAACGGCGTCTCCAGCCATACCCTGAGCACCTTCAGACACATCTCCAGCGACATGGTCCTTCGCCCCATACAAAGCACATTCGCGTCGTTGTGTTCCCGGGCCAGACGGGCCATCTCCTCGTTGACACACACCGCCGCGCGAATCCCCCGGAAACGGTTGGCCGCAATACTCATGCCGATGCCCGTGCCGCACACCAGCACGCCCCGTTCCGCTTCCCCCGAAAGCACGGCACGGCATACCTTTGCGGCGAAGTCCGGATAGTCTACAGACTCCGAACCCCGGGTTCCGCAGTGAATCACCCGGTGTCCCTCCCGTTCCAGAAACGCCACAATCGCCGGCACATATCCGTCATCCGGCGGTTCATATCCGGCGTGATCACATCCCACTGCAATAATCATTTGACGCTCCTTAAGGGTAACCGCCGTCATGTTCATCCACAGAAAACTTTTTCGAAAAACAACACGGCTGCATGCCATTATTAATAATGCAGCCCGTTCCCGTGGCATACCACATACAACATGGCTTCAGTGACAGGACCTTCCCGAACTATTTTGCCGGTATCGGGATCGAACACCGTGGAAGGTACCGCACTCACGCCACAGGCACCTTCCAGTACCAATTCTACTCCTGGCAGGGCCGCTTCCCGGGCAGTCCGCGCGGGTACTCCTCCCGTCACATTGGCAGATGTCGACGTTATCGGCCCACCCCATGTCCGGGACAGAACCCGTGCCACGTAATGACTGGAACACCGGACACAAACCTTTCCATCCGGTCCCACCACCCGGCCGGGCAGTCCCGGGCGCGCAGGCAACAGTAAAGACAACGGTCCCGGCCAGAAAATCTCCATACAACGGCGGGCCTTTTCCGTAACCGATTCCGCCACCTGAGTCACCATGTCCTGGCTGGCCACTACCAGCAACACAGGCATGGCACCGGGACGCCTCTTCACCTCATAAAGCCGCTCCAGGGCAGATTCCGAAAACGGATCGACCGCCAGCCCGTATACCGTCTCCGTCGGATAGGCAACCACACCGCCGCTCCGCAACACCGCCACCGCTCTGTCCACTGCCCCCTCCGCCTGCGCCGCCAGTACTACTCCCATGACACGGACTCCAGCCACGCTTTGATCCGCGCGAGCGCCCGACCCCGGTGACTGAGCCGGTGCTTCAACTCCGGATCCATCTCTCCGAAGGTTTCTTCATAACCCAAAGGCACAAACAGCGGATCATACCCGAAACCATGATTCCCGAATGGCGCCGCGGCAATGTGCCCTTCCACTTCTCCCCGTTCGATGTGCACTTCCGAACTTCCCGGAAAGGCTATTGCGGCACAGCACACGAATCGCGCGGTTCTCAGGTGCCACGGCACGTCTTCCAGAGCCACCAGCAGTTTGGCATTATTGGCCGCGTCGTCTTTCTGGGGTCCCGCGTAGTAGGCTGAATTCACACCTGGTTCCCCGTTCAGATAATCCACCACCAGACCGGAATCATCCGCCAGACAGACATGACCAGTCTTTTCCGCGTAATACTGCGCCTTCAGACGCGCGTTCGCTTCAAAGGTTGTACCGGTTTCTTCAGGCTCCTCAATCCCAGGAAAATCCGCCAGACTCTTGACCTGCCACCGCGTTCCGCGCAACAGTTCCTCCAGTTCCCGGGCCTTTTTTCGGTTTCCCGAGGCTATGACGATCACACGGGGTTCAATCATGCAAAACTTCCTTCTGGGCGGCAATAACCTGTCTGATCCCTCCAAGCGCAAGATCCAGCATGTTGTTCAAACCTTGGCGACTGAACATCCTGCCCTCCGCGCAGCCCTGCACCTCGATCAGTGCGCCCTGTTCATTACCGCACACGTTCAGGTCCACTTCCGCGCGGGCGTCCTCCTCATAATTCAGATCCAGCATAAGCCGGTCATCAACCAGCCCCACGCTCACGGCTGCGCAATGACCCGTCAGCGGGAGATGGGACAGAAACCCTCTGGAAACGGCATCCTCCAGCGCGTCATGAAGGGCCAGCCATCCGCCCGATATGGCCGCCGTACGGGTTCCACCGTCCGCCTGAAGCACATCGCAATCCACCGTTACGAGGCATTCTCCCAGTGCCTCAAGTTTTGTGACCGCCCGCAGAGCCCGGCCAATCATCCGGCTGATCTCCTGCGCGCGGCCTTTCTGACTGTTATCCCGTCCGACGCGCTCGGCGGTCGAAGCAGGCAGCATGGCGTACTCCGCCGTAACCCAGCCTTGGCCGCTGCCTTTGAGCCACGCCGGCAGACGATCACTGAGCGTGGCCGTGCAGAGTACCATCGTATCGCCGAACCGAACCAGCACAGATCCCGGTGCTGTCTTCAGATAATGCCGCGTGAATCTCACCGGACGCATGGCGTCATACTGGCGGCCGTCCTTTCGGGTCGTCGGGCTCATGGGCATGGTCCCTTACGGCATCTCCACCGGCGCCGGTTCGGGTTCAGGAGCATTACCCGGCGCCTCGGCAGGTGTGTTTTCCGGAGATGGTGCCTGTTGCGGGGCGGCCTCACCTTCCGCGGGCTTCCCATTCCGGCGCGCGGCCTCTTCCGCGCTCATCTGGGTTTCCCGAACGTCACGATGATATTGCTTAAGCAGATCCGCCCAAACGGGGACCTCCCGCAGAATTTCCCATGCCTTCAGCAACTGCGTGTCATCCACTGTCTGGTCCGTCACGGGGTAATCGGTCATGCGTCCGTGATTCTGACGGTACTGATTCTCGGGTTCATTTTCGAAGGACGCGAACATCTGTTTGGCCAGGGCTTCCTCCTGCTCGGGAGTCATGGACAGTTCAATATCCGGAAGAATCCCCTGTTCATCGATGGTGACATTCGCCGGCGTGTAATACAGGGCGGTCGTGAGACGCATGGCCGTGTTGGCTGGGCGTTCCAGAGGAATAATGGTCTGCACGCTGCCCTTCCCGAAGGTCTTCTCCCCGAGAATAATGGCCCGCTGGTGATACTGCAGCGCCCCCGTCACGATCTCCGCGGAACTCGCCGTGTGACGGTTCACCAGCACAATGATCGGCAGTCCTTCCGGCACGATCGGATTCCGGGAGGTAACCAGTTTCAGGTCTTCCCGGTTCGGACGGCCCTGCTCATCCTTGCGGCCACGGGTGTAGGTCACGAGCGACCCTTTCGGCAGAAACAGTTCACAGGTGTCCCGGGACGCGGTCAGCAGTCCGCCCGGATTCCACCGCAGATCCAGCACCAGTCCCACAATGCCTTCCTGCAGCATCGCGTTCAGGTGTTTCGCAAGATCGGCTCCGGTGTTGTCCTTGAAATCACTGATACGGACATATCCCACCTTGTCCTTGAGAATCTGGTGTTCCTTGATACTCTCCAGGGGCACCTTATCCCGCTGGACCTCGATATCCAACTGCTGTCCGGGATCATCCGGTTTGGATCGGTCTTTCCGCAGGATAGTCAGCCGCACCTTGCTACCCCTGGGACCCCGGATCAGTTCGGATGCCTGCTGAGTGTTCATCCCGGCCGTCGGTTTACCGTCGATGGCCACAATCCGGTCGAATGCCTTAATCCCGGCCGCGGCCGCCGGCGACCCGGGAATCGGGTAAAAAACGATAATGTTTCCATTCTCATCCGGCCGGATAGACACGCCAATCCCCTCGAATTCCCCCTTGGTATCTTCCTGCATTTCCTGCAGTTCCTTGGCATTGATAAAAGAACTGTTTCGGTCCAGTGAGGACAGCATCCCGGACAGCGCCCCCTCCACCACCTTCTGAATGTCCACATCCCGGACATACTCCCGCAAAATGCGGTCCAGGACGATCCCAATCGGTTCCACCTCACGGTAGACGTCAACAGTTTTCTCCTGAGCCAGCAGGCGCGCGGTAAAGCCGTTGCTCAGTACCAGTACTGCCACACACAAAAAAAGGCCCAATATAAGTGCGTCACGTTTTTTCCGGGGAGTTTTGTTCGTCATAACGGAATGTTCCCACCTTGAAAGCGGCCGTGATCCTGCGGCCAGTTGAATACAGACAACATGCCGTTAGTCTATCAGAAAAAGAAGGCGCTATGTGAAATCGTGGGAAAAGATCTTTATCCGGATCCGGTTGGATGGAAATAAGGAGAACGGCAATCCTGTGGTCTGGAAACTTTTCCTGGATCTCATGCATGGTAACGGTTGAGAAACAGGAGATGGGCGCCGGCTTTAACTGCCTTTTCTGATCGGAAAAGAGCATAAAAGCCCATGGCAAATGGAGTAGACGTTTGACACGCGACCAAAGCACAAGGCCCGTACCGGAAAAGGGAGGAAGACGCAGTTTCTTCATGGGAAGCAGGGTGGGGATGGGCCGCACTTTTCCGGCAAACACCGGTTTTTCGCGCAGGTTTTTCCCGATTTTCGTGCATCTGCTCGCTGTCACCTGTGTCGCCATTGCCCAGTCTTATGCCATACCCCCTGAATCCGTGGATGAACAGAAGATTTACTGGGGCAACCCCGCATCCTTTACCAAACCTGCCGCCGTGGACTTTAAAGCGGCTGTCATGGCCACAGATGAGTATAAAAACATCCGGAAGGAAAAAGTTCAGCCCGGAACAGGCCGTTACTGGATTCTGATCAGCCAGGCCAGTGAACGGGCCATCCGGGCTATTTCCGCCGTGGGGAAGGAACAGGGTTTTGATTTGGTCGTCGCGAAAGGGTATCTTGAAAGCGTGAACATTCAGGCCAATCCTCCCGATATTACTGAGGCCGTGCTGAAAAAACTGGGTTCCAACTGATGTCCTGTCCTCTTTTCAACACGCGGTTTTATCCGCGTGAGGGCGCGCCGCATACCGTGACCGCCGTGTGCCTGTTGCTTTACCTGGTCTGGTCAGGAAGTTGCGCAAGTTCCCGGCCTGCCCGCGAATCTTACATCAGCCCCATGGGCGGTGGCCCCGTCTCGGAAACCCGCGCCATGGATGAAACCGCCTTCAATCGGGCGTTGGCCCAGGCGGAAAACCGGGTAAAAGCCGGGGAATATTCCATGGTTATTCCCCGTCTAGAACAGTTCACCCGTCAATACCCCTCCATGCCGGGTATCGCGAAGGCCTATTATCTGCTGGGCGTCTGCTATTACCGGATTGGCGGATATTCCTCCGCTCGGGATGCTCTGTCCAAATACCTGGAACTGGAGCCGGAAGGATCCTGGGCGGCAGAAGCCCGGGATACCTTGGACCGAATGAACCGGATTACTCCGGACGCAGGGCAGATTCCCAAGGAATTGGCTGAAGAAATCGAGCAGCGTCGCGCAGCAGTACAAGTGAACCCAGAGGATATGAGCGCGCGGATGGCTCTGGCGGAAGTGCTTTGGAACGCGGGACAGTACGAAGAAGCCGGTCGGGAATACACCACTCTGCTGAACCGCTGGCCCTACCTGATGAATGATACGGTAATCCGGACCCGGATCAGACGGAATGCGGACGGATCCTGGCAGGTCCTCACCCCGGAAGAATCGGAAAAAATCCGCCGTCAGGAAAATCCGCTGGTTCTGTACAACATTGCGTCCTTCCGCAGTGGTCGTTTTGAAAACTGGAGTCAGTCAGCCCGGGAACGGTACTACAACGTTACGGGCAAAGCGGTCAATCAGGGGGATAAACCGATCGAAGACGTCCGGATCACCGTCACTATCTATGGATTCGGTCAACTGGTGTACGACACGCAGACGGTGTATATGGGAACCCTTGCGCCGGGGGAGACGCGCGCGTTCAGCGTGCAATTCTCCAGGTTTGACGACATCAACAACGTAACCCGGCACGAATGTGTTGGAACCTTCCGCCAGTAAACAGGCATTATTAGAGTATGTTCTCACGCGCTTACAAACCAACGGCGTTGGTGGCGATTGTTACCCTGACCACGGCAGCGGCTTTCTGCTGGTTCAGCCAGTTTGCCGCCGCTCAGGAATTGCCTCAGGTGAATGTTTCCGTGAAAATCATCGAGTTCCAATCGACTAAAGACTCGGAAACCGGGTTGAGCGCGTATTTCAAACAGCGCAATGAACCCCGGCCCTATGGTCGGATCTCCAGCGGCAATGGGAATATCACATCGGCGTCTCTGGCGTTTCCCACTTCAACCACCAGCGGTTTGTCCCTGTTTTTTGACCGGTTATCCACCATTTACGGCGACATCGAACTGATCCTGCAGGCGCTGGTGGATCAGAACCGGGCGTTCATTCTGTCTCAGCCCAAGGTCATGGTACCCGTGGGCGCCCCGACGCCTACGACTATTAAAACTTCTCAGGACGTGCCGTATGAAAACACCATCGTCGTGGGCGCCTCCGCTGTACAGACCACCGCTTTCCGTCCCACAGGTGTGCAGTTGGATGTTCAGGCGCTGAAAATGGTGGATGATGATCAGAATCCCGTCACGACAGACGACATCTACGTGCAGCTTCATCTGACCGCCACCATCAACGAAGAAGGACAGCGAATCACGGTCGCTCTGGATGAAAAAGCGGGACAGACCAACACCCTCACCCGGAATACCATGGCCATCAGCGTGCCTGAATTCGTATCCCGCAGCGTGGATACCACCGTATGGGTTCGCAACGGCCAGGTCATGATTCTGGGCGGTCTGTACCGCAACACCAAATCCAAAAGTGTTTCCTCCCTGCCATGGCTGTCACAGGCCGAAGAGACGGCGGCCGCCGCGATTAACAAAACGATGCCCGGTGTAGAGGACGCTCAGCTGCCCCTTTCCTCCCTGCTGGGCAACACAAGCAAGAATGAGGGACGGCGCGAATTGGTTTTCATGATCAGGGTTGATGTATGGCGCAAATCTTTCGT
>Ga0308390_1001032_pt1 | contig 18680 bp, 19 predicted proteins | sample Hotspr2Sample149_FD_202358 | JGI IMG/M metagenome (GOLD analysis project Ga0308390, IMG submission 202358) | Hot spring phototrophic mat microbial communities from Mushroom Spring, Yellowstone National Park, Wyoming, United States - 20040719_149 ...
GGCGGAATCCAGGAGAGGATAAGCATAGAATTGCCATGTGTCCTATCTATACAGAGCGGTATAAATGAGCCAAGGTATGTTTCCATTATGGGCATAAGAAAGGCCTCTAAGGTAGAAAGACGGTATTTTAAAGCAGAAAAATATATTGAAGAGGATTCCTCTAATCTTATAAGTGTAACAAAATTGTTCTATCCGCCAAAGAAGGAAGGAGCTATTATACTTCACGGTGAGATAGAGGATATATGCAGGCAATTAATAGGAATTCTTAAAGAGAAGGGGGTGCTAAAATGAGTTACACGCTTATTATATCAGAGGTAAGAAGGGGCATTTTTGAGGAAAAAAACCTTGATTCCATTGGTATTGCCCATAGATTAAAAAAACCAGTATATATACTTTTTCCTGACGGACAGTATCCAATAAATGAAAAATGGGTAGATATAATGATTAAGGCACAGATAAAAGAACAAGAGTTTTCTATGCCTAAAAACATATGTCTTTTACTGGAGAAGGTTTTTAATAAATTCGGGATGCCTGAAAATATACTACTTACCCATTCTTCATCAGGGACAGAATGTGCTGCTTACATTGCAGGATATTTCAGGTTACCTGTGATCACAGATATAAATGGTATGGATGAGGAGATTTCAGCCTTTTATAAAAGCTTTTACTCGGATAAGGTTTATGGTGAATTTAAAATAACAAAAAAAGTTCCTTCTGTTTTGACTGTAAGAAGTGGTACATTCAGGGCCTTAATTGAAGAAAGAGCTAATTGTGCTATACAGGAGGTTGTAGAGGGGATAAAGATAGATGAAAAGAGGGTTTTTATAGAATTTGTAGAGGAGGAAAAGGCTGACATAGATATAACAAAGGCAGAGTTTCTTATATCTGTGGGCAGGGGCATAGGCAATAAAGATGAACTGCCTTCATATGAGGAATTAACCGGCCTTTTAAATGCAACACTTTCTTGCTCAAGGCCTGTGGTGGACAAGATGTGGCTTCCCAAGGCAAGACAGGTGGGACAATCTGGGAAGACAGTAAGACCAAAGGTTTATCTTGCAATGGGTATAAGTGGTGCATTTCAGCACATAGCAGGTATGAAGGATTCAGATTGTATAATAGCAGTGAATAAAGACCCTGAGGCACCTATATTCCAGTATGCTCATTATGGAATAGTAGGTGATATGCATAAGGTCAGGGATAAGCTGAAAGAATTATTGAAGGAATAAGCTCATTTTTATTTGGTAATATAGGAAACTTTTAAACTTTGTTAGGAGCAGGTGAATTTTTGGATGAGAGACATGTTTTAGTAATAGGTGGTGGGATAGCAGGTATCACTGCCAGCCTTGAGCTCGCATTGTGTGGTGTCAAGGTGACGATGTTAGAAGAGACACCATCTATTGGAGGCAGGATGATACAATTGGACAAAACATTCCCAACCCTTGATTGTTCATCATGCACACTGACACCAAAGATGGTAGAGGTAGCCCTAAATCCAAATATAGAACTTTTGACCCTTAGCTCCCCTGTAGAGATAAAAAAGATAAAAAAAGGATTTAATGTAACGATTAAAAAGAAACCACGTTATGTAAATCCTTCACTATGCACTGCCTGTGGCCTATGCTCTGATGCTTGTGTTATGAAGGATAGAATAAAAGACGAATTTAACCTCTATCTTAGTAAAAGATCTGCTATATATATCCCATTTCCTCAGGCTGTTCCTCAAAAGTTCCTTATAGACGATAAGGCTTGTCTTTTTCTCTCGAGGGGGAGATGTAAAAAATCATGCATTGAGGCCTGTGGGTCAAATGCCATAGATTTTAATGAGAAAGAGGAGATAATACAGAGAGATTTTGATGCCATTATCATTGCCACAGGTTTTGACCTATATGAAGCAGCAGAAAAGGCGGAGTTTGGGTATGGTAGATTAAATGGTGTTATAACTAGTATAGAGTTTGAAAGACTCTGTTCTGTAACAGGACCTACAGGGGGAGAGATTGTATTAAATGGAAAGACCCCCAAGAGATTCTATTTTATTCAGTGTGTGGGCTCAAGAGACAGGCAGACAGGTGCCCGTTTCTGTTCAAGGGTGTGCTGTATGTATACAGCAAAACATGCAAACATCATAAAGGATAGAATAAAAGACGCTCAGATATTTATTTCCTACATTGATGTAAGGGCATATGGAAAAGGCTATGAGGAATTTTATAAAAATACCCAGGAATTAGGCGTATTTTATATAAGGGGTATACCTGGCGAGATCTCAAAGTCAGAGGATGGTCTTCTTGTAAGGGTGGAGGATATTTTAACAAATGAGATTATAGAGGTAGCTACAGATGTGGTGATACTCGCAACGGGAGTAAGACCTCATAGGGGTACTGAGAAACTATTGGATATGATGTCTGTAGATTCGGATAGTTATGGATTTATTACAGTAAGCGCAATAAAGTCCTCACAGACAAACATAGATGGTATATTTGTATGTGGTATGGCATCCGGTCCAAAGGATATAGCAGATACAGTGGCCAGTGCTGGTGAAGCTGCTGCAAGCTGTTTAGAATATATAACGATGTAATTATTATTCGACAATATTAATATGTTACAGCACATATATAATTTCCAGCAATATTAATTGGTTTAAAACATGAGAATCGGAATTTTTATCTGTCATTGTGGTCACAATATAAAATCTACTGTGGATATAGATAAGATAAAGGAATTTTTTACTGGCTCAATTAATATAACCTCTGTTTTAGATTATCCTTTTTTGTGTTCCGAACCAGGTCAGGCATTGATAAAAAATAGTATAAAAAATGATAAACTTGAAAGAGTAGTAATTGCGGCGTGCACAAAATCACTTCATCAGGATATGTTTAAAAGCCTTGTTAGAAATGCAGGTCTAAACCCATTTCTTTTGAGGAGGATTGGCATAAGGGAACATTGTTCATGGGTAGGAGATGATATAGAAAAAAATACTGTAAAGGCAATAAAATTAATAAAGGCAGGGATTTATTCTTTAGCTCATTATGAATCCCTTGAAGAGAAACTAGTAGAGGTGAATAAATCTGTCTTAATTTTAGGTGGTGGCATTTCAGGTATGAGTGCTGCAATATTCCTGGCAAGATCAGGTATGGAGGTCTATATTGCAGAGAAAGAGAATGAGTTAGGAGGTCATTTAAGACATATAAAGGAAATTTGGCCTGTAAGAAAGCAAGGTAGGGAAATTATAGATAAGATGAAGATGACCTTAAAAGAACTTAAAAATGTAAACATATTCACATCATCGAGACTTATATCCTTTTGCGGTTCATTTGGAAATTATCAGGCAACTCTCGAGACACCTGAGGGAGAAAAAAAGATAACTATAGGTGGTCTGATAGTGGCAATAGGTTTTTCTCCTTTTGACCCTTCTACAAAGCCTGAACTTCAATACGGTATTGATAAGAGGATAATAACAACACTTGATTTTGAAAATAATATGAATATTTCTTTTAAAGAAGGTGACAGGGTAGCAATCCTTCATTGCATAGGATCAAGGGATGATTCAATAGGCAAAACATACTGTTCAAGGGTCTGTTGTATAAATGCCATAAAAACAGCTAATTACATAAAAAGCCAAAACAAAAATACATATGTTGAATCATTTTATATGGATGTAAGGTCTCATCCAAGAGGGGGCGAGGAATTCTATGAGGATACACAGGAAAAAGGTGTATTTTTTACGAGGGCAAATATATCAGAGATAATACCTGAGAAAACAGGCGTTATTTTGAGGGGGGAAGATACACTGCTTGGAATGCCTTTTGAGAGGGAATTTGATCTTGTTATATTATCTATTGGTTTATCTTATCCTGAGGATGGTCATGAGATTGCAAATCTATTAAAGATAACTTTAGATAAGGACGGATTTTTTCTTGAGGCACATCCAAAGCTCAGACCATATGATACTGCTCTTAAGGGAATATTTATCGCAGGCTCATGTTCAGGACCTAAGGATATGGAGGAGTCAATAAACCATGGAAGAGCATCGGCAGTTAAACTATACGGACTTTTAAATCTTGGATATACCTTTGTAGAGCCTTTTATAGCTAATGTAGATACTAAAAGATGCAGTGGATGCAGAGTCTGTGAACAGGTATGCGTGGCAAAGGCAATAAATTTTGATGGAAATCTTCATATTGTTAGGGTAGAAGAGGCTGCCTGTATGGGATGTGGTCTATGTAATGCCACATGCCCATCATCGGCCATATCATTGAAAGGATATTTCGATAGTTTTATAACCGACGAGATAAGCGGACTTCTTGAGATAGCATAAAAGCTATAGGAGGAATAAATATATGTCAGATAAAAAAGAAAGAGAACCTGAAATAGTTGGCTTTGCCTGTTCTTATTGCTCGTTTAAGGCATCGGAAATGGCAGGTAGTCTCAGAATGAAATATCCAGAAAATGTAAGGGTAATCCAGGTGCCCTGTTCGAGCAGGGTGGACCCAGCCTTTGTGATAAAGGCAATTTTTGAAGGTGCAGATGGGGTTTTTGTCTCAAGCTGCCATCCAGGTGATTGTCATTTTATCAGGGGAAATTACTATACAAGAAGAAAAATGGCTGCATTAAAAGAGATGTTTAAGGCATTTTCCATGGACGGAAAGGTAAAGCTCTTCTGGATTAGCGCAGCAGAGGCAAGGAAATTTATAGAAAAGATAACAAATATGTATAATGAATTAAGGGAAGAGAAAAATGCAGGGAAAAAGAATTGATAAGGAAAAGCTAAGAGTTGCTTTAAACAGGTTTGTTGAAAAACAAAACCATATTGTATACGGTTACGGAAAAAACGGCATTTTCATTACCCATAAGATATATAGAGATAATCCAGAAGACCTTTCCCTTTTCAATCCATATTTTGGCTTAAACGGTGCCACCTTTTTTTACAGGGTGTTCGGTAAGGATATAAAGGTGGTGATGTTACTCAGGCCTTGCGAGATCAGGGCATTGATTGAACTTGTAAAATTAAACCAGATAGAGCCTGAAACAATAACCATGATATCAATAGATTGTCCAGGCACTATCTCCCAAAAAAATGCTAAGGCGGACCTGCCCGATGATTTCATAGAGATAAAAAAGGCATTTGATAAAAATGACAGCGGATTGAGATGGGCATGTAAATTCTGCAGGGAAAAAAGAGGGGTTGTTGGAGATGCAGGTATAAGGGTCCAGGAAGACGGAGGTCTTTGGATATTTCCATATACAGATAAGGGCAGCGATTTTTTAAATTTAATAGATGGAGAAATAATTGAATATACAGCTAAATTTGTTATTTCAGAAAGTATAAAGACAGAACCTTTTGTTACTGATATGGACAAATTCTACAATGATTTTTCAAAATGTATCCTCTGTAAGAACTGCAGGGATATGTGTCCCGTATGCTATTGTGTGGATTGCCTGTTCAATGGAGACGAATACCTGCCAAAAGGAGATGCATTTATAAATAAGATGTTAAGAACAGGTACACAAAACCTTCCTTATGGAAAAGAGATCTTCCACATGATAAGGATGTATCATGTTTCTCAGACATGTGTAGGTTGTGGGGCGTGCGAAGAGGCATGCCCCCAGGATATACCACTTACAAAATATTTCAAGGGTATATCGGAGAGATTGCAGAATCTCTTCTCCTATATGTCAGGGAGGGATATAAAGGAAACTATACCTTATCTAACCTTTAAAGAGGATGAGCTAAAAGATGCAGAAGACTGATATGGAAAAGATAATAGAGTTTACTGGTTACAAGAAAAAAGATTTTTCTGTATGTTTGGGCTGTAAGATATGCGCCTCTGTCTGCACCTTAAACGATTTTGACATGCATGCAAACCCTCAGGGTCTTCTCTTAAAAATATTTTTAGGGAATAACACAGTTACCGACGATCCTCTTATAAAAAATTGTGTAAGCTGTTACAGATGCACCGATGCATGCCCCTGGCAGATAAGGATACCTGAAGTGGTAAGGGCAATAAGAGAGATTTTAGAATATTCCTCTCCCTTTGAGAAGGCATTTAAAGGTTCTATTTCTATCTGGGGAAGGGTTTATGAACCCTATATATTCATGAATGCCATTGGCTTTCTTATGAAAAATGGATACTTAAAACATTTTATGAAATGGACAGAATATATAAGTTTTCATTTACCACGTAAAATAAAAAGGATTTAAGATATGAAATACAGTTATTATCCAGGTTGTTCTTTAACTGGTTCTGCAAAAAGGCTTGATGTAGCTACAAAAAAAATACTTACAAAACTTGGCTATGATATAAAGGAAATACCTGAATGGAACTGTTGCGGTGCTGTTGAATACGGTAATAAAGAAGAGCTTATAAAACTATCCCGAGAAAATCTCAAAAAGGCAGAGGCAGTATCTAAAACCATAATAGCCCCCTGTCCCGCCTGTTATAGAAATCTGAAAGAATCTGATAGGGATGCCGATTTCAACATCTATAATCCCCTTGATATGTTCAATGTGGCAGATATTAAAAAACTGGGGATTCAAAAAGACCTAAAAAATATGGTCTTTACCCCTTATTACGGCTGCGTGCTTTTAAGACCAAAGGAAACTGCCATAAAAAACAGAAACATAATAGAAGAGATAATAACAGATTTCGGTGGAGAGTTAGACGGTGAAAAAATAAGAGACAGATGCTGCGGAGGCAATCTATTCTTTTCCAATAAAGAGATGACGGAAAAATGTGTAAATCTCATTGCATCGAGGTCAAAAGGTATTTTTGTTGTATATTGTCCCCTATGCCATATGGCAATAAACACCTTTTCTAACAGAAAGGTCGTATATATTACAGACATAATATTATACATACTGGGAGAAAGAAAGAATATATGAACATACTTATAATCGGTGGTGGAATTAGTGGTATCTCTGCGGCAAAGGTCCTTCTTAAAGAAGGCCACAGGGTTACAATATTAGAATCTACACAGGATCTGGGCGGCCTTATGGCAAAAATAGCCAATTGCCGTGTAGGTTTTAAAACCTTTTTTGATGAAATTCATGACAGAAGAAACCTTACCATCATAAAAGGAAAAAAGATAGAACATGTGGAAAAAAATAACGGGATATACAGGGTAAAGATAGAAGGAGAAGGAGAAATAGAGGCAGAAAAGGTAATCATAGCAACAGGTCTTATACCCTATGACCCCGTTGAAATAAAAGGAAAAAGAATTCTAACGAGCCTTGAATACGATTCTTTAATCGACCAGAAAAACGAGAAGCTGCCAGAAGATTTTGATAAAATCGCCTTTATCCTCTGTGTGGGATCAAGGTCAAAAGAATATCCCCTCTGTTCATCGGTGTGTTGCTCCTATACAATAAGGGAAATAAAATGGACCCTTATGAGATCAAATCCTGAAATAACGGTCTTTTATAATGATTTAAGGCTATTCGGACAGGAATTCTTTCTCGAAAAGGTATTCAGGGAAAGGGGGGTTCGTTTTATCAGAACAAATACAAGACACTTTGAGGAAGACAAAATAGGCATAACAATAAGGTTTTACACAGACGGTGAAATCAAAGAAGAGAGGTTTAACTATGCTGTGCTCGGTATAGGATTGAGGCCAAATCAAAGCCTCGTTGACCTTTCAAAACTATTCGGTTTTTCCCTTAATAATTATGGATTTGTATATGAAACTGCACCGCTCACCGCAGTAGATGAAAAAATCTACATATGTGGAGGGGCAATAGAACCTATGAACATAAAGGACTCGATCCTTACCGGTTTTGGTGCAGGACTACTCGCTTCAATGGGAAAAGAAAAAATTAACGAGTCCTTAAAACATCATGAAAAATATCTATATAAAGAAAGGGAGCCTGAATTCATTATAGGCAAAGATGCGAATTCATACCTATTCTACATAGGAACAGATGATACCTTTTCTTCCATGTTTTATGAATATATCTCCAGCAGATTTTTAGAAATTGCAAAAGAACTCGTTAGTTCAGGCAAAAAGGTTTATATAATAACAAAAAATCTTGTAGTACCTTCCTACGGTGAAATAGAATACGAAGCCATAAAAGGGGAAGGTGTTATTTTTATAAACCTTGAGGAAGGGGAACGGGTGGGAAAAAAAGATGGTAAGGTAGTTATTACAAGAGGAAAGAGAGACCTGTCATTTGTGGTGGATAGAATGGTCTTTATGGAGGACCTCTTAACAGAACTTAAAACAAAAGAGTTCCTTTCTTTTTACAGGTCAGAGCCGCAACTGAGGTGGTCACCAACAAAATGGAACAGAGAAAGGTTCCACGCAGGATTTATAAGACATCCAAGGGCAAAAAGATGGGAAGGAAGGGAAATCATAGGTGCACTGGCAGAAATTTTACTGGATAAAGAAGAAGAAAGGGTAATCCCGGTGGTGAACGAAGAAAGGTGCAGCGGCTGCGGTTCATGTAAGGATGCCTGTCCCCACAATGCCATTAAAATTACCCCAGTTCCAAAAGATGTAGCCATCTTTGGCCTTTTAAGTAATACCTTAAATCCTGTGGCAAAGATAAATTCAGACTTATGCATGGGCTGTGGTCTATGCGCCTCCACATGTCCCTCTGATGTGATAAATTTACCCTCTGCCAGGTAACATCAGTTGCTATAATTCGAGGGCATTAAGCATCTTTTCGGTATCCACGTGTGTTGCAAAGAGTCTTGCAAGATACTGCCTGTTCATGCCGTCCCTTAATAATTTCTTCTTGTATGGAAAAATACCCAGAATGGGACAATCAAGATAATTTGAAAGTATGGTAGGATTTGTTTTTACTGCGAGATCACCGGTACCGTCGTTATTGTTAAGTATTACCCCTATAATCTTTATACCCCTTGTTTTAAGATATCCTACTGTAAGCAGTGTATGGTTTATAGTCCCAAGCCCTAATCTCGAAACGATTAAGGTGGGACATCCCCATCTTTTAATAAGGTCTCCATAAAAAAAATCTCTCTTAATAGGCACAAGGACTCCTCCGGCACCCTCTATGACAACGATATCGTGTTCATCCAATATTCTTTTATATATCCTATCTACCATATTTAAATCGATTTTTACATTCTCTAAAGATGCAGCTACCTCAGGTGCCAAAGGTGCCTCGAATGTATAGGGACTTATGGAGTTCAGGTCATCTGAACTGCCCGATGCCTCTTTAAGACATATGGCATCCCATGGTAGTTCGTCTTTATTACGTTTTGAAAGTCCACTCTCAAAGGGCTTCATGACCCCGACATTTAACTTTCTTTTCAAAGACAAAAAAGCAGATAAACATGCAGAGATTGTTGTCTTGCCTACCCCTGTATCTGTTCCTGTTACAAATATAGATTTTTTCATCTAAACACCGAAGATATAATAATTGCAATACCTATTAGAAGGCATCCGCATATGATAGACAAACCTGTATTGCCTTCAAGGGAAATCCTTTTCTCAAAATCGGCACTCAACGATGCACCGAATATCTTTAACGACACCATGGAGATAATCAGATATACTGCAGAATATATGAACATTTCGATTATGTTACTAATTACCTTCCACATATTTTCACCTAATTGTTCAGATAATATACAAGATTGTCAAGAGCAGATGTAAAAAAAAGATTCCTTACCTTTACATGTTCCGGTGCGCTCACAGGGGCCGGCGAAAGGTTTAGAATGCCTTTAATATTTGCCTCCACAAGCTGGTTTGCTACCTTCTGTGCCTCTGAGGGCGGAACCGTTATGATGCCAATTTCTATATTTCTAGCCTCTATCACCTCTTTTAATCTACTTACATGGAGGATCTCAACAGGTCTGCCCACCCTCTCCGATATATTTCCTGTGACCTTTATGGGGTCTATATCAAAGGCAGCCACTATCCTGTAATTCTGTTTTAAAAAATCTTTATAAACAAGAAGGGCACTACCGAGATTTCCTATACCCACAACTGCTATCCTCCATTCCCTGTCTATACCCAGTATCTTCTTAATGTGATTTTTTAGTTCCCCTATATTGTAGCCCATGCCCCTTATACCGAATTCACCAAAATAGGCAAAATCCTTTCTCACCTGGGCAGGGTTTACATTGCACAAACTGGCAAGGGTAGTGCTGGATGCAACCTTTTCGTTCTTTAATTCAAGTTCTTCAAGACATTTCAGGTAATTCGATAACCTTCTGATAGTCGCTTCAGGTATCTTTGGATATTTAGTCATATTTCCACCTGACAAAGATTTTTTGAAATATCTAACAGTTATTTTAATTAAATGCAAGAGAAATTTTTAACAAGCTATAAGCCTAAAACATCCCTCATAGTATAAAAACCGTTTTTTTGTTTAACAAGCCATTTTGCAGCTATTAGGGCACCCCTTGCAAAATTCTCTCTTGAGCTTGCCCTGTGGGTAATTTCAATTCTTTCACCTATCCCTGCAAAATAAACTGTATGTTCACCTACAATATCTCCTGCCCTTGATGCCAGGATTCCTATCTCTTCTTTTCTTCTTTGTCCGGTCATTCCTTCCCTTCCGTATATTTCAATCCAGTTTTTCTCCTTGTCTGTTTGTTCTATAATCTCTTTTAACCTTATCGCGGTTCCGCTTGGTGCATCCTTTTTCCATTTATGGTGCATCTCGAATATCTCAATATCATATCCATCTCTTAATATTTTTGCTGCCCTTTCCACGAGGTCAAACATAAGGTTCATCCCAATACTCATATTCGGTGAGAATACAATTCTGGTATCCTTTGTTTCCTTTATTAAATTCAGTTCATCCTGATTGAAACCTGTTGTGCCTATAACTATTGCCTTTTTGTATTTTTTTGCGATTTTCAGATGCTCCATTGTTGCCCTTGGCTCTGTAAAATCTATAATAACATCCACATCGTATACTACCTTTTCTATATCATTTACGATATCAATACCTGTTTCTAAATCTTTGGTGCCCACTGCACTATGACCTTTTTTTTCAACAAGGCCCTTAATTTCAAATTCTTTATCCTCTATTGCAAGCCCTTTTATGGTCTTACCCATCTTGCCTGCTACACCGGTTATAATGAGACGGATCATAACACACCTCTCGTATAAATAAAATTATCCCTTGATAAGACCGTATGCTTTCACAATTTCCTTCAATGCCTGACCATTTTTTTCAGAAATGGGGCAAAGGGGCAATCTTAATTCATTTTTAATAATGCCCATAAATGATAGGGCTGCCTTTACAGGGATAGGATTTGTCTCGATAAACATAGCCTGCATTAAAGGCATTATCTCTGTGTGCACATCTATTGCCTTTTGAATATTCTTTTCTAAAATAAATGCCCTGTAAAGTTCTATCATTCTTTCAGGTATTATGTTAGATGCTACAGATATGACACCTTTAGCACCTACACTCATCATGGGCAGAAAGAGATTATCATCGCCGGACATTATAGTAAACATACCTTTTGTTAGTCTGTATATATCAGATACCTGTGTCAATGACCCTGATGCCTCTTTAATGCCTATGATATTGTCTATCTGTGAGAGTCTATATACTGTCTCCGGTGCAATATTTACACCCGTTCTACCTGGTACATTATACAAAACTATCGGTATATCCACCTCCTGGGCGATCTTTTTGAAGTGTTGATATAAACCCTCCTGTGTTGGTTTATTATAATAAGGTGCGGTAAGAAGACACATATCTGCACCCACCTTTTTTGCACTCTCTGTGAGCTCTATTGCCTCTCTTGTGCTATTCGAACCAGTCCCGGCCATAACAGGTACCTTGCCTTTCACATACTTTACAGTTACCTCTATAACCCTTATATGTTCATCGTAGTCTAATGTAGCAGCTTCTCCTGTAGAGCCACATGGCACAAGACCATCAATACCTGCATTTAACTGAATATCTATAAGATTTCTAAAACTTTCCTCATCTACTAAACCTTCTCTAAAGGGTGTTACAATGGCCGTATAAACACCTTTTAATTCCATAACTCCTCCTGATTTTTAAACTTTTTAATTATCAATGTGTTATAAAAGGGCCTCCTCAAATAACTCCCCCTTAAATACAACCCTTGATTCTCCTTCAAGGTAAACATGTTCCTCCAGATATATATTTATTATCTCACCACCTTTTGTCCATATTCTAACAGGGGTATTAACAAGACCTTTTTCTTTCAAAATCACCCCTGTTGCAACAGCTCCAGTCCCGCATGCAAGGGTTTCTCCTTCTACACCCCTTTCATACGTTCTTATTTTTACATTTCCTTCATCGATAATCTGGACAAAATTTACATTAGTGCCATGTGCGCCGAATACACTATGATACCTTATCTTTCTTCCGATCTCATCTACTGGAATCCTCTCGATGTCATCTGAGATTACAACTGCATGGGGCACGCCGGTATTAACACTGCTTATAAAAATCTCTGTGTCATCGAATCTTAAAGGATAATCAAGCTTTAATTCACTGGGGTCTGTAAGCTGAATTTTGACTTTACTCGATGAGACCTCTGCATTTATTATTCCTGCCTGTGTTTCAAAAGACATTTCTGACTTTGCTATGCCTTTTATATAGGCATACCTTGCAACACACCTTCCGCCGTTTCCGCACATTTCTGCTTCAGAGCCATCTGAATTGAAGAATCTCCATTTGAAATCTGCTTTATCTGAATTTTCAATAAGTATCAGACCATCTGCACCAACGGATAGATGTTGCCTGCATACCTTTGCAACAAAATCAGGGACATCTTTACATAATCTGTATATTACACCATCCCTGTTATCAATTATTATAAAATCATTACCGCTTGCATTTAACTTATAAAACTCCAGTCCTTTCATGTCAAACCCTCAAAAAATCTGGAATAGATTCACCCTTTAAAAGGTCCATCTTTGTTTCTCTTTTTCTTATTATAAAAAATTTGTCGTCTTTTACAAGCACCTCCGGTGGTCTTGGCCTCGAGTTATAATTAGAAGACATGGAAAAACCATATGCCCCTGCACCGTATATGGCAATAAATTCACCGGCCTCTAATTCTGGTAAGACACGGTCTTTTGCAAAAAAATCGCCTGATTCACAGATAGGACCCACTATATCCACCTTTTTGCTTTTATAATCCTTTTTATCTATAATCGGGGCTATCTCATGATAAGCACCATACAGGGAAGGTCTTATCAAATCGTTCATGGCAGCATCCACAATTATAAACGTCTTCTCCGGCACTTCTTTTATATAAAGGACTTTTGTTACCAGTATGCCGCTGTTACCTACTATTACCCTGCCCGGCTCAAGTATTAATGTCACATCTAAATCCTTTATTTCATTTATGATTGCATCTCCATACTCTTCAGGATGTGGCGCCTTCTCGTCTTTATAGGTTATGCCCAGACCACCGCCTATATCGAAATATTTTATTTCTAAACCAAGGCTCTTTAATTCATATACCATATCCTTAAGGGATTTTACCGCCTCAAGAAAGGGGGAAACTTCTAAAATCTGGGAACCTATATGGGATGAAATACCAACAGGTTTTAAATAGCCGTAATCTTTCATCTTTTTATAGAGTCTCAATGCATCTTCCCATAATATGCCGAACTTGTTCTTCTTTAAGCCTGTAGTAATATAAGGATGGGTCTTGGGGTCTATCTGGGGATTAACCCTTATCGATATTCGAACCTGTCTTTTAAGTTTTGATGAAATGCGCGCAATGGCATCAAGCTCACCCTCTGATTCGATGTTAATCATTAGTATATCTGCATTAATAGCGCTTTTCAATTCCTCTTCTGTCTTTCCTACCCCTGAATAAACGATCTTATCTGCTGGAATGTTTGCCTTAAGTGCCCTGTATAACTCTCCTCCTGAAACGATGTCTGCACCGCCACCTAAATTTCTAAAAACAGATATTATGCCAATATTCGAATTGGCCTTACAGGAGTAACAGATCAAATGGGATATCTTTTTGAATGCCCTGTCAAACACCTGATAGTGTCTTTCAAGAGTTTTATAACTATAAACATATACAGGGGTTTTTGTCTTTTCAATTATTTTTTTAATTGGAACGCTCTCACAATAAAGTTGGTTTTCTCTGTATTCAAAATAGTGCATAATCTATTCCCTCAATATAATAATCTGTTCCTGTGATGGTTCACTTTCGTTACCTTTTAAATCAACTGATGTTACATAATAAGAAACATAGCGCACATTGGGAAATTCAGTATCTGTAAAAAAATTCTCTTTAATAGGTGTATTTGTCAATTTTTCCCTTTTGTCACCATAGACCCTGTAAATATTATAACCTGCTAAATCAGTATCCACTACCTGCACCCAGGTAAGCCTGATAGACTTTTCTTCTTTTATTGCCTTTAACCCACCTGGAACAGCCGGAGGTGTCTTATCAATAGGTATTGCCCTTATCTTTTCACCTGATCCTTCCCATAATAACCCATTTTTTTCTCTTATGGCCCTTACCTCATAAATATAGGTTTTGTCATTTTCGAGCCCAGTATCCTTGAAATTAGAAATCATCAAGGGTCTATCGTTTACTGGAAACAGAGGGTATTCATTCCCGGTTCGTCTGTAGACATTATACATAAGTCCAGGTTGTCCTTGCCAGGTTATTTCTACAGAACCATCTGATTCCTCTATCCTCACAATTTTCGGTTTATCTGGTGTAGATTCCCATCTAATTGTAAAGATGTTCGACTCGTTACACCTGAATGTATCTGTATACGGTATCACCTTGTATGAATAAACACCTCCTTCTACAAGATCATCGTCAAAAATATAAAGTCTTCCTCCATAGATCGTAAAACCATAAGTGTCACTGAGCCTTATATCTTTTATAGGCTCAAAGGTACCCATATAACCACCATACCCTTTATAAAGTTTAAAACCTTTTAGGTTTTTTGCCTCTGTTCCATCCTTATTTCTGTATGGAACAGTGAAAGAAATAAATAGCACACCGTCTTTTACCTCTCCTTTCAGGTCAGTTACATCTTCAGGCACTGCCAGTCCTTTTGGTGTGGGATCTGCCTTTTTACCACAGGAAAATGCAGTGAAAAAGATGGCAATGCTAAAAAGAATCAATATAAGTCTTTTCTTTCTCAATAATTTTCTCAACCTCTCTTACGGACGCAGAACCAATAGTTTTTCTGTTTTTTATTATATTTTTTGGCTCTATAAAATCATATACATCTTTTTCAAAAACAGAAGAAAATATCATCATATCCTTTAAGTCCATATTATGGAGTTTTATCCCTTTATCTTCACAAAAAGCCACCATTTTACCAACAATCATATGGGCATCCCTGAAAGGCACACCCTTTAAGGTAAGGTATTCTGTCATCTCAACAGCAGACATATAGCTTTCATATACTGCCTTTTCCATTGCCTCCTTTTTTATCGTCATCTCTTTTATGCAGAGACAAGCAATATCAATAGCATGGGAAACGGTTTCTAATGCATGGAATAAAGGCTCTTTATCCTCCTGCATATCTCTGTTATATGTCATGGGAAGACCCTTAAGGAGTGTAAAAAGACTGAAAAGGTCACCAAAAACCCTGGAAGTCTTTCCTCTTATAAGCTCAAGGGAATCGGGATTTTTTTTATGGGGCATTAAACTACTGCCTGTGCATAGACTATCAGGAAGGCTTATAAAAGAAAACTCTTCTGTGGAAAATATAATCAAATCCTCTGATAACCTGCTTAAATGGAGCATAATCATGACCATGGCATATACTGTATCAAGGCAAAAATCTCTGTCAGAAACAGCATCCATACTGTTTTCGGAAACCTTAAAAAAGCCAAGTCTATCTCTTACAAATTCTCTATCAAGAGGTATGCTTGAACCTGCTATGGCACCGCTTCCAAGGGGAAGGGTATTTATTGTCTTTTCAATTGTCTTTAATCTCTCCAAGTCCCTTTTAAGCATAAAATAATAGGCAAGGATATAATGCCCAAATGTAACAACCTGTGCCCTTTGCATATGTGTGTAGCCAGGCATGAGGGTCTCTTTTTCATTCCTTGCCCTTTCTATTATTGCCTTCATCAATGCCAGCATTTTTGTCTTAATCTCTTTTATCCTTTTCATTAAAAACATTCTCATATCAAGGGAAACCTGGTCATTTCTACTTCTTGCAGTATGGAGTTTTCTTCCTGTATCTCCTATTAACTCAATGAGCCTCGATTCTATGTGCATGTGTATGTCTTCGAGTTCTGTTTGAAACTTCAACTCTTTATTTTCTATCTCCTTCTTTATCTGCTCAAGACCTCTTATAATAGATTCTTTCTCCTCCTGAGAGAGGATACCTATTTTTTGGAGCATTTCTGCATGGGCAATACTTCCCTCAATATCCTCTTCATAAAGAATCCAGTCAAAGTTTATGGAAGCACTGAATTTCTCCATAAGAGGGTCTGTTTTTTCCTTAAATCTTCCTCCCCAGAGCTTCATATCCTTTCTCCAAATATAGCAGTGCCGATTCTCACCATTGTTGCACCTTCTTCTATGGCTACCTCAAAATCATTGGACATGCCCATGGATAATTCTTTCATGTTCAGACCAAACTCCCTGTTTAACTCATCCCTTAATTCCCTTAATCTTCCAAACACCCATCTTACCTCTTGGGGATTTTCCACATAAGGCGCCATTGTCATAAGACCAACAGGCTCTATGTTTTTAAGGGTACCTATTTTTTCAAGGATTTTTCTTATATCATCGGGTCCTGCACCCTGTTTTGTCTTTTCCTGTGCAATATTTATCTCAAACAAAACCTTCATTTTTTTCTCGAATTTATTTAATATTTCCACAACTTCCCATCTATCTACTGAATGGATGTAATCAAATAGTCTTGGTAAATACTTTATCTTGTTGGTCTGGATGTGACCTATCATATGCCATGTTGCCTTTTTTTCAAAGGATTCTATCTTTTTCTTTGCCTCCTGCACATAGTTTTCTCCAAAGTCTTTTATCCCTAAACCATATGCGATTTTGATCCTGTCTAAATCCACTTTTTTTGTAACACCTATTAAAAGTACGTCCTTTTCCGTTCTACCAGACTTGGCAGCTGCCTTCGATATCTTTTCTCTTAAAATTTGAATGGATTTTTCGATATCCTTCACGAAAGCACGCCCAGAGACAAAAGAGCTTCTGCCAGTTCACATATTGGCAGACCGACAACATTAGAATAGGAACCCTTAATCTCTTTTACCATATATCCACCCCTGCCCTGAACTGCATAGGAACCGGCTTTGCCAAGGGGTTCAGAGGTATTTATATATCTAATGATCTCTCTATCATCCATTTCCCTTAAGAACACCTTTGTTTCCACTACATCTCTGTATATTATATCTTTTGATACATTCAATATACAAAAACCTGTTATAACCTTATGCCATTTCCCGCTTAACTTTTTTAACATCTTAAAGGCATCCCTTTCGTCTTTAGGCTTGCCCATAATTCTGTTTTTATAGACAATCACCGTATCTGCTGCAACAACCCACTTATCGGGAAAGTGCATACCCACGCTCTGGGCCTTTTCAAATGATACCCTTGATACATAATTTTTTGGCGACTCGTCCTTTCTCTGAGTCTCATTAATCTTTGGAGGGATTATGGAAAAAGAGATGCCGAGGGTTCTTAAAATATCCACCCTTCTTGTGGATTCACTTGCCAGTATTATAGAATCGCCTTCTTTAACCTGAAACATAACTTACTCCTTTTTAGATTAGAAAAAATACATAAAATTGTGTTTAATTTCAAGGCAAATGTAAATGAAAAGAAAATTGATGTACAGAAAAGGTGTTACAATAAAAATTTAATTCCCTTCAAGCATGGCCCGTGAAAAATAACCTGCTGTAAAAGGGATAAGGTCGTCAAATTTTTCCCCAACGCCAATGTATCTTATGGGAAGTTTTAATACATGGGCAATGGGCAGTACAAAACCCCCTTTAGCAGTACCATCGAGTTTTGTAATAACAATCCCCGTTACACCTAAGGCATCGTTGAATGTTTTTGCCTGGACTATGGCATTCTGTCCATTTGTAGCATCAATAACAAGGAGTGTCTCATGGGGTGCATCGTGTATTTCTTTACTTATCACCCTTTTTATCTTTTTCATTTCTTCCATGAGGTTTGTCTTTGTATGGAGTCTTCCTGCTGTATCAAGTATGATCACATCAATACCTCTTGCCACAGAAGCCTTTACAGCATCATATGCAACGGCAGCAGGGTCAGAACCTTCTTTATGTTTAATTATGTCTATATTCAACCTCTTTGCCCATACCTCAAGCTGTTCAATGGCAGCAGCCCTGAATGTATCGCATGCACCGAAAAGCACAGTTTTTCCTGAATCGAGAAAAATCTTGGCCATTTTTGCAATGGTTGTTGTTTTTCCAACTCCATTTACACCAAGGGTCAATATAACAAAAGGTTTTTTACCGTTCACATCAAGTGGCACCTCAACGGGTTTTAATATCTTTTCCAGCTCCTCTGCCATGCATGTCTTTATATCTTCTGTGGTTTTAATATGACCCCTTTTCCATCTCTCCTTCAGTCTTTCCATGAGCAGCTGGGAAGTTTCAATGCCCGTATCTGCTAATAGCATGGCTTCTTCCAGCTCTTCAAAGGCATCTTCATCTATGGGCTTACCCTGAATAATCCATTCAATACGGGTAAGAATTTGTTCTCTTGTCTTTGTCAGTC
>Ga0308390_1001034_pt1 | contig 18661 bp, 16 predicted proteins | sample Hotspr2Sample149_FD_202358 | JGI IMG/M metagenome (GOLD analysis project Ga0308390, IMG submission 202358) | Hot spring phototrophic mat microbial communities from Mushroom Spring, Yellowstone National Park, Wyoming, United States - 20040719_149 ...
ATGGAGATCCAGAAGGCTACGGAGAATCGTCGCACGGAGTGACGCATCGACCATCGAAACTGGCTCATCTGCTATCAAGATCCGCGGGCGAAGTAGCAAGGCTCGTGCAACCATAATTCGCTGTCTCTGCCCGCCTGACAGCTGATGAGGATACCGCCCTAATGTCTCCTCCACGCGCAGACCAACACCAGCAAGCGCTTCCTCGATCAAGGCACGGGCAGTGCGGCGATCTCTGGCAAGGCCAAAGTTGCGAATTGGCAACTCCAGAACATGATCAACTTTATAGAAGGGGTTATAGGCTTCGTACGGATCCTGAAAGACCGCTTGGACCTCGCGGAGGAAGCAACGACGGCCTGCGCGGTCTAATGAGCGCAATGGAATACCACGAAAGCGCACTTCGCCAGAAGTTGGCTCGATCAATCCGAGGAGCAACCGCGCCAGTGTTGACTTGCCTGAACCACTTTCACCCACGACTGCCGTAAAGCTCGGAGCATCTTCATCAAAGACCAACGAGAAATTCTCGAGTGCGACGACGCGCGCTCGACGCCAAAGGCCTCCGCCAAAAACCTTGCGGACACGACGAGCTTCAAGTAGGCTCATACGGATCCTCCGTCCATGACCAAGTGGCATGCGACCCACCGACCTGGACACACTTCTCGCAAGAGCGGGCGTTCGCTTTGACACCGACGAACTGCAACCGGGCACCGCGGATGAAACGCGCACCCAGGTGGCGGTCGAAGCAGCGACGGCGGAAGGCCCGGAATACCTCGTAACTCTGCCCGGCCATCGAGCGACGGCAAGCTCGCAATAAGCGCTTGGGTATATGGATGTAAAGGGTCTCGCAATATTTCAGAAGTTGGCCCAATCTCCACGAGACAGCCTGCATACATCACCCCGATGCGATCGACAGTCTGTGCGATCAAACCCATGTCATGGCCGATAAGAAGCACCGCTTCTTCGATGCCGTGCGAGATCTGTTGCAGCAGTATCCGACGAATGAGTTTAACCCCCAAAAGGGCACGTAACTCCTCAAGAGCAAAGGCTGGCGCAAGAACACTGAAGGATTCTGGGAAAAGTATAGCAATATTCTTGAAGTTCCTATAGAGAGCTTTGTCGTGATGGCTGATATTGGTCCCGTCATTGCTGAAATGCTGCGTCGTCAGGGCGTGCGCTCCTCATATGCGATGCCGCCAGACTTCTTCGATCGATTCCAGAAAGGCGATTACAATGCGTCGCTCTTCGGCCATGGGGGCAGCATCGGCCTCGATCCGTACTTCACCTTACGCTTGTACCAGTCAGTGACAGAAGCGGTCCCCGGAGCTCACCAGGTGAACTTCTCTCGCTGGAAGAACGCGCAGTTCGACAAGATTGTTGACGAGATGGCTGTGACAGCGCCTGATCAAAGGGATAAGATCATGGATCAGTGGCGGCGAGCCATGGAGATCTGGCTTCCGGAACTTCCAGATATCCCGATCCAAAAGTGGTTCCATCGTATTCCTATGAACACGACCTACTGGCAGAACTGGCCAACACGGGATAACCCTTACGTCAATGGTGCTTTCTGGCATCTTACATTCCAGCTTATTCTCAACGAACTTGAGCCAGCACAATGACCATCAAGCGTTCGAGCATCAAGACACGATTTCTACCCCGCTGACGGGAACACGGGGCTACCTGCTGGTCTATGATCGCGCCTCGAGAGGTTGACGCGACAAGAAGGTAAGAACGTCATGCGATTGCAATACATCGCTCGCCGTTTGACCCTTCTCCTGCTCGTTGTGTGGGTAGCCGCCACCCTAAACTTCTTCCTTCCACGGTTGGGCGGTCGTGACCCGATCCGCCAGAAGCTTGTACAACAAGCGGCTGCTGGCGGGTACATTCATACCGGCATTGAAGAGATGGTCCAGGAATATAACCGCAAATTTGAGCTCGACAAACCTCTTTGGCAGCAGTATTTGACCTATCTCAGCGATGTTTTTTGACTTGACCTTGGATATTCGATCGCGAATTACCCACGACGTGTCAGCGATGTGCTCGCGGAATCCCTCCCCTGGACAATTGGACTCCTGGTTACAACCACCGTTCTTGCTTTCGCCGTGGGCACGATACTTGGTGCACTCCTAGGTTGGCCGAACAGCCCCCGCTTTGTCCAATACCTCTTTCCGCCCCTTCTGACGCTCTCAGCGGTTCCATACTTTCTCTTAGGCCTCCTCCTCCTGTACATCTTCGCTTTCCGCCTTAAGCTATTACCATTATTTGGAGGATATACACCTGGAACCTTTCCAGATTTGTCCCTAAGTTTTGCACTCGATGTGCTGCGACACTCCGTACTTCCGGCCGCCTCAATCCTCCTTTCCTCGCTCGGCTTTTGGGCGCTCGGCATGCCAGCGACGACTGTAAGTGTTGAAGGCGAAGACTTTATAACGTTCGGGGAAGCGTGTGGACTCCGTGGACCAACGCTGTTCTTTCACTATGTCATTCGCAACGCTCTCCTGCCCCAGACGACCAGCCTCGCACTCGCCCTTGGCCAGGTTCTGTCTGGAGCACTGTTGGTAGAAGTTGTCTTCTCCTACCCGGGCATCGGAACTGTACTCTATCACTCTATTCGGCAATTCGATTACTTTATGATACAGGGAATTGTCTTTACCGTTGTGCTTGGTTTTACTTTTGCTACTTCTGTCCTCGATCTGATCTATCCGGTCATCAATCCACGCATTACGTATCAATCGCGATGAAGGGGAGAGGCATGTCGGCATATTTGCGTCGGAATCCGTCCCTGCTGGTCGGCCTGATTTTGCTGGGCCTCGTTCTTGCCTTCGCAGCTATCGGTCGCCTCCTGTGGGACACATCAATGGCAGCTCCACTCTCGGCGCTTCCAAACCAGCGCCCATCATGGGCTCATCCGTTAGGAACCGACCGACAAGGCCGGGATATTCTGGCCGTCCTGATCATAGGCACCCCTCTCACCCTTTATATTGGTCTTCTCGCGGGTTTCCTGGGTCTCGTCGTCGGCACGATTCTCGCTCTCTTGTCGGGTTACTTTGGCGGAATTATCGATACGCTCGTGCGCACGCTCGTCGATGTCGGTCTCACGATTCCACCACTGCTCGTTCTCACTCTCGTCGCCGTTTCCGTGCACACGAATCTTTCGATATCTCAAATGGCTCTCGTGGTAGCCTCCTTGGCCTGGCTGTGGCCGACACGAACCATCCGATCACAGGTGCTGACACTACGTGAGCGAGCATGGGTACAAATCGCTCGCTTGTCTGGGGCTAATCACTTTCAAATCCTCTTTTTCGAAATTCTACCCAATCTCTTGCCCTATCTTATGGCTACATTCGTCGGTGCGGTAGCCTCGGCGATACTTGCCTCGATCGGCCTCGAAGTTATTGGACTAGGCCCCATCGAGGCAAACACTCTTGGGATGACAATTTATTGGGTAAGTTACTATGCTGCTCTGCTCCATGGCATGTGGTGGTGGTTCTTGCCACCGATTGCTATCATTATCACCATCTTCGTCGCTCTTTTTGCGATTTCTGCCGGGCTCGACGAGTTTGCCAATCCTCGGCGTCGACGGGCTGTGTAGGAGGCAAGCCGGTTTCCTGTGTGCATCAGTGCTCTCGACATGCCGGACTGAACGATAGCTCTTCGTTCAGTTGGCATGTGTAGCTCTAGCTCGAAACCGTCTGTGCTCATAGGGGTGAGGGCAGTACACTGCCGAAAGATGGGTAAAAACACTGTACGCTGTTGTGCTCAATGGAGACTCACCGCGGCACTCTCGCGAGCTTGGGTTTAGGGCTACAGACCATGGAATCTCTGCCCTCCTAGAATGGCGATGAAGCGTTCGCTTGGTTCCTAAACCTTTTCTGCGAACCGGAGTTCCGTTAGATCTCTGTTCTCGATCTCTGTTTGTCGTTCGTCCTCGATGGATGGCGTGGGCGACTAGAGACAGCACCGTGAGGATACCACCACTGGGTGGCGTGTCGGTGACTAGCCGACCACGAATTCACAGTTCAAACCGGCCCCTACAGACGACAGTTGTACCATCGAGAAACTCTCGCCGCGCCGAAGATCCTCTTCGAGCGGTGAACGAGCTGGCACGCCTTCCTCACTATCCGCCAGCACCGGCTCGAAAGTGGCCCTTATCTCTCCATTTCTTCCTCCAAGCCAGCATGAAGGATGGATCTTTGTCCAGATGCAGCCAATGAGCGGATATCTCCCCGCCAGGCGACGCCGGCGACGGAAGTCGCCTCGATCTCGTCGAATGGCTTTCGTCCACTGCGTTCAACTACCGGTCCACTTACTGGCAGGAGATAGCAGATTCTTAAGAGGGACACGGCATAGGCTGTAGCGAATGGCAGCTATCCTCTCTGTGTGCCACCCGGACCCTCGACCGGAATACGCGGCCGCAAGGCCAAAACCTTTGCACCGCCGCGGTGAGGAACAGTCGACGAGCAGTTCGGATAAACGATCTTTCGTCCTCTGGCGGTTACTCTCGGCTCTTGCAAGGTATTGCACGAAGTTGCCAGAGAGTCACGGAGTCGCCGAGCACCACAAGTCGATTGACTTGAACTAAGTCCCCTCGTCTCTAAAGAACTGTTCAGCATCATCCTGCGGCCTGTAGCCGAGCTTTTCCATCGCATCTGTAATATCCCAATGCCGGGAACTATTTCCTGAGATCGCATAGAACACCCCATATAAGAGATCTGTCTCTAAAGCCCGAATCATGATCTGAACACAATCGCGCGGACTGAGCCACATCCAACGTGCGATCTGGTCAGTCGGCTCAGGCAGAAACCAGCCGATACGGAGACAAATAACCGACATGCCAAAGCGATCACTGTAGTAGCGCCCCAGTAATTCGCCGAAAGCCTTCGAGACACCATAGAGTGAGTCGGGACGTGGTGGTAACCAAGAGTAGACTGGCCACATGCGGTCGCGATCGTACATACCCATCACATGATTGGTCGATGCGAAGACGATTTTCCGAACCGCGCAGCGCCGAGCCGCCTCAAAAACGTTATAGGTGCCAACGATATTGTTGAGCAGAACACTCTCCCATGGTGCGGTAACGCGGGGATCAGCCGCCAGGTGGACAACGGCATCGATTCCCCGCATCATGGACTCTACTTCGGTGTATTGGGCAATGTCGGCGACGACGTGCTCGAAAGCGGTGAATTCGGGGGGCACCACGCGATGGAAGTGCAACCGCAGATCGTAACGACTGCGAAGCGCGTTGACCAGCGACTGACCAATTCGCCCTCCAGCTCCAGTGATAAGAACACGGCGAGGCTGCATCTTATCACCTTCCCTCGCACCAGGTTTGCACCGTGATACTGTGTTCGGCCAACTGTTCTATCATCCGCCGTGCCTCCGAAACAGCCTGGTAGGCACTATCTACACATTGATGATCAATCGCCGGTAGGTAGAGATGAAGAGAGTAGTGTGCAAGCCTCTCCTCAAGCTCTCGCAAGCCTTGTATAATCGGATTCAAGAGGCCTGGGGCGTATTGTGTATCCAGATGAAATTTCGTAGCATCACGGCTCATGGGACCCCCTTAACCCACGCTTCCCGTCCGCTCAGACTTGAGCACCCGATGTGTGCGGACTGACGGTATCATATCGCACGGAGAGGAGCACAGGCGATGGATCAGCCAGTCCTGATTGCAGACTACCAGTGTATCGTTGGCGAAGGTCCGCTCTGGCACCCGATCGAGCAGTGTGTGTACTGGATCGATATCGCCGATGGCCGACTCTTCCGTTACGAGCCAGCGACGGGAACACATGCACTCGTCTACGGGCCAGGGGAGCCGATCGGCGGCTTCACTATCCAAGAAGATGGAGCGCTGCTCCTGTTCATGGCGCGCGGCGCGATCCGCCTCTGGCGTCAAGGAGTGGTCGAAACCCTCATCGACGAGCTGCCAGCGGAGCGGCACACGCGGTTCAACGACGTCGTGGCCGATCCCTTGGGAGGTGTCTTCTGTGGTACCATGGCGACACCGGATCGCCCTGGGCGACTCTACCGGATCGATCCGGATGGATCTTTCCGAGTCATCCTCAATCGGGTGGGTATCCCGAACGGGATGGATTTCTCTCCTGACCTTCGCACGTTCTACTTTACCGACTCGACCGATCGCACGATCTATGCTTTCGATTACGACGGTATGACCGGCAGCGTGTCGAACCAGCGAGCGCTCATCGTCATTCCTGAAGGAGAAGGAGTCCCTGACGGTCTCACCGTGGATACCAAAGGGTGTCTCTGGTCAGCGCGCTGGGATGGTGGCGCAGTGTACCGCTATTCTCCGACCGGCGAGCTGCTCAGCCGCTTCTCGCTCCCCGCACGCAAGGTTTCGAGCGTGACGTTCGGGGGAGCGGGATACTCCGATCTGTACATCACGACGGCAGGAGGGGATCGCAAGGAGACAGAGGGATGGGGTGCCGGAGGACTCTTCCGGTTGCGCGCGCCTGTTTTGGGTCGTGCCCCATTTCTGAGTCGGATCACCACAGTACAGTTGTGAAGACGCGCTGTGCGCCTTCGGCCGACTGCTTCTGATCGCCAAAGCTCATCTGTTCCCAGCGCTGTGTTCTAGCCCAAAACTCTTCGTGTAGACTCTTACGAGGAGCGCGTCGAGATCACGAGGTGGAACTGTGCGGATTGTTGATTTCCGCTGTGCAGTCATCGCGGGAAGCCCGGTCGTCCGGATCGTGACAGACGAGGGGATCGACGGCTACGGCCAGGTCGAGTCGACGAAGCCGTATGTAAAACCCCAGCTTCTGCTCTTTCGCGACCACCTTCTCGGCGAGGATCCCACCGATGTCGAGCGAGTCATGCGGAAGATCAGGCGCCTGGGCTCATTCAAGCCGTGGGGAAGCGCCGTCAGCGCGATCGAGATGGCTCTCTGGGACATTACCGGCAAAGCCTACGGGATCCCCGTCTACAAGCTCCTCGGTGGCAAGGTCCGCGATCGCGTCCGTGTCTACAACGGCGGGGTACGCCAGCCACTGCGCGGATACGCTCCCGAGGACTTCGTCGAGCATGTCGCGTTCATGAAGCGTGCCCGCGAGTGCTTCAGTATCGTCAAAGTGGCACTGGGCTACCACGGGCCGATGCTGAACGCGATCCCCGGCGCCCGATATGGCGAGCCGGTGAGCGGTGCCGCTCCCTACCTCAACCGAGGGCCTCTCACCGAACGCGGCCTGCGTCATCTCGTAGCCTGCGTCGAAGCGATGAAGGCGGAACTCGGCGACGAGATCGGGCTCGCACTCGACTGCGGCCCCGGTTGGACCGTTCCGGACGCGATCCGCTTTGCGCGAGCTATCGAGCACTTGAACGTCCTTTGGCTCGAAGACTTGATCACCGGTGACTATACGCCGTACGTCCTTGCTGACCTCTACCGCGAGGTGACAACCCAGACGACCGTGCCGATCCATACCGGTGAGCAGATCTATCTCCGGCAGAACTTCGTCGAGCTCATCGAGCGGCATGCGGTCCGCGTGATCGGCCCGGACCCAGCGGATGTCGGCGGCCTGGCGGAACTCAAGTGGATCGCCGAATATGCCGACCTTCACGGTCTCCTCATCGCACCACACGGGATCTTCAATGGACTTATTGGTCTTGCTGCGCTGGTTCACGTCTGCGCGACCTTGCCGGATAACTTCATCGCCTTCGAGTATCCGGTCGCCAAGCCGGACTGGTGGTATAACATCGTTGTCGGCTTGCCTGATCCGATCGTCGTCGATGGCTGCATCACAGTCTGGGATCGGCCAGGTCTCGGTGTGCACTTCGATACCGAGAAGGCGAGCCGGTATCTCGCTGAGGAAGACCAAGGCTTCTTCGATTGACTCGGCTGTATGGCTGTAAGGGGAGAGTGATGGTCGTCAACTCCACTATTCCCGACATCGAACGACCGCCGCGCGAGCTACTCGACGTGCTCCAGGCCGAGGTGAGCAGCGCCGGAGCCACCGGTGCCCTCTACCGGCTCGGTATCCGCGATTCCCATCTCCGAGGCCTGGTGAGCTACTCCCCCGGAATAAAAGTGGTCGGACCGGCACTCACCTTGCAGTTCATGCCGAAGCGCGAGGACGTCTATACGCTCGAGGAGTATGGGGACGTCGAGCGGCAGCTGCATCGCCATGTCCTCTACAAGACCCAGCCAGGCGATGTCGTCGTGGTCGACGCGCGTGGTCACCTGGGGTCGGGTGTATTCGGTGAGATGATGCTGACGTACTTCAAAGCCAAAGGCGGCGTCGGCGTCGTCGTCGACGGCTGTATCCGCGACTTTCCCCGCGCCAAACAGCTCGGCCTCGGACTCTGGCTGCGCGGCGTCACCCCGAACTTCCACACGCAAACCGATCTCTTTCCTTTCGCAGTCAATGTCCCCATCGCCTGCGGTGAGCGACTGATCTTCCCGGGTGACATCATCATCGCCGATGACGACGGCGCGGTGGTCGTACCGCGCAAGCTCGCCGATGCCGTCCTGGCCGATGCCCATGAGCACGCCGAGTGGGAGGAGTTCGCCCGGGAACGCCTCGCTGCTGGCGGGGACCTGCGGAAGTACTATCCGCTTTCCGAGGAAGCACGCCGCGAGTACGAGCAGTGGCGTGAGCACCGCTCTTCCTGAAGCGAGGCTGGTCCCTCGCCCCGCTCGCCCGGCTGCGTTACGATAGCCTCGACTGAGCGAGCTGGGAGGGCGAGCATGGAGATCGATCTCCTCATCCGCAACGGGCGCGTGGTGGACGGGACCGGGAATCCCTGGTTTCAGGCCGACGTCGCCGTCCGCGGCGACCGGATCGTCGCCGTCGCGCCACCCGGTCGGATCGAGCTGAGGAACGCGCGCGAAGTGGTCGATGCGAGCGGGTGCGTCGTCTCTCCCGGTTTCATCGATATCCAGAGCCACTCGATCTACCCCCTCATGCGCGATGGTCGCTCGCTCTCCAAGATCGCGCAGGGAGTCACGACCGAGATCATGGGTGAGGGGTGGACACCAGCCCCGTTCGGAGGCCGCATCAGCGAACCGATCCCCAGCGCCTACTTCGCTCGTCGCTTACCCGAATGGGAAGAGCGCGCGCGGCAGTGGCGGCGCTTCCGCGATTGGCTCGAAGCGATGCTCGAGCGTGGGGTCTCACCGAACATCGGTTCCTTCCTGGCTGGTGGAACGCTCCGCGAGTACGTCAAGGGCTACGACATGTCACCGGCGAGCCCGGACGAGATCACCGCCATGCGGCGTCTCGTCGCCGAAGCGATGGAAGATGGAGCCTTCGGGGTCGCCTACGCGCTGATCTATCCTCCCGACGCGTATGCCTCCACCGACGAGATCGTGGAAATCTGCCGGGAAGTGGCGCGCTGGGGCGGCCTCTACATCACGCACATCCGTTCCGAGGGTGAGCGACTCTTCGAGGCGCTCGAGGAAGCGATCCAGATCGGCCAGCAGGCTGGCATCCCGGTCGAGATCTACCACCTCAAGGCATCGGGACGCCGCAACTGGTGGAAGTTTCCCAGCGTGCAGGAACGGATCGAGCGCGCTCGACGCGACGGAATCGACGTCACCGCCGACGTCTACCCCTACACCGCAGCGGGAACCGGTCTCGCCTCCGTCTTGCCACCCTGGGTGGCAGCCGGCGGACGCTTCTACGAGAACCTGCGCGACCCCGCCATGCGCGAGCCGATTCGGCGAGAGGTCACCAACCCGTCCGGCGACTGGGAAGCGCTCGGCACCGAGGCCGGCCCGGAGGGGATCATGCCGGTCGGTCTGCACCATCCCAGCCTGCTGCGCTTCGTCGGTAAGCGGCTCTCCGAAATCGCAGCGGAGCGCGGGCAGGACTGGATCGATGCCGCGATCGATCTCCTTTCGATCGAAGGACGGAATATCTTCACGATCTACTTCGTGATGGACGAGACGAACGTGCGGGCAGCGCTCCGGCAGCCTTGGATCAAGGTCGCGACCGATGCCGGTGGACTCGATCCGGCCTGGGCGCGTGCCGAGGGTCCCGTGCATCCGCGCGCCTACGGCACCTACCCCCGCGTCCTGGCCCGCTTCGTGCGGGAACTGCGCGACCTGACACTAGAAGAGGCGATCCGCAAGATGACCTCGGCAGTGGCAGACCGGCTGGGAATCCGCGACCGCGGACAGGTGCGCCCCGGCTTCTTCGCCGACCTCGTCGTTTTCGATCCCGAGTCGGTCGCCGATCGAGCCACGTTCGAGGATCCGCACCAGCTTGCAACCGGAATCCGCTCCGTTTGGGTCAACGGCGTCTGCGTGCTCCGCGACGGTATCCACACCGGAGCCATGCCAGGCCGCATCGTCTCCGGCCCGGCCCGTGCGTAAGGGAGGATCGATGCTCGCGCTCCAGATCGTGGAGAGTGTGCCGCGCTATCTCCTGGCCAAGGCGGTCGGTCGCTGGCAACCTGCGGCGTACTGGAACGGCCTCGGGCTTCTCCAGTTACGCGACGTCCCCGAGCCCCGCCTGCTGACACCAGAATGGGTCAGGATCACCACGCGCTACAGTGGGATCTGTGGAAGCGACGTCGGACTGATCACCCTGCACGCCAGCCCGACCACCTCGCCGCTGGTCTCTTTCCCTTTCACGCTCGGCCATGAGGTAACCGGACAGATCAGCGAGCTCGGCTCAGCAGTGGATGGCTTTCGGGTCGGGCAGCGCGTCACGGTCAACCCGCTGCTCGCGTGTGCCGCACGCGGTTTTCGGGAACCATGTAGCGAGTGCGCGCGTGGTCTCCCGAACCGCTGTCTCCGCTTCCGCGAAGGCACGATCGCGCCCGGTATCATGATCGGCTTCTGCCGCGACACGGGTGGAGGCTGGAGCGCCAGTTTCGTCGCTCACCGAGCACAGCTGATCCCGATCCCTGACCAGCTGACAGACGAGGAAGCCGTGTTGGCCGAGCCGTTCGGTGTCGCGCTCCATGCAGTGCTCCAAAACCGACCCCCCGACACAGCGACCGTTCTCGTCCTCGGTGCTGGCATCATCGGACTCCTGACGGTCGCCGCACTGCGAGCGATCGGATCGCAAGCCCATATCCTGGTGACGGCAAAGTATCCGTTCCAAGCCCGAGCTGCCGAGCGACTCGGAGCCGATCTCGTTCTCCTGGGGCGGACAGGCCCGGCACTCTATCGCGAGATCGCGCGCCTCACGGGTGCGCGTGGCCTGCGTGCACGCTTCGGTCGCTGGTTGGTCCAGGGTGGGGTCGACCAGGTATTCGACTGTGTGGGTTCCAGTCGGTCCGTCCACGACGCGCTCACGCTCACGCGGGCTGGCGGACGCGTGGTCCTCGTCGGTCTGGCCAGCGACCCACGCAACGTGGACTGGACACCGATCTGGCTGCGCGAGGTCGAGATCCGTGGGTCGATGGCCTATGCGGAGGAAGAACTGGACGGCATCCGTGCCTCGAGCATCGCCCATGGAGTGCGGCTGATGGCCGAGCGTCGCGTCGAGTTGGGCTGGCTCGTCACCCATCGCTTCGCACTCGCCGAGTACCGGGAAGCGCTGGCAACGGTGACTGGCAAAGGGGCGAACGGCGTCATCAAGGCCGTCTTCGCCTTTCCCGGCGGCAACCGAGTCTGAGGGGATCACTGCTCGAGCGCAACCGAACCGAGACGACATCCCCAGTAGGTTACGCTCGCTGCGATCAGGCCATTGGGACTTGCGGGATCAGCTTCCCATCGATGCGCTCCAGGATCTCGTCCATGCTCCGCCCGGTGATCGTCACCCCGTGATTCTTGAGGCCGATCACCGCTCGCGTCGGATCAGGCTCCTGGGCGAGCACGTTGGAGACCGCCAGTGCCAGCTCCAGCGTCCCGCACGGGTAATTGATCTCGGTCGAGCGGATACCATCCATCCAAGCATGGACATGGACGATCGCACCGATGTCCGGATGTTGCTGGTAGATCATCCAGTGCTCGATCGCATCGACCGAAACCCGACGCGGTTCGACGTTGGGCGGGACGCTCAACACGATGGCAGGAATAGTGGGATCGAACCCGCTGACCAGCAGGATGTCCCGGCCGATGACCTCGAGCTGCGCCTTGTTCACGCCACTGGCACTCATCCAGAAGCGGTGCCGATCCTTGCGGGCGCTCAAGTTGCCGTAGCTCAGCCCGCCGAGGCCGTACAGGCGCTTGACGTGCCGCAAGTCATCCTCGCTCAGGAGTTCGTGAACGGGAAACGGTGCGGGGAGCAGGTTCATCGCTTCCAGACGCTTCCCGGCCCGCGAGATCTGCTCCGTGATCTCGTCACCGTTCCAGAGTTCCGGCTCGAGGTCGGTGCGGAACACGTTGTTGATGACGAGATGCGATGCCGCCAGGGGATGCAAGCGCTCGTAGATCGTCGCGAAAAACTGAGCGTCCTCGCCTTCTTGATAGGGGATACCGTAATGACCGCGCTCCAGGGTGACGAAATGCGCCTCTGGTCCTTCCGGCCCCGGAACCAAGATGAGCACGAGGTTCGCGAGCGCGTAGAGCAGGAAAGGATAGCAAGCGCTCAGGATGTCCGCCGGACGCTCCAGGAGCTCGGTAATGCCGACGACGAACGTCGCCTGCGCTTTGCGGCGATAACGGCGCGGCCGATCATGCTGGAAGACGCTGAGCACGAGCCGGATATCGGGAATCGGCTGCTCATGGTAGATGTGACCGTGCCGCTCCAGTTCCTGCCGCAGACCCTCGACAAACCAGCGCAGGCGCGGAGTTGGCGGTTCCCCATAGATGATAAACGTGCCGCTTTCCGGCTCTTCGGAAAGAAGACGCAATGCCTCGGCGAGCGCCTCGACCTGGTTGTACACCCTTTGCTCTGTCGTCATCGTTCGCGTCGTTCTCCTCGACTGTTCTCGTGTCGGGCCATACCCCATCGCCCGATTGTGGCAGAGGAGTTATCGCGGGGTCAAGCAGAACCGTCGCAGGCGCCACGCGGCACGCGAAGAGACAACGCCTTGGGGGCGACCCACGCCTCGACATCTGTCGTCCCCACCACCTCACCATCCGTTTCGATCCGCACAGGCTCGACACTGCGCACCGTGACGCGCCGAGCGGTCCAATGCTCGACGGCTGGATGACCAAGGTGCGTCCCTCGATAGACCGCCGGAAGCAGGGAACCGAGCAGGGCGAATCGCGAGACGTGACGCAAGGCGAAGACTTCCAGCTTCCCGTCCGTCACCGACGCCATCGGTGCGATCCGCATGCCACCGGCATGAAAGCGGCCGTTGGCCAGCGCGACCATGAGCGCTGGGCCGCGAAACACTGTCGTGCCCTCGATCTCGATCGCGAGTTCGGCCGGTCGATGACGGAGAATCGTCCGCATCGCGCCAACCAGATAAGCGAGGAACCCACCGAGTTGCTTGGTCGACTGGCTGACCCAGGCCGCCGTCTCCGCCCCGAGCCCGATATCCGCCATGTTGACGAAGTAGCGCTGACGGGAGGAGCCATCGCAGGCGCGAAAGCGGATCGCGCCGATATCGACGCGGCAGCACTGCCCGTAGCGCAGGAGATCGACCGCCTGTTCCGGGCGAACGATACCGAAGAGCCGTGGAAAATCGCGCCCCGTCCCGCACGGTACGATGGTGAGCGTCACCGGGCCGATCGGTTGTCCCTGCGCATCCACACAGCCATTGACGACCTCGTTCACTGTGCCATCGCCACCGATGACCAGGAGTTCTCGGGCGCCACGTTCGACCAGTTGCCGAGCCAGAGCGATCCCCGCCCCCGGCTCGGTCGTGTGCACTTCCTCCACGCGCAGGCCGAGCGACTCCAGGCGACGACGCACCGCCGGCCAGGCACGAGCCGGACGACCGCTTCCTGCCACCGGATTCACGATGGCATGCACGGTTTCGGTCGGCAGAGTCGTCAGCCCCTGCGCTGTTCTGATTCGGGTCTCTTCCATCACTGAGCGCCCTCATCCACTGTCTTCTGTCATCGTACCGTACAGTGAACGATCCGTGAAGGCGGGAATACAGGACCTTCCGGTGAGGCAGAAAACTACCGAAATTGCCGCCCTGGATTTGACGGATGCCACCGGACATGTTATCCTGCGCGTGAGGATCGGGGAATCGGCGAGTTCGGCATCACGACGAGCGAATCGACGAGCCGCTGAGGGAAGGGAAGCCGGATAGGGACGATGCCGACCAACCCGCCGAGCGAGGAGTATCGTGAGCCGTCCGCCACCCGAGAGGTGCGCTTCGGCTGGACGCCTGAGCTGGACGCCGCACGCGAACCAGCGAATGGGCATCTGAACGGGTACCCCGCGATCGAATCGACCGACGCAGTGCACGAGCGGCTCGCTGCACGGAGCAATGGTGTGTTCGCGGGCAGTGCGAACGGCACCGTCGTCGCCCCACCCAAACCGCCACGACCTCTCCTGCATCCACCGAAACGAACGGAGCAGCGGCTCCAGCGCCGGTGGACGAATGGCACGATCGGACGCTGGTGCCTCCATCTCGCGGTCGTCGTCTGCGTCGCCACAGTTGCGATCGGCGGAGGATTCTGGCGACGCCCCGTGCCGATCCGTGTCGCAGCTGGAACGGACCAGATCACGGTGATCCAGGACGTCCTGCCCGGCGCGCAGGGCCAACCGGTCGCGAGCGTTCCCGCTCTGACGGTGAGCGATCCGCGCCTCGGTTATCTGGCGACGGGTGGGCTCGCTGTCAAGCCAGATGTCCTCGTGCTCGATACCTATGTGACGGCAGCGGGGGAAACGATCTACGATGTGGCGCGAGCGACTGGCCGGAGCATCGAGACGCTGCTCTGGGCGAACAATCTCCTCGATCCTGGAGCACCGTTACCGGCTGGGCTGCAGCTCCGCGTTCCACCAGTCGATGGCATGCTGCACCTAGTGCGCGAGGGCGACACGATCGAGGCGATCGCGGCACGCTACGGTGTGCAACCCGACGCGATCACCGGCTACGAGCCCAACGGCGTGCAGCGTGACACCGATCTGGTGCCGAATCGCCTGATCATGGTACCGGGCGGCAAGATGCCCCAACGCGACCGCGTGGTGATGTACACCGTCCAGGAAGGGGATACGCTCTGGAAGATCGCCCAGCGCTTCGGTCTCAAGGTGCAGACGATCACCTGGGCGAACTCCTTGCCTGATCCTGAACTGATCTATCCCGGCCAGCAGCTGGCGATCTTGCCGACCGATGGCGTCATGGTCAAAGTCAAGGAAGGCGACACGATCGAATCCTTGGCCAAGTACTGGGGAGTCGAGCCGGACGCGATCCGCAACTACCCGATGAACGGGATCGGGCCGAACGGCGTCCTGCGCGTCGGCCAGCTCGTGATGATCCCGGGCGGTGAGCCACCCCCGCCACCGCCGCCACCACCGCCGCCTCCCGCCCCACGGGCATCAGCGCCGAGCAATCCACCCGCTCAGCGCCAAGCACCCCGTGGCTCCTTCATCTGGCCGACGACCGGGGTCATCACGCAGTACTTCCATGCCCGGCATAACGGGTGGGACATCGCCAACAACATGTACACACCGATCGTGGCGGCTGACAGCGGAACGGTCATTTTCAGCGGGTGGAACAACTATGGGCTCGGGTACGCCGTTGCGATCGATCACGGAAACGGCTTCGTGACCTGGTACGGGCACATGGCCGAACCACCACCAGTGCAGGTCGGACAGTGGGTCAACCAGGGACAGTACATCGGCCCGATGGGGAGCACCGGCTACTCGACCGGCCCGCATGTCCACTTCATCATCGTGTACAACGGCGTCTACCAGGACCCGGCGCTCTACCTGGGATGAGGCCGGTGAGAGGAAGGGCACGACCATGATTCGACCACTCAGCGCACTGTTCGGGTTGTTCAGCCGCGACCTCGGTATCGACCTGGGCACGGCGAACACGCTCGTCTACGTGCGCGGCAAGGGTATCGTCATCTCCGAGCCATCCGTTGTCGCGGTCGATAAGAAGACGCGGCGGGTACTGGCTGTCGGCGTCGAAGCCAAGGCGATGGTCGGCAAAACACCGGATACGATCGTCGCCGTCCGTCCGCTCAAGGACGGGGTAATCGCCGACTTCGATACCGTGGAGATCATGCTGCACTATTTCATCCGGAAGGTCCACGCGCAGCAACTCCTGACTCCCCATCCACGGGTCGTCATCGGTATCCCCTCCGGCGTCACCGAAGTGGAAAAGCGTGCTGCTAAGGATGCCGCACTCAGTGCCGGCGCTCGGGAGGCGTACACGATCGAGGAGCCGATGGCGGCTGCCATCGGCGCCGGTCTTCCCATCAACGAGCCGGTCGGCAGCATGATCGTCGATATCGGCGGTGGGACGACCGAGGTCGCGGTCATCTCGCTGGGTGGCATCGTCGTCAATCGCTCTATCCGCGTGGCAGGAGACGAGATCGACGAGGCGATCGTCCAGTGGGCACGACGTGACCATAACCTGATCATCGGTGAGCGGACCGCCGAGAACGCCAAGATCGCCGCTGGCTCCGCCTACCCGCTTGAGGAAGAACGGCGGGTCGTCTTGCGGGGGCGGGACGTGCTCACTGGCCTGCCCAAAGCGGTCGAAGTGAGTTCGGTCGAGATCCGCGAAGCGATCGCCGGACCAGTCAACCAGATCATCGAGGCGGTCCGCTCCTGCGTCGAAGAGACGCCACCGGAACTCCTGGCTGACATCATGGAGCGAGGGATCGTGCTCGCGGGCGGCGGGGCACTCCTCATGGGCCTGGACAAGCGTCTCCAGGCTGAACTTCGGATCCCGGTCTACCTCGCCGACGACCCGTTGACCTGCGTCGCTCGCGGCACGGGCCGCGTCGCGGAAGCGCTCCACCTCTACCAGCGCGCTCTGCAAGGGACGCAACAACGACGCGTACCGGCTGCTTCGAGCTCGACGACCTGACACGGATGAGGCATGCCGCTCACGCTCAAGCGCACGACGCTCTTCATCGTGATCCTCCTCCTAGCCAGCACGGTGCTCGTGGTTCTCGACCGCCAGCAGCGACTGGGCGGGATCACCGCTCCGCTGACCGGCCTGGTCACGGATGTCCAGCGCGGCATCGCACCAGTCTTCGCGTCCCTTCCTGTTCCCGCCACAAGCTCCGAGCGCGAACTCCGTGCGGAAGTCGAGCGCTTGCGCGCGGAGCGAAACGCGCTCCTCGCCGAGGTCGCCCGCCTGCGACAAGCGCAGCAGGAACTCGACCAACTGCGCGCCCAGTTGCGTTTTCAGCAAGAGCATCCTGGACTCCAGCTCGTCCCGGCACGCATCATCGGATTCGATCCGGAACGACCACAACGGGTCTTCGTCATCGATCGAGGCAGCGAGGCAGGAATCCGCGTCGGTATGGCAGTGCTGGATCCCAACGTCCTCGTAGGCATCGTGACACGGGTCGAGCCTGACCGCTGCCAGGTGACCGCGGTGACCGACCCCTCCATCCAGCTCGGCGCGCAACTCTCGGAATCGGGCGCCGAAGGGATCGTCTATGGCCAGGGCTGGCGAGGAAGCGGTTTGCTGATTCTCCGGCACCTTCCTCCGGACACGCCGTATCGAAACGGCGAACTCGTCGTCACGTCGGGACGCACCGCCGGCATTCCGCCAGGCCTCGTCATCGGTGTGGTGATCGGCGGCTCGCGCCAGGTCGCTGACGACGAGCTGCGCTTGACCGTCCGACCGCTCGTCGATATCCCATCGCTCCGCACAGCCAGCGTGCTGGTGAGCAGTGCGACCCAGTAGACTGGAGGCATGAACGTTTCGACGCTGCTCGCCATCGCAGCCGGTCGGCTGACGGTCCAGGTAACTCGCCGCCTGCGGCTCGGCGGTGGCACGGCGCTTCCGGGATTGCTCGCGCTCCGCATCGCGCCGGATTTCCTGACGACGGCAGGTCGCGCGCTTCCGCAGGGGGCAGTCCTCATCGCGGGAACCAACGGAAAGACGACGACTGCGCGGCTCCTGGCTGGAACACTCGAATCGGCCGGCTTGACGATCGTGCACAACCGGTCGGGGAGCAACCTGCCGCGTGGCATCGCTGCCACGTTGCTGGAAACGATCGACTGGTCAGGCACGGTCCACCGTGACCTAGGCATCTTCGAGGTCGACGAGTTCGCCCTTCCGGAGATCGCCCAGGCGCTGCGTCCTCGCCTGCTCGTCCTGCTCAACCTGTTCCGCGACCAACTCGACCGGTACGGTGAACTGGAAACGATCGTCCGCGTCTGGGAGCGCGCCCTGGACTCGCTTCCACTGGAGACGCTCCTCGTGGTCGATGCCGATGACCCGATCCTCGCTGCGCTGACCGAACAGTTCGCGGATCGGCGCTGGACCTTCGGGCTCGCTGACCCCCGTATCGCCCTGCCTGCCCTGCCGCATGCTGCCGACTGGCGCTCTTGCCCGCGGTGCGGTGCTCCGCTCGCGTACGAGCAGGTTTTTCTCGGCCATCTCGGTGCCTACCGCTGTACGGCTTGTCCGTTCGCTCGTCCCCCACTGACTGTTGCGGGTCGCTGTGTGCGAACGGAGCACGGGCTACTCGCGGTCGAAGCGGTGTCCGACGAGCGGGAACTCGTCCTCCAGAGCCAGCTCACTGGCGTGTACAATGCCTACAACGTGCTGGCCGCGGCCACGGCGAGTCTGGCTTTGGGGCTCGCACCCGAGCAACTCGCCGCGGGGCTCGCGGGAGTGACGGCAGCTTTTGGCCGACAAGAGCGCGTCGAACTCGCGGGAC
>Ga0308390_1001035_pt1 | contig 18659 bp, 18 predicted proteins | sample Hotspr2Sample149_FD_202358 | JGI IMG/M metagenome (GOLD analysis project Ga0308390, IMG submission 202358) | Hot spring phototrophic mat microbial communities from Mushroom Spring, Yellowstone National Park, Wyoming, United States - 20040719_149 ...
GGCTTGACCGTGGGAGCCGGGGTGGGCTGTGGTTGCTGCGGCTGCTGCTCGGCAGGGGCTTCGGGCGCGGATGGGCCACTGGGCGCAGCCGGCGCGCAGGCCGCGATGACGGCGCCGGTGCCGGCCAGCGCCGACAAGCGAAGCAGTTGCCTTCGGGTGAGCTTATACGTCTTCTTCATATGCCGTTTCTCCTCTTGGACTGGTCGCAGGCAATCAGGGCCTGCTCACGGTGAAGGAACATTTAGCACATTTGCTAAAAGCTGGCAAATGCCCTACAGCGAGCTATGGCGGGAAGCGCTCAACGCCTGGCTCAGCCACACTCCCCCAAACCCTAAAACATAGAGGAACAGCGGCATACCCAGCGGCCAATGACCAAAGCGCAGCATCAAGAGGATGGCGACGCCGACATATATCGCCAGCGCCAGCTCCAGCCACATCGTCCAGTCCGGTCGCAGCGCATAGGTGAACACGCTGTGGCGATGCTTTGGGGTGCGCACGAACTCCCCGACCTGCTCGTGCAAGAGCCCGCGCAACATCGCCAGCGTGTTTGAGGGCGACACGCCTACCCCGAGCAACAGCGCTGCCGGCAGGTCGCGTAAAAAGTGGATCAACGATCGGCGACGCGCCAGGTGCGCAACCAGCATTGAGGCGATCGGCACCAGGGTCAGCCCACTGAGCGCGTTGACCCACAGCGGCAGGCCGGCCAGGCCGCCCTGTGATGTGACTGCATCCAGCACCAGCAGCGGCGTGGTGATGCTCAGGATGAAGATGAGCGGGTGGATGACATAGCCGCTCAGATGCATCAGCGCGGCGAGCTTTTGGTGAAACTTCAACGAGGAGCTTAATAATTCAGGCAGCAGCTTGCGCAAGGTCTGGATCGTGCCGCGCGCCCAGCGGGCCTGCTGCTGCTTATAAGCCAGGATGTCCGCGGGCAGCTCACTGGGCGCGCCTTGATCAAGCAAATATAGGCCGCGCCAGCCGCGCAGGGCTGCCCGATAGCTCAGGTCGAGGTCTTCGGTCAGCGTGTCGGCTTGCCAGCCGCCGGCGTCCAGGATGCACTGTCGTCGCCAGATGCCCGCCGAGCCGTTGAAGTTGATGGGTAAACCACAGAGGCTGCGCGCCACCTGCTCGATGAGGAAGTGCACGTCTAGGATCATGGCCTGGGCGCGGGTGATCGGGTTGAGGTCACGGTTGAGGTAGTCCCAGCGCGCCTGAACAAACCCCACTTGCGGGTCAGCGAAGGCATTCTGCTCACCGATCACGCGCCGCAGGAAGTCCGGCGGCGGCGCGAAGTCGGCGTCGAAGATGGCGATCAGCTCGCCCTTGGCGTGGGGCAGCCCCGCAGCGAGCGCGCCGGCCTTGTAGCCCTGCCGCTCGTTGCGGTGTAGCACGTCCACCGACAGACCGGATGAGCACGCCTGCGCTGCCGCGCATCTGGCGATCTCCGTCGTGTCGTCGGTCGAGTCGTCGAGAATTTGAATCTGTAGCTTGTCTCTGGGATAGTCTTGCGCTGCGGCTGCGGCGATGACCCGCGCGGCGACGTAGCGTTCATTGAACAGCGGGATTTGAATCGTCACCGCCGGCAGTTCAGCCGTCGGCCGGGAGGATTGGCTGCTCGCTGAACGGCCTCTCAGCAGATAGACGACCAACAGTACGCCCTGATGGACGGCATAGGCGCAAAGCAGGAGTAAGCAGGCTGCGTGGATTGCGACGACGATATCCATGCGCGAAGCCGCGAGGGCGCTGGGTGTGGGCTGCGCCTATTTCTTGTCCAGGTCGTCCAGGTCAAGCGTGCTCAGAAAGTCTTTGAAGGCGCCCAGGTCCTCTTCCTGCTGTTCTTCTGTGCTCTCCTCTTCAGGCTCGTGGCCGTGTTGCGCCATCACGTCGTCGTCCACGTAAATCGAACAACCTACCCGCACTGCGATGGCGATAGCATCGCTGGGGCGGGAGTCAATGCTCAGGTCTTTGCCGTCGCGCGTGCGCAGCACGATGCGCGCATAAAACGTCTCGTCGCGCAAGTCATTGACCAGCACGTACCTCACCGTAGCACCAAGCGCGCGGATGGCATCCACGATCAGGTCGTGCGTAAGCGGGCGGGGCACTTTGGTGTTGGTCAGTTGAAGGGTAATCGACTCGGCCTCTGCTTGACCGATCCAGATCGGCAGGTAGCGCTCCGAGTGAAGCTCTTTCAAGATGACGACGCGATGTGTGCCGACCAGGTTCACACGCACGGAATCCACTTTTACTTCTATCATCGAGAACTGTCCCTCCACAAGAGCTTACATCAGAGCTTGGGGTTATTTGTCCTTGTCCAAGTCGCTGAGGTCGAGCGAGCTGATGAAGTCGCTGAAGGCGCCGAGGTCTTCTTTGCTCGGCGTGCTGCCCAGTTCAACCGGTTCAACGCCGGCCTCTTCTAGCACGTGCTCCGCGACGAAGATCGGACATCCTACGCGAACGGCGATCGCGATGGCGTCGCTTGGGCGCGCATCCAGCGTGATCTCAGCCTCTTCGTCGCCTGATGGCTGCAGGACGATGATGGCGTAGAAGTGCTGCTTGCGCAGGTCGTTGATAACGATGTGATTCACGTCCGCTTCTAAGCTCTTGAGGATGCTGGCAGCCAGGTCGTGCGTGAGCGGCCTGGGCGCAGTGATGCCGTTCAGGTGAAGGGTGATCGCGTCTCCTTCTGGCTTGCCCACGAAGATCGGCAGCCGGCGTTTGCCTTCCATTTCCCTAAGGATGATCACCTGGCTGTTGGTCATCAGGCTCACCCGTATGCTCTCGATTAGCATCTCCACCATGCTTGTGGTCGCCTCCGCCTGCCCTAAGTGAATGTTTCGGGATTATACTCTTGCCTCGGCAAGTGTATTTGCGACGGTTGCGTTCGTGGCTAGCAGGAGAACCTCGTGGGCAGCGGTGCTGCCGTTGCCCCACTCTCGTTTGTGTGGGATGACGCCCAGGATTGACCGCCCCATGATGTGCGCTGCGCGGTGAACATGCCGCTGTGCTGTGATTTAAACTGTAGACTGCCGGAGGCGAAAAATGTTCAATCACCCTCATCTCCGGCGAGCGCTGCCCCGTTCGCTTGCCTCTGCGTTGCTCCCCTGCATTTCGCTTTCTGGTGGCGCATCTCACCCATTCGCGCTTTCCCAGATGAGGGCTATAATCCTGTGTGGTTAACTGGTTTACAAACAAACGCCAATCGGTCGTGTGCCGACCTCGTCCCGCGAGGGGCATGGTCGGCGGGCGGTTGGCGAGACAAAGGACTTATTACGGAGGTTTTTTTGTGTCTGAAGTTGTTATCGAGTCGCTATGCAACTCGCTGCCTCACCGGTTGAGGCGGTTGGGCGAGATTGCATACAACCTATGGTGGACGTGGTCGCCGGAAGCGCAGCATCTCTTCATGCGGCTCAGTCCGGTGCTATGGGAGTCGGTAAACCACAATCCGGTGCGCTTGCTGCGCCAGCTCCCCCTCAAGCGTCTGAGCGAGGTGCTCGCCGATCGCCGCTTGTTGGAAAGCTACGACCGCGTCGTTGCCGATTTCGACGCCTACATGCGCAACGATCCCAGCCCAACTCATGACCTCCTAGGATGGAACGGTCACGCGCCGGATGTCCGGCCAATCGTGGCGTATTTCTCCTTTGAGTTTGGCTTGACGGAGGCGCTGCCGATGTATGCCGGTGGCTTGGGCGTGCTGGCGGCTGATCACTTGAAGGAAGCCAGCGACATCGGGCTGCCGATGGTCGGCGTCGGCTTCTTATATCTGAACGGCTACTTCCGCCAGCGCATTACCGAAGATGGTTGGCAAGAGGCCGACTACGAGCATCTCAACTTCAATGAACTGCCGATCATCCAGGTGACCGATGCCGCCGGCGCCCCGCTGGTGCTCAGCATTGAGCTGCCGGGGCGGCATGTGCACCTCCACGCATGGAAAGCCCAGGTGGGACGTGTGCCCTTGTATCTGCTAGATACAGATGTGCCGGAGAATCTGCCCAAGGATCGTGTGCTCACCCAGCGCTTATACAGTCCCGATCCGGAGACGCGCATTAACCAGGAGATTGTGCTTGGAGTCGGCGGGGTGCGCCTTCTGCGCGCGCTTGGGATCAACCCGGCTGTGTGGCACATGAACGAAGGCCATTCGGCCTTCAGCACGCTCGAGCGCGTTCGAGAGTTGGTGAAGCAAGGCATGAGCTTTGACCAGGCGCGAGAGCATGTGCGCCAGACCACGGTCTTCACCACCCACACGCCGGTGCCCGCCGGCAACGATCGCTTCCCGCGGTGGCAGATCGAACAGCAACTGAGCGGCTTCTGGCATGAGCTGGGCCTGACCCGCGAGGCATTTATGGCCCTCGGCGCGGAGGAAGACTTCTTCGGCATGACGCCGCTGGCGCTGTATATGTCGGGCAAGGCGAACGGCGTGAGCGAACTCCATGGCCGCGTGGCGCGCGCGATGTGGCAGTGGTTGTATCCGAATCAACCTGTGCCCATCTCGCACATCACCAATGGCGTGCACACCGCGACCTGGCTGGCCCGCAGGATGCGCCGGCTCTTCGACGAATACCTCGGCCCAGGGTGGTACGAGCACCTAGACGAGGAATCAACCTGGCAGCTCATCTACGAGATTCCCGACGATGAGCTGTGGGCAGTGCGCAAGCACCTCAAGCGCAAGCTCGCGCAGTTCATGCGCGAACGCGCCCGCGCCAAGTGGGTCACCCACAGCCAGCACCCCGTTCAGACCATCGCCAGCGGCGTGCTGATAGACCCCAACGCGCTCACGATCGGCTTTGCGCGCCGTTTCGCAACCTATAAGCGCGCTACGCTGATCTTGCGCGATGTGCCGCGCCTGCTGAGGCTGCTCAACGATCCGGCCCGCCCGATACAAATCATCTTCGCCGGCAAGGCACACCCGAATGATGAACCAGGCAAGCGCCTGCTCCAGGAGCTATATCGCGTGGTGAAGAACGCCAGCACCGCCGGCCGCATGGTGTTCATCGAGGATTACGACATGAACGTTGCGCGCCACCTCGTGCAAGGCGTGGATGTCTGGTTGAATACCCCGCGCCGACCTTACGAGGCCAGCGGCACCAGCGGGATGAAGGCCGCGCTTAACGGCGCCATTAACTTCAGCGTCATGGACGGCTGGTGGCGCGAGGCATACAACGGCAAGAACGGTTGGGCGATCGGCGAGGATAGGGACTACGCTGACCCTGAACAACAAGACCGCGAGGATTGTGAGTCGCTGTTCCGCACGCTGGAAGAGCAGATCATCCCGCTCTACTACGATGTGGACGAGGATTACATCCCGCGTGGCTGGGTGCAGCGCATTAAGACATCCATCGCCACCATCGCCCCGCGCTTCAGCACGCGCCGCATGCTCAAGCAATACATCCAAGAGATGTATGCGCCGCTCGCCAATCAGTCTCAGATGGCGTCCACGGCCCTAGTCGGCTAATTGAGCTGCTCGTCTAGGGCTGTGATCACCGCGCGCGGCGCATCCCAGTGCACCAGCGCGCCCGCATCCTTCAGGAAGCGCACGCGCCAGTTGGGCTTATCGCGCAGTGCGTCGGCCAGGTCATAGGGCGAGAACGCATCTTCGCCGAAGATGGCTAGGCAGGGGTGGGGCAGGCTGCGGTACACCGCGAAGATATTGGGCGTGAAGAGTAAGAAGCTAATAAAGGCCAGCGGGGCATACTCCGCTCCTGGCTGGTGGCTGGTGGCGTAGGCGTAGTCCACCAGCCCCTGCTTCAGCCGCGTGCGTTGGTTGGATTGCAGGAAGAAGCGCAGGCTGGGCCGCGATGTGAGCACGTCGTAGATGGCGCGCCGCCAGGGCGGCAAGCGCAGCAACCACCAGAGCGGGCGGTTGGCTCGTATGCGCTGGCTCCGTCGGCTAAAGCCGGTGGGCGAGAGGAAGCTCAGCGAGCGGAAGTAAGCCGGCTTGCATTGCGCAGCCAGCGCCAAAAACTCGCTGCTCAACGAGAGCGCTACGGCGTCCACGCGCGCGCCGGCCAGCTCTTGCTCGATCAAGTCCAGGATGGCGTCGCGAAACAACGCCGGCCGATACAGTCGGTCGCTGCGGTCCGAGAACCCAAACCCCGGCAGATCGAGCGCGATCACGCGCCGCGCTTGGGCGTAGTGCTCGAACAACGGTTTCATCTCAAACGCCGATCCCGAGGCGTTGATCGAGTGCAGCAGGAGGAGCGGTGGACGACCGTCGTGAGCCGGGCCGGCGGCGTAATAGGCGAGGTTGCCGGCGCGCCGACCGCGGAATCGCATCAGTTCGCCGCGCAACGCGGCCGTCAGTGGCACGCCGTGATTGACCTGGGTGCGTGACCAGGCGATCAACGCCAGCCACAGGCTTAGCTTGGCTGTGAACATGGCAGCCAGGATGGGAAGGATGGCGCGCGGTTGGGCCGTGACCTGACTTTCCTCTGAATTTTGCGCGAAGGGTTGGGCGGCCATAGCGCACATCGTAGCATAAACACACAAAAGCGAATAGCAAATATCTACACGATTGCGATCTGTTTGCTCAGCATTGTCGCGCGGCGCTGGGCCGCTTCGGCATGCGCGGACAAGAGCGCATGCGGGCCGTAGCCCTCGACGGCGAACGATGCGGAGACGGCGCCGTTGATCGCGGCGCGCACGAGGTCACCATGGCTGGCCAAGCCGGCGATGAATCCACCGCAAAACGCATCGCCGGCACCGGTCACGTCCACGACTTTTACCGGCACGGCCGGCACAAGCCAGAAGCGCTCGCTTGCGCGCTCGTAGATGAGCGCGCCGGCTGAGCCAAGTTTGAGCACGGCGATGCGCGGGCCGCGTGCGGCGAACCATCGCAGGCGTTGCTTTGGCGTGTGCACCGTCGGCATGTCCGCAAAGAACTGCTCGGCCTCCTGCGTGCTGGGCATGAAGACATCTAATCTGGCCAGGACCGCCTCGACGTATGGCCGCAGCGCAGGGCGCATGGCGCGTTCACCGGGGTCGGCGCTGATCAGGGCGATGCCCAACTGGCGCGCCGCTGCCGGCAAGAATTGCTGGGTGCGGATGCTGATCGGCGCGATGTGCAGCCCAATTGGCGGTGGCTCAGACGCCCGCGCCTGCGCATAGGCCATGAGGTCCTCCGGGGTGACGGCTAAAGGTTCGTAGTGGTCTGGGTCGTCCTGGCCTGGGGTGGAATGGACGTAACCGCGCAGTGCATCCGGTAGGGGCAGGCCCAAGCGGGCGAAGTGTTTGGCCGGCTCGGTATCTACGCGCGTGTTGTCGTCCAGGTAGGCGTAGAACGTGCGATGGTCTTGGTCGCCGGGGATGATGCGAATGCCTCGCGTGTCGAAGCCGCGCGCCGCCAACTCGGCCAACCACTCTGGCGGGTAGTTTTGGCCGACGCGAGCCAAGATGGCCACTGGCTGATGCCACAAGCGGGCGCCAGCGGCCGCATATAAGGCATTGCCCCCTATCTGGTTGAGCCTTGGCTCGCCGTAAGGCGGGATGATGTAATCGGTGCGCAGCCCGCCGCAGCAGATGAGCATCACCCTGCGAGCGTCACTATCTCCCGCACTCGTTCTACATCCCACTCCACCGGCACGCCATTGTGGGGGGGCAATCCGCGCCGGATGAACGCGGCATGGACGATAAAGTGATCTGCGCGATTGACGAAGAACTTCATCGCTTGGGGGGAGACCCCGCCGCCCAGGATCAACGGCACGGGCAGCTTCAGCGGGCGCACTTCGTCGAACATGCGGATGGATTGCTCCGGTGTGCGGCCAGTCAGGATGATGCCGTCGGCGCGGCCAAACTCCACCGCCTGGCGACACATTTCGGGCAGCGGGATCGGCGCCAGCGGCTCGCCGAGCCGGTCGTACACGTCAGCCAGTATTTTGATGTGCTCGGCGTTGAGATGGTGGCGCGTGCGGATGGCTTCGTAGGCCACGCCGTGCACGAGGCCCTCGGCCTTCACCATGACGCCCACATAGACCTTGATGCGAACGAATTGTGCGTCCACGGCGTGGGCGATCTCCAGCGACTCTTTACCGCTGTTTTGCATCAGGCAAACGCCCAATGCCACATCAGGGAAGGCGCGCCGCAGCTCCTTGCCGATGGCGGTCATGTGCGATACGGTGTGCTCGGCTACGTATGGCCCCACCGGTGTGTCGTTCACGTCCTGGTAATAAAAGGCGCGCACGCCGCCGTCGTAGGCGATCTGTGCATGAATCAGCGCATGTTCGATGATCTTGTTCAAGGGCTGAGCGTCTGGGCGGAATGACTCCCGTGATGGCAGCAGATGAATGGCAGCGATGACGCGAGGGAGGCGATTCGGTGCTGTGGTCATGGCAATAGCGAGATCCCTTAGAGCTGTCGCTCGAATTGTATCGAATGCTGGAACGAGGGGCGCTCAAGGAGAGTGTTCCGATTCGAAATGAAAGCCTACGTCGTTGGGCACACGCGTTGGTCATCCACGAGCGCGTCGCTGTAAAGCAAGCCGGGCATCGAGCAGGTCGGTGATGCCTGGCGTCTTGCTCTAGGGCAAGTAGAGCAGGGGATTCTGGGGCACGCCGCCATAGCGAATTTCAAAGTGCAGGTGTGGGCCTGTGGAGTTGCCCGTGCTGCCCATCGCCCCGATGATCTGCCCGCGCGCGACGCTCTGGCCTGGGCTGACGTACCACTGGCTGAGGTGAGCGTAGAGCGTGCTGAAGCCGTTGCCGTGGTCTATCTGCACCATGTATCCATAGCCAACGTTGCTCCAGCCGGCGAAGGTGACGTAGCCGCCGTCAGATGCGGCGATGGGCGTGCCGATCGCGTTGGCGATGTCAAGCCCGCGATGGTAGGTTCGGAAATATTGCGAGATATAGCCGCGCGTGGGCCAGGCGAAGGCGCCGCTGGCGAAGAAGCTAGGCGCCGGCCCGACGTAGCGCCTGCCCGGTGCCGGTCGGCTCACCACCTGTGGCTGCACCACCTTGGGCACAAAGGGCTTGATGCCGCCCGGAACAATGATCCGCATCCCAGGGATCAGGTTCGCGCCATCTGACAGGTCGTTCAGCGGCGACCGGATGATGTCCTCTATCTTCACCTTGAAGCGCTCGGCGATCCCGGAGAGGGTATCGTTCGCCTTCACGGTGTACAGGATGCCATCCACCGGTGGGATGACCAGCTCTTGACCCACGCGCAGCAGATCGGGATTCTCTTCCACCTCGCTATTGGACCAAACGATCGTCGTGGGCAGCACGCCGAAGCGCTGGGCGATGGTCTCCACGTTGTCGCCCGGTTGCACGGTGTAAGTGATGATGTCGGCGCGCGCCTCGCTGCGCCGACTCGACGCGAAGACAACGTTTCGGATGATCAGCGCGCCGTCTGCAGCTTCGGTCAGCGGTCGAATGCTCAGAAACGCCGGCTGACTTGGGTTGATGAAGAAACCGCTCTCGGGGAGGATGGTGGGCGAGCGTCCCGTCTCTCGAGTTTGCACCCCAGTAGCTGCCGCGCGGCTGCGCTTCGCGCTCTCGGTGCTGATGAGTGTGATGGCTGCCATCAGGCTTAGGGCGAGCACAACCATGCCATGTACCGCCATGCGCCCGGGGGAGAGAGTCAGCCGGCCTATGCGCTCGGCGATGCGCCTGGGCTGTTTGCTGCGCTGTTCACCTGGCTGCGGACTTGCTGCTCGCTGTTCTGATTCCATGGTTTGCCTTTTGTGCGCCTTTCCGCATACTGACAAAGACGGCTATTGTAGCGCTGCTAGCGCAAAAGCGTCCAGGGGTTCACGGCTTGGCTCAGGTAGCGGATCTCGTAGTGGAGATGCGGCCCGGTTGAGCGCCCTACGGATCCGATCGCGGCTATCACCTGGCCGCGCTGCACCTGTTGTCCGCAGCGCACGAACAACTGGCTGGCGTGGGCGTAGAGTGTTTGATAACCGTTGCCGTGGTCGAGCACGACGTATTGACCGTAGCCCACTGGTCTGCCGGCTGCGTTCAGAGAGTAGCCGGCGTAGATCACCGTGCCGGCATCCGAAGCGTAGATCGGCTCACCCAGTCGGCCGGCGATGTCTATGCCGGGGTGGACCTTGCTGAAGTTGTAGCCGGATAGATATCGGCGGTTAGCCGGCCAGAGGAAGTTGCCCGTGCCCAACGGTGGGATTGCAACCTCGCCGCATTTGCCCACGCGATACACCCGCACGCCACTGCTCATGCGGCGCACCTCCACCGGCTTCGGCACTTGCCAGATCACCATCTCGCGCTCGCCACCGGGCACAAAGATGCGCTGGCCAATTTGCAATAGTTGGTTAATGTCGCGCAAACCATTCAACGGTTCGTTGACAATGCGCTCTGCCGGCACGCCGAAACGCCGCGCCAGCCCCTCGATCGTGTCCCCTCTTTGCACTTCCACGATCAGGCCGTTTTCCGGCGGGATGGTCAGCTTTTGACCGATGCTCAGCAAGTCGGGGTTGTCTTTGAGCGTCTCGTAGTTGGACCACAGGATCGTCTCCGGTCGCAGGCCGAACTTGAGTGCGATGCCAAACAGCGTATCGCCGGGGGCTACGGCGTACGTGCTGAGCTGGCGCGGGCGTTCGGGCGCGGCGCGCTGGGGGGCCTCTGCGCCGAGCACGAAGCGGCGCCGGACTACGTCAGCATCATGCGTTGCTGGGCCGCTATCCAAGACCTCGGGCGTGCCACTGAGTTGAGGCAGTTTAGGAGGGATATTTAGTTCTCGGTCAGGTAGCGCGGGGGTCAACAGGCGACTGCCCAAGAATAGCCCAAGACCGGCTAAAAGGGCGATCAAAAAGCCTTGAATGACAGAACAACCGAAGCGCCGCCGTTGGCCAGGGGGAGAGCGAAGCGGAGCAGCGTAGCGGCTGCGTCTTTTCATACCTTGTGATTACAATGTTGGTGAAGAATACGCTTAGATGGTGTTGAGCCGCCTGAGATTATATGCTAAGGGTAGAGATATGGATGCGCTGGCTGTTGGATTGGCTCGGTGCGCTCAGCGATAATGATGGGGAGCAGCTCGCCGGCGAATTCGCCGGCTTTTAACTTGCCGATCACGCGCACCCAGCTACCCGCGGCGAGCCGCTCTGCATCCGGGGTTTGCACGAGCATGCCGACCGCCGCGGCATCGGCCACACAGCAGCTCACGACGAATCGGGAGACCCAGAACTGATCGGGTTTTGTGCGACTGTCTTTATAGACGAAGCCGGTCACGTCCACCTCGCGCCCATCCAGCGCTCGTGGGTCGCCCACGTGAGAGAACTCGCGCAGCCAGTCGAGGATGTTCTGTGGCGCGGCGCTCATTCGTCTGACGCCGCCGCTTTGTTCGGGGGCGGTCACGCTGATGCCTCGGTTGTTGATGGCGCTGGCGCCTAACGGCTGGGCCGGCACGAGCAGGCTGAGCACAACCGGCAGGGCCAACAGGCCGATCGCCGACCAGGAGGTGCGCCCGCTGCTCCCGCGAGGCATTGTGTGCGGTTTCAGCCAGATCACCTCCGCATCGTCATCGAAGGCCGCAGGCCCAGTAGTGTGCCGGGCGCGCAGCTCGCCGTATAGCACCGTGAGCGCCAAGGCAACGTAGAGGATGGCCGCGACCAGCGATAGCCAGGCGAAGCGCTGGTTGATGTAGAAGAACAGCGTGCCGTCGCTCAATTTAGCGTAGAACATCAGCCCCGAGCCGGCCAGCACGATCACCCGCGCAGCGCGCAGCAGGAAGGAGTAGCTCATCGTGCCTGCGTGCATGCTTCGATGAACCGGTTGATGGTCTCAAACATCTCGGCGGCATCAGGTTCTGTGGGCAGCACGTGGCCGCTGTGCTCATACCAGACCACCTGTTTGACCTTTGACCCCACCGCCCGAGCGAGCACATCTGCGCTATCCGGCGCGACCACGCGATCTTTGCGTCCCTGGATAAACAGCGCAGGCGTCGTGACGCGCGGCAACTCGCGCATCACCAGCCTGTTCAGCTCCAGCAGCTCGTGGATGGCGCTAACGGGGATGCGCACGCTTTGAATGATCTGCTGTCGCACGTGCGGGTCGTCTAGGTCCACTTGTTGATCAATGGCGCTCCCCAGCCGTCGGCGCAGGTTGGCGCGGAACTCAGGATCGTCGAAATTGGCGTCCTTCAGCGGGTAATAATAGGGGACGAAGAAGCGCGCGAACCGCACCAACCGTGTGCGCGTGTCGTTGATGGCGGACGGCGCTGCCATGACGATGATTCCGCGCAAAGGTGAGGGGCGCCCATCACATGCAGCGTGGTGACACTCGCTGGCCGCCAGGTGTAGCGCAATCAAGCCGCCCATCGAAAGTCCCGCGATCAGCACGTTTGCGCAGCGGTCGGCGAGCTGGATGAACGCATCGCGCGATGCGCTCACCCATGCGCGCCAGGTGGCCCCTTTCAGGTCCTCGAGCCGGCCGCCGTGCTTGGGCAGCAGCGGACAGGACACCGTGTATCCGCGCTGATGCAGGTATTCCCCCAATGGCCTGAGCTCGGCAGGCGAGCCGGTGAACCCATGCAGGCACAGGATGCCCGTGTCGCCGCGTTCGCCCCCAGCGAACTGGAATGGCGCTTGCGCTGCTCCTGAGTTTGCTTGTGCTGCCATTGCTTCGCTCCCCATCGCCAAATGGTAAGCCTGAACTATACAACGCTCACTAGAGAGACAGGAATCGCGGAGTGCCTGGCAAGTGGCCGCATGCGCTTCAGCGCAGTCAGCAGTACAGATTGCGCCAGCGCTCCCCAGCACGCCCCCCTCCCCTCGGTTGGGCAGCGATGCGCCGGCGCTCAGGGATGGACTTCTGCGCGATGAAGAGGCTCGCTGTGAACGCATCCTGTGCTTCGGGCCCATTTGCCGATCGGAGCAACTGCATGAGCTTGTTCACCAGTGACGATAGTGGGTTGAGCGGCGGTGTCGCTATCGGCTCACCCAAGGCCTGCCCTCACCATTATGGCTACGTATAATCACGCGCGTCAGCCACCGTGGCTGCTGAATGAGCGAGCGAACATATCACGAGGACGATTTTCAATGGCAGACTTATTTGACAAGATAGCAAACGACCCTGTGCTGATGGCGGCGCGCATGGGGCGCGAGCAAGGCATCTATCCCTACTTCAAACCGCTTTCTGAAACTGAGGGTGCTGAGGTCGTGATTGACGGCCGCCGGCTGATCATGATCGGCTCGAACAATTACTTGGGCCTGACCACCCATCCGCGCGTGCGGCGGGCAGCCATCGAAGCGATCGAGCGCTACGGCACGTCGTGCACAGGCAGCCGCTTCCTGAACGGCACGCTGGAGCTGCATAAAGAGCTTGAGCGCCGACTGGCGCGCTTCCTCGGCAAAGAGGCCGCCCTGATCTTCGGCACCGGCTATCAAGCTAACCTCGGCGCGATCACCGCGCTGATGGGCAAGGACGAGATCGCCGTCGCCGACCGCGAGATCCATGCCTCGTTGGTGGACGCGATCAAGATGGCCGGCTGCCAGCTCAAGCGCTTCCGCCACAACGACATGAACGACTTGGAGCGCGTGCTCCGAGAGTGCGGCGACGCGCCGAAGATGATCATCGTAGACGGTGTCTACTCGATGGGGGGAGATCTCGCGGACCTGCCCCAGATCGTCACGCTGGCCAAGCGCTACGGCGCGCGCCTGTTCGTGGATGATGCACACGGGCTTGGAGTGATGGGCGAGGGCGGGCGCGGCACGCACTTCCACTTCGGCTGCGTGGACGATGTGGACCTGATCATGGGCACCTTCAGCAAGTCGTTCGCCTCGCTCGGTGGGGTGGTGGCGGGCGATTGCGATGTCATTGACTACATTCAGCATCATGCGCGCTCGCTGATTTTCAGCGCTTCCATGCCGCCGGCCAACGTGGCCACCGTCCTGGCCTGTCTGGACATCATCGAGGAAGACCCTAGCTACGTCCAGCGCGTGCACGTGCAATCCGCCAAGGTGCGCGAGGGGTTGCGCCGAATGGGGTATGACTGCGGCCAGAGCGTGACGCCCATCGTGCCGGTATACATCAAAAACGAGATGCACACGGTATTCACCTGGAAAGCGCTCTTCGATAACGGCGTTTACACCAACCCGGTGCTCCCGCCCGCCGTGCCGCCCAGCAAGAGCTTGCTGCGCACCAGCTACATGGCCACGCATACCGATGAGCAGATTGAGACGGTGTTGCGGGTGTTCGAGCACGTCGGCCAGCTCACAGGCCTTCTACAACCCGTGGTTGCTTAGGCTGTCCAACGGAGAGAACGGGCAGGGCGTTGCGCTGCCGTCGCTCATCCCATAATAGATTCACCTTCGCCGGCAGCATCGCTCGGTGGAAGGTTGCCCCTATTGGTGAGTGCACCCGCTTCATCATGGCAATATCCTGAAGTGGACCACTCCCATCGTGAACGGGCCCATGCGCACGGAGCGATAATAGCCGGGTCTATGGAATACCGCAGACTGGGCCGCACCGGCTTGAAGGTGAGCGAGCTGTGCTTGGGCACGATGACCTTTCTCTGGACGTGCGACGAACAGACCGCCTTCAACGTGCTCTCGGCCTTCCGCGACGCCGGCGGCAACTTCCTGGATACAGCGGATATTTACTCGCGCTGGGTGCCCGGCAACCCTGGCGGCACTGCCGAGGTCGTGATTGGCAAATGGATCAAAGCAAATCACATCCCGCGCGACCAGGTCATCATCGCCACCAAGGCGCGCGGGCGCATGGGCGATGGGCCAAACGATGAGGGGGCCTCGCGGGCGCACCTGACCAAAGCGCTGGAGGATAGCCTGCGCCGCTTACAGACCGACTACGTGGACCTCTACCAGATTCACTGGCCAGACTATGAGACGCCGCATGAGGAGACGCTGCGGGCGCTAGATGACTTTGTCCGTGTCGGCAAGGTGCGCTACATTGGCGCGAGCAACTACCCAGCCTGGTGGCTGATGAAGGCGCTTTGGGTGAGCGATGTGCGCGGCCTGGTGCGCTTCGAATCGCTCCAGCCGCATTACAACCTGATGCACCGCGCTGAGTTTGAGCGCGAGCTGATGCCGCTGTGTAAAGACCAGGCGCTAGGGGTGATCCCCTACAGCCCGCTGGCCGGCGGCTTCCTCACCGGCAAGTATCGCGCCGGTCAGCCCATCCCCGCTGGCTCGCGCGGCGAGAGCAACGAGCGCATTCGGCGCTACATCGAAAGCCCAACCGGCCAGCGCGCGCTCGCTGCGCTCGAAACGATCGGGCGCGCCCACGGCAAGACCATCGCGCAGACGGCGCTGGCCTGGCTGCTCAGCAACCCGGTCATCACCGCCCCGATTATCGGCGCGAACACGGTCTCGCAACTCCAGGAGCTGCTCGGCGCGGTCGGCTATCGGCTGAGCGCCGAAGAAATCCAAACCCTAAACGAGGCAACTGCTTGGCAATGAAGATAGACCTCAACGGCCAGTGGCCGATCTTGATCGTCGTCCTGTTGTTCCTGCTCATCCCGTTCTCCACGATCCCCGGCCTGTTCGACTTCGTCTTCGTCCTAGCAATCGGTGTGGCGCTGATCATCGCTATGCTGCTGATCGCCACGCTGGTGAGCGCGCTGCGCGCCCGCCGCCAACAGCGCTAGGGACATGGCGGCAGCGAGCGTTCACCCAGAGCGCACGATCGCGGAGTTGCGCGAGCTGGCCGCGCTGACCAGCGACGAACGCGGCGCACAACGGGTGGCCTGGACGCCAACCTGGGCCCAAGCGCGCGCCTGGTTCCGCGCCAAGCTGGATGAGCTTCCTGTCCAGGTCGAGCAGGACGAGGCCGGCAACCTGTGGGCGACGCTGGCTGGCGATGCTCCCCAGGCGTTGGTCATGGGCAGCCATCTGGATAGCGTGCCCGATGGTGGTTGGCTCGATGGCTGCCTGGGCGTGTTGGCCGGCCTGGAGGTGCTGCGGCGCATTAGCGCGCAATATCAAGGCCGCCCACCTGTGACGGTGCGGCTGGTGGACTGGGCGGATGAGGAGGGCGCGCGCTTCGGTCGCAGCCTGTTCGGCAGCAGCGCCGTCGCCGGTCGGCTGAACGTCGCGTGGGTGAGCCGGCTGGTGGACACCAAAGGGGTGCGGCTGGTGGACGCCGTGCGGGAGTTCGGCGTGGCCGTGGAGACCGCGGAACAAGCCACGCGGCAGATCGCCCACGCCCGCGCTTATCTGGAGCTACACATCGAACAAGGGCCGGTGCTGGAGTCGCTGGGGCTGCCGCTGGGCGCGGTGATCGGCTGTTACGGCATCGAGCGCCACCAGGTGATCTTCAACGGGGTGGCCGCCCACGCCGGCGGCTTCCCGATGCACCTGCGCCGCGATGCCTTCCTAAGCGCCGCGCGCTTCGCGCTGGCCGTGCGCGAGATCGCCAAGCGACACGGCGGGGTGGGCACCAACGGCCGCGTGCGCAACGCGCCCGACATCCCAACAGCAGTGGCCGGCGAGTGCGCGATCACGCTGGATATGCGCCACATAGACCCACAGCGCCTCCAGACCATGTTGACCGAGGCGCGCGCCGCCAGTGAGCAGATCGCCGGCGAGGAAGGCACAACAGTGAGCTGGCGGACGATCTACCAGTCCCCCCCGCAGCCGTTTGACCCCACCTTGATTGAGATGTGCGACGCGGCCATCCGCGAGGTCAATGTTGGCCGCTCGCACCGCTTGCCCAGCGGCCCCGGCCACGACGCTATCGAGATGGCCTGGGCCGGCGTGCCCACTGCGATGATGTTCGTGCAGAGCGTGCGCGGCCTCTCGCACAACCGCGAGGAAGACACACGCGCGGAGCATCTTGTGCTGGCCGTGCGCGCCTTCGACCGGCTGGCCGAGAAGGTGATCGCCTGGCTCGCCGGCGATCAGCGCGCAGCGGGTGCGGCAACGAGCTGATAAATCGCACCGCGATGATCGACGAGGTAAAGCTCGCCGACCTCGTCTTCGCCAAAGGAGCTGATGTTCAAACCGGTCTCCAAGAGCACCTCGCCCTGCCAGGCTTCGTCGTCGCCTCGGCGCAGCGCCCAGACCAGGCCGGAGCAGTAATCACCGAAGAGGTAAGCGCCGACCAGGCGAGGCAGCGCCTTGCCGCGATAGACGTAGCCGCCGGTGATCGAGCAGCCCTGGCTGTGGTCATACTGAAAGACGGGGTCGGTGAGCACCAAGCCGCGCGGGTCGCCGGCGAACGGCTCAAACCCTTCGCGGAACCTCCAGCCATAGTTCTGGCCGCCCTGTCCGGCCGGCTGAAAGTTCACCTCCTCAAAGCGGTTTTGGCCGACGTCGGCGATGTAGAGATCGCCGGTCAATCGGTCAAAGCTGAAGCGCCAGGGGTTGCGCAAGCCGATTGCCCAGATCTCCGGCGGGGCATCTGGACCAAAGCTTGGGTTATCGGGAGGCAGCCGGTAGGGTTGCGCCGCCGACGACTGAGATACGTCAATCCGCAGCAGCTTGCCCAGCAGCGAGCGCGGGTTCTGCGCGAAGTTCTGGGGGTCGCCGGCGCTGCCGCCATCCCCCATGCCAATATAGAGCATCCCATCTAGGCCGAAGGCGATCTGTCCGCCGTTGTGGTTGGCATAGGGCTGGGGGATGCGCATCACCCGCCATTCGCTGTCAGGGTCAGCGGTCAGCCGATTGTCGTTGGCCAGGAAGCCAGCGATCACCGTCGCGCCCTGGCGGTCGGTGTAGTTGACGAAGAAGCGGCGCGATTGTGGGAAGTCCGGGCTGAACGCGATGCTCAACAGGCCCTGTTCGTTCGCTCGGCTGCCCACGCGGTCGATTATGTCCAGAAACGGCTCAGCCAGCAACTGGCCGGCCTGCCAGACGCGCACGCGGCCTGGCTGCTCGGTGATGTAGAGCCGGCCGCTGCCGTCGCCAGCGTGGGTAAGGAAAGTAGGCCGCTGCAGGCCATCGGCGATCTTTTGGAGCGCAGGGACGACATCAATCGGGAGCGCTGTGGGGTCAGATGGCGGGATGGTTGGTAGCTCTGCAGCCGCTGGCGTCTCGACCGCCGCGGTCGCCGACGACCCTGGCTCGGTTGTCGGAGTCGCGGGCGCAGAAACGTTCGGTGCGGTTGGCGCCGGCGCACGCACATCAGACATCGCGACGCCACTACATGCTGAGAGAAACACTACACATAGAACCAAGCTGCCTGCTCGTTTGCCTTTCATCACACGTCGCTCCTCACAGTTCCAACAGCCGCTTATAAAGGGTGTGCATGAGAAACGCACGAGAAGCAAGCTTGGCACTGGCACTGTGGTGTGTACCCCACTTGGTGGAGACTGAGAAAAGGAGTACTATGCGCAGCAAGATGAGCAGGAGCAGAAGACAATACACCCTTGAGTTCAAATCAGAGTCCTCGCAGCTCGGTGAGCGCGGGGACAGGACGGTGCGCAAGTCGCTGGCTCGTCGGAGGAGAGCGCCGGCAACGCAAGATGCGCGGCGGCGCAGCGCAAAGGCGAGGACCGTCGGCCAATCTCTGGCCATAGTGAAAGCTTGGTGGGCAAACAGATAAGATGTCCTGGCAACCTCCCGCGACCTGGCAGCGCTTTGCGACGCTCGATTTGCACACCGAGGGCGAGCCGCTGCGCATCCTGATAGACGGCCTCGCCCCCATCCCCGGCGCGACGATCCTTGAGAAGCGCCGCTATGCACAGCAACACCTGGACGGCCTGCGCCGGCTGCTGATGCTGGAGCCGCGCGGCCACGCCGACATGTATGGCGC
>Ga0308390_1001039_pt1 | contig 18618 bp, 13 predicted proteins | sample Hotspr2Sample149_FD_202358 | JGI IMG/M metagenome (GOLD analysis project Ga0308390, IMG submission 202358) | Hot spring phototrophic mat microbial communities from Mushroom Spring, Yellowstone National Park, Wyoming, United States - 20040719_149 ...
AAGAAACGGCATGCGGTCGATAATATTCTGGTTGAATCGTTCGATCAGGACGATTGCATCGTTGACGACAATGCCAGAGAGGGCCACAATACCAAAAATACTCATCATGGTCATGTCATACCCCATGATGAGATGCCCCAGGATCGCACCGATAATACCAAAGGGGATGGTTACCATGATCAGCAAGGGCTGGAAATAAGCCCGAAAGATCGTTGCGATGATGATGTAAATCACCAGCAGCGCGATCGGGTAGGAATAGAACAGACTTCCCAGAGACTCGGCAGATTTCCGCTTGTCACCCTGGAATGAAAAGTACAGATTGGGATACTGCCGACGCAGATCCGGCATAAAGTTCTCCTCCAGGTCCCGCATGATTTCCGTGGGACTGCTGATGGCATAATTGACCTCAGCCGTGACGGCCACCCGCCGCAGCCCATCCGTGCGGTTGATGGAGGCATATCCCGGACCGAACTCGATGTCCGCCACCGAAAGCAACGGGACTTCCTGGCCCAGCGGCGTCCTGATTCTGGCACGTCCGAAATAATCCAGCCGACGCCGTTCCTCGAGAGGATAGCGCACCCGAACCCGGATGTCATCCCGTCCCCGCTGAATGCGCACGGCCTCTTCCCCGAAATATCCCGCGTTGATCTGCCGAGCCAGATCCGACACCGTCAGCCCAAGGGTTCGGGCCTCAGGACGCAGCCGAAGCCGGAATTCGTTTTTTCCGGGGCGGAAATCCTGCTTGACCTGATACAGCCCCTCGTAGGAGCGCAATTTTTCCTGCAGGGTCTGGGAAGCTTTAAGCATCGCCCTCATGTCTTCGCCCTGAATCCAGATTTCAATCGGCGCGCCGGGTGGACCGGTCTGCAAGCCGGAGATGGTCAGGGCGAGTATCCCAGGAAGCACCCCCACTTCTTTTTCCCACATCGCGGCCAATTCATCCGTCGTAATGCCGCGAACCGCCACGTCGGCCAACTCCGCCCGAACCGCCCCCACATGGCTGCCAGTAACGGGGCGCGTATCGGAAATGGTGGAACCCACCAGGGTATACAGATTTTTGATCAGCGGCTCTCCGGTGGGAATTTTCGTCCGGGTATCTATCCGCCGCAGTGCCGCCTCCAGTTGTCCAACCGCCCGCTCGGTCACTTCAAAGGGCGTACCGTTCGGAAATTCAACGATAGCGGTAATTACGTTGCCATCCACTTTGGCAAAAACAAAAAACCGGACAAACCCACCCGCGACCAGTCCCCCCGAAAGGATCAATATTCCCACAAATCCGGCCAGTACGGGATACCGCCATACTATGAAAGTTTTCAGCACGGGAAGGTAAATGCGCCTGCTAAACGATTCAGCCCCCCGATTACAGGAACGGTGCAGCCAGTTGCTGAACCGAACCAGCGGATTACGGGAAGACGTTACCTGGTTTGGATCCGGCAAATGTCCCAGATGCGCCGGAAACATGAACAGTGCTTCAATCATGGAGATGGTCAGAGAGAGAATCACCACGACGGGCAGGATGAAGATAAACTTGCCCATGATCCCTTTGACAAACAGCAGCGGCGCGAAAGCGACAATGGTGGTGGTAACCGATCCCAGCACGGGCAATCCCACTTCCGCGACACCTTCAATCGCAGCCCGAACAGGCGGCAGGCCCCGCTTCCGGGCCGCATAAATGGCCTCGCCCACGACGATCGTGTCATCCACAACAATACCCAGTACCATGATGAACGCGAACAGCGAGATCATGTTGAGGGTCTGGCCGGTTACCCAGAGAATGGCCAGGGCGCCCGCCACCGAGATCGGCATCCCCATGGACACCCAGAAACTCAACCGGGGGCCCACAAACATCCAAAGTATCACAAAGACCACCAGCAACCCCTGCAGGCCGTTCCGCATCAGCAGGCTGATGCGGTCCCGCAGGATGTCCGCCGTTCCCCCCCACGCCGTGATCGAAAAGCCGGGAGGCAGTTGCGCCTGTTTTTCCCGGACATACTCCCGGATCCGGGCATCGATCGCCAGCATGTCTTCCTCTTTGGTTTTCAGGACGGCCACCGACACGCAGGGTTGTCCGTTGAACCGGGAGGTAATCCGGTCTTCCGTAAACGTATCCCGAATGTCCGCGATCTTATCCAGCGTGATGATGTCGCCATTCGGTCTGGAAAGCACCACGATACGCGCAAAATCTTCCGCCACATAGTTCCGTCCGATGGTGCGCAGCCGGATTTCTTCGCCCCGGGTTCGCATCACCCCGCCGGAAAGATTCAGGCTGTTGGCCCGCACGATCGCGGCAACCTGACTGAACGTCAAACCGTATTCCCGCAGTTTCTCTTCTGAAACTTCAATGCCGATTTCATAGGCGCGCCCGCCCAGCACCATGGCCTGAGAAATGCCCGGAAGTCTTCGAAGTTCATCTTTGATCTCTTCCGCCCACTCCTTGAGGTCCCGCTCGTTGGTCCGCTCTCCGGAAAGGGCGATCAGAGCCACTTCACGGCGCAGCAGCAGTTCTTCAGTGATGGGCTGCTCAGCATCCACGGGAAAAGTGGATATGGCGTCCACGGCGTTCCGGACGCGGTCCTTTACCTGCGTTACGTCGGCATTTTCGGCCACCTCCACCACCAGCGTCCCGACATTTTCGGAAGCCGTTGTGTCAAACTGGCGGATACCGGGTATCCCTTTCACCGCTTCCTCCAGTTTCCGGCAGATCCCCTCCTCCACTTCCTCTGGATCAGCCCCCGGCCATGGTACCGTCACCGTGATGATGTCCAAGGCAAACTCGGGAAAGGTCTCACGCACAATATTGCGCGCCGCCATCAGCCCGGAAATAAGCACTACTGCCAGAAAGGTATTGGCAAACACTTCGTTCCGGACAAAGGACTCAAGCAACTTTCTCATGACCGGGCAGGCTCCATCGTCATGCCGGCCTCTTCGCCGCCTGCATCAGGACCCGCATCCGCCGGCCGTCCGGACAAGGCGGTGGTCGAAGGCACTTTCGAAGCGTCGAACTGTACTTTGGAACCCGGAAGCGGATTAACCAGGCGGGTAATCACCACCTGTTCGCCTTCCTCAATACCGCCGGAAACAAACGCGTAGTCCCCCTCATTGCGGGCCACTTCCACCTCCCGACGCTGCAGTCGGTTATCCGCGTCGACCACCCAGACATATCCCTCGAAGGACACCGCGGACCGGGGTAACCGCACCACCCGATTCAACGCGCGGCCTGGAATCTCCGCCCGGCAGAACATTCCCTCTACCAGCGGAAAACCTCCTCCCGCCCGGGCCTGTTCGGCGGTTACCCGCAACGCCACCGTCACCGTGCGGGTGGCTTCCTCAAACCGTTCCACCCGATGAAGCGTGGCATCCCATCCCGGATGACCGGACGGCGCGTCGGTCCAGAACACTCGGCAGACCACCGGTTCGAGTGGCGGGAACCAGGACTTCCCCACGTCCGAGGCATCACCGGAGGCATCCCCCCTCTGGTCTCCGCCCGCAAATGGCAGCCACCGTGCCGCATCGCGGCTGTCCAAAGGAATGGAAATCTCCAGCAGGCTGTCATCCGCCAGGGTCATCACCGGCGCACCGGGACTGATGTACTGTCCCGCTTCCACATTTTTATCTTTCACCCGGGCGGTAAAAGGCACGCGGATCACACAGCGATCGAGGTTGGCCTCGGCGAGACGCACGGCGGCATCTGCTGCTTCCAATGACTGTTCGGCCTCCGCGATCTGCAAGGGATACAGCGAGACGGCCTGCCGCAGCAGGTCACAGGCGTCCCGGGCCTGATTGTATGCCGCTTCCGCCTTTTCCACGCTGCTCTGAGAACCCACCTGATTGTTTTTCAGGAGTCCTGAGACCCGTTCAAATTCATTGCGGGCCAGATCCCGTGAACGCTCCAGCGTGGACAGACGCGCCCGATCCGACTCCGCTTTCTCGCGCAGCCGCGCCAGCGCCTTTTCCGCCTGGGCTTTCTGGGCCCGCGCCTGAGCCAGCGCCGCTTCATAATTTCGGGGATCAATACGCACCAGTTCTTCCCCGGCAGGTATCACCTCACCGGGATCCAGACGGGGATGCACCGCAACGACCCGTCCCGCCACTTCCGGTGCAACTGCCACCACATCCAGCGCCCGGGCCTTGCCATGTCCTTCCAGAGTCACCGGCACGTCCACCAGCGCTGCCCGCGCCACTTCCACCGCGATGGGCCGCTCTTCAGGACTGGCCTGTGGAGGCGCTTTACGCATCGCGACGAGGATTCTCGCTCCAGCCACAGCCCCCGCCAGAATGGCCAGCGTCAAAATCAGCGAAAGCAGTTTCCGCATGATTCAGTCCTTTCGTGTCGATTTGGGTGTCTGGCCCAATTCCGGAAGATTCATGCCATCCTGTTTGGCGACCGCCCGACTGACCCGTCGCAGGGTCTCCAGCCATTGCCAGGTCCCCTCCTCCCCCAGTTCTTCCATGACATCCCGCAGAGCCGTCACCAACTCCTGCCGGTGAAACGCAATAATTTCTTGGGCTAGAGGCGTGGGCGTGATGGTCACCAGCCGGCGGTCAGCGGCAGTTGAGCCCCGAACCACGAGGTTCATGGATTCGAGTTTGTCCACCATAACGCAGGCTGATGGCGGAGAAATGCCCAGTTCCGCGGCCAGTTGTTGCAGGGTCGGCGCGCCCAGCCGCACAATCGCATGGAGTGCCCGCATCTGGGGAAAGGTCAACTCACAGGTGAAGCGGGCCTGCCTGTGCATGGCCCGGGCCAGTCTTTCGCCGAAAGCCCGGTGTAAAAATTCCACCAGCAGGATGATTTCGTCAGCCGTTTCCTGTTTCATAGGACAGTACGGTTCTCCGTGCCTGTTTTAAGGTATTTTACTATTAGTTATTCTAAAATTTCAAGTTTCTAATTAGATTTTGAAAGGATTTTGGGAACGAATCCATCAAAGGTTTGACGTATAATTGCAAACCGGAGTTGTTGTGATTTGCACTTGGACAGCCGATAATATCGGGATTTATTGGATATGTCAACCAGAAAAAACGGATTAAAACGAAAAAATGGAATCCTGAACCAAACAGACGACGCTTTTATTCGCATCCGCGGGGCCAGACAGCATAATCTCAAAAATATTTCGCTGGATCTGCCCCGCAATCGGCTGGTCGTTATTACCGGACTAAGCGGATCCGGTAAATCGAGTCTGGCCTTTGATACTCTTTATGCCGAAGGGCAGCGGCGATATGTGGAAAGCCTGTCTGCCTATGCCAGGCAATTCCTGGACCAGATGGATAAACCCGACGTCGAATCCATCGATGGGCTGAGTCCGGCCATCGCCATCGAACAGAAAACCACTCATCGCAATCCCCGTTCCACCGTAGCCACAGTAACCGAGATTTACGACTACCTGCGGGTCCTGTTCGCCCGTGTCGGCGATCCGCACTGCCCGCAGTGCGGCCGCCCGATTGAATCCCAGACGCCGCAACAGATTGTGGACAGTCTCCTCGCTCTGCCGGAAAACACCCAGTTGACCCTGATGGCACCGCTGGTTCGCCAGCGCAAGGGCACCTATCAGAAAATATTCGAGGAGGTGAAACGGCAGGGGTATACCCGAGTTCGGGTGGACGGCGTGATCCGCTCTGTCGATGAAGATATCGATCTGGAACGATACGTCAAACATGACATTGATGTAGTGGTGGACCGGATCCGCATCCGGGACGGTATACGCCGCCGTCTGTCAGACTCGGTGGAAACCTGTCTGCGGCTGGGCGGCGGACTGATCCGCATCGGTAAAACCCTGCCGGACGGCACGGAACGCGAAAACATCCAGAGCGAAAAACTGGCCTGTATGGAATGCGGCATCGCTTTCGAGGAACTGGAGCCACGGAGTTTTTCCTTCAACAATCCTCACGGTGCCTGCCCCGAATGCACCGGTCTGGGGTCTGTTCTCGCCGTGGACCCAAGCAAAGTGGTGCCAGATGAAACCCTGTCCATCGCCGAAGGCGCAGTCAAACCGTGGAGTCAGCGGCGGGTTCTGGACGCATGGTTCCGCCACGCGCTGATATCGGTCTGCCGCCACTATGGGCAGAATCCCCACACCCCCTGGCGGACCCTGCCCGACTGGTTCAGGCAGATTATTTTGTATGGATCCGGCCACGATGAGATCGTGTTCTCATACGTGAGTGAATCTTCCACGTACGAAACCAAACGTCCTTTTGAGGGCGTGATTCCCAACCTGGAACGGCGGTATCGTGAAACCGAGTCGGCTTCTGCCCGGGAAATGATCTACGCCTACATGTCCTCCCGCCCCTGCAGTTCCTGCGGGGGTGCCCGGCTGAGACCGGAATCCCTGGCCGTAAAAATCGCCGGACGGAACATTGCGGAAGTCACCCGGATGTCCGTTGGAGAATGTCTGCGCTTTTTCCGGGAACTGGAACTCCCCGGCATGAAGGCCAGCATCGCGGAACGGGTGATCCGGGAAATCCGGGAACGGCTGGAATTCCTGGAAAGCGTGGGCCTGGGCTATCTGACGCTCGACCGCCAGGCCGGATCCCTCTCCGGCGGAGAATCTCAGCGAATCCGCCTGGCCACCCAGGTGGGCAGCGGCCTGGTCGGCGTCATGTACATTCTCGATGAACCCAGTATCGGTCTGCATCAGCGGGACAACGAAAAACTGCTGTCCACCCTCCTCCGGTTGCGGGACCTGGGCAATACTGTGATCGTGGTGGAACATGATGAAGACACGATCCGCCGAGCGGATTGGGTGATAGACCTCGGACCTGGTGCCGGCGTCCACGGCGGCCATGTGGTGGCCCAGGGGCCGCCGGAACAGGTGGCGGCTGTTCCTGAATCCGTCACGGGGCAGTTTCTGGCCGGAAAACTGGAAATTCCCGTTCCGTCCGCCCGGCGTCCCGGAAACGGAAAATCGCTTATCCTGCGCGGCGCCCGGCACAACAATCTGAAAAATATAACCGTCCGAATTCCGCTGGGATGTTTTGTCGCGGTCACTGGGGTGTCGGGATCAGGCAAATCCAGCCTGATCAATGAAACCCTCTATCCCGCTGTAGCCGCCAGGATCACCCCGCAGTTTACCGGCACGGCTGGAGTCCACGACGGTATCGATGGCCTGAAGCATATTGACAAGATCATCGATATTGACCAGTCTCCCATTGGCAGAACGCCCCGTTCGAATCCTGCCACCTATACCGGGGTCTTTACACCCATCCGGGACCTGTTCGCTCAGACGCCAGAAGCCCGGGCCCGGGGGTATACCGCGGGACGGTTCAGTTTCAATGTGCGCGGGGGGCGCTGCGAAACCTGCGAAGGCAACGGATATGTGGCCATCGAAATGCATTTTCTGCCGGATGTCTACGTCCCCTGCTCGGAATGCCACGGCGCAAGATACAACCGGGACACTCTCGAGGTCCGTTATAAAGGCCGGAACATCGCTGAAGTCCTTGACATGACTGTCGAGGAGGCCTGTGCATTTTTTCAGAACATTCCCCCCATTGCATCGAAACTGCAGACCCTGCGGGATGTCGGGTTGGATTACATCCGCCTCGGCCAGCCCGCCACCACCCTGTCCGGCGGCGAGGCCCAGCGGGTGAAACTGGCCACGGAACTCTCCCGGCGGCAAACCGGTAAAACGCTGTACCTGCTGGATGAACCGACCACCGGTCTGCATGCCGCGGACGTGAAAAAACTGCTGGAAGTGCTGCACCGGCTGGTGGATTACGGCAATACCGTGATCGTAATCGAACACAACCTGGATGTAATCAAGACAGCGGACTGGATCCTGGACCTGGGTCCAGAAGGCGGCGATGCGGGAGGCCAGATTATTGCCGAAGGAACACCGGAGGCAGTCGCAGCGCGTCCCGAATCCCATACGGGGCGTTTCCTTGCAGCCAAACTGACCGGCCACCCCGCCGCACGCCGCCGCGGAAGCAAAACCGCCTCAGGACTCTGACACTCGTTCGATTGGCTGGATCGTGGCCCAGTACGATATTGATTTCAGTCAACCGGAAGGAAAAACACAATGGTTGAACGCGTGATCCAGCCTACCCCGGCCCGCCTGGTGGAAAATGGTCGGCCTCACTGTGGTTTCTTCGAAACACCTATTCGAACAGCGAATATCTTGGATGCGGCCCAGCCCTTCGGATGGATGCCTGGTATCGCGGGCCGCTGGTTCAGACTGTTGCGGCTGAAGTCCTGGATCGGATTCGGATTGGGTCATCCGGAACTGTACGGAGCTATCCTCATCCAGAACGCCCATTATGTGGCCGGATGCGGCGCCTATTTCTATGATCCCGCCACAGGTGTCAAACATGACTGGTCCATTCTGGCGCCGCCCTGGAAAACGGTCATGCCCGAGACCCTATGGAACGCGCGGCTGGTATGCGCGGACCGGCACAGCCGGGTGATATTCGAACACCGGCTGGAAGAAGGCTGGCACCGGGTCATGGCATCTTTTCCGCCCCGTGGGAACACGCCATCCCTTCAGATCGACCTCATGCTCCGGCAGCCGCTGGAGGAGATTGATCCGCTGGTATTCAGCATGCCTATCCCCCCTGCCCACCATACATACACCCACAAATCACCGGTGCGGCTTGAAGGTACCGTACGCATCGGAAGTCGGGAATACACCTACGACCCCGATCGCGATCTGGGCAATCTCGATGAACAGCAGACCTACTACCCTTACCGGACTCGGTGGCGGTGGGCCAGTTTCGCCACCCGACTGACAACCGGCCGGGAACTCATGATCAACCTCGTCAATCAGATGACCCCACCGGATGAACCCGGCGAGAACGCCCTGTGGGTGGACGGCCGGATCCGGCTGCTGGAACCGGCCCGTATCGAACCCGAAGAAATTCCGGGACACTACCGGATATCCAGCCCGGACGAAAGCCTGTTCCTGCGGTTTGCCGCCGAAGGCGCGCGGCATGAACGTCATCAACTGATTGTGGCGTCCATGGATTACTACCAGTACTTCGGACGATTCTCCGGTCATGTAACCGATCCGGAGGACGGCCAGGTATATACCATTCAGGATATCTACGGCCCTCTGGAAGACATGCGAGCACGATTCTGATACTGATGCAGGGCCAAATAATATATCCGCTGTACCAGACTCATAAAGAAACCAGTATTACATTGACGAATAATCCAACGTGTGTGAAGGTAAGATGACATAAACATAAGATGACATGACAAAACATTCCGCAATAGCAATCAAGTTTCTTGTCATCCATTTACTTACTCTGGTCACCTGATTTGAATCATCTAAGGATTCCTGTTCAGAACTTTACCAGGCGCACCACAATTTGAAGTAAAAAAGGTTTTCCTTACCCGAGCAGGTTGCATTATCTGGGTCGTTAACAGTCGTTGTTTGGGACTTTTGCGCGATCAGTTGGTGTTTTTGTATACTGAACTTGCTCGTTGCTAAGTATAATGAACACGTGATGCGGGAGCCGGGAAACCTGCGCGATGGATACCCTGTTGGTACTGCTGATCGTGGGGACTGCGGGCTGGGCGGTATGGCGGTATACCCGGCGGTCGCTGTCAGGCAAAGTTACCGCCTGTGACGCCTGCTCCAACTGTCCGGCGGGACCGGGTAACTGTCCGCAATTCCGGGAAACCAGCGCTCCGTCCGAACAGAATGAGGCCAATAAACGCCGTGTGGAATAAATGGTTCAGACAACGCCGTCGGGCCGGCCACAGGCACGGTATCTCTGGCGGACCGGTTTCGCCGGTATCGCCGGACGGAACGCCAGCCGTGTCCGCCCTGACCCTTTACGACTTGGATCGGGGCGAATGGGCCCGGGTGAGAGCCGTCCGTGGAGGCGGTCATGGCATACGTCGGCGTCTGCTGGACATGGGCATTACCACCGGAACCGAAATCAGGGTTGAACGTCACGCTCCCCTCGGTGACCCCATGGAAATCGTCGTTAAAGATTACCGTCTGGCCCTCCGGCTGGAAGAAGCACGTCATATCGAGGTGGAACGCATTGCTCCCCCCACGGTCAACTGACGCCCTTACCAAAACGTCCCCGAACCGGGTCGTTGCAATCGCAGGCAATCCGAATGCGGGGAAAACCAGCCTGTTCAACGCTCTGACCGGCGCGGCCCGTCACGTGGGGAATTATCCTGGCGTCACCGTGGAACTCAAGGAAGGACGCGCCCGGGAGGCCCGCACCCCCTTTACCGTGGTGGACCTGCCGGGATGCTACGGCCTGACCGCCTACTCCCAGGAAGAGCGGGTCGCCCGGGACTTTCTGCTGTGCCATCGTCCGGACGTCATCATTGATGTGGTGGATGCATCCAATCTTGAGCGCAATCTCTACCTGACGGTGCAACTTCTGGAACTGAAACTGCCGGTAATCATCGCCCTGAACATGGTGGACGCAGCGGAAAAACGGGGGATGGGGATCGATCATGAATCCCTGACCCGCCTGCTGGGTGTACCGGTGGTTCCCACGGTTGCCACCCGGGGCACAGGCATTCCTGAATTGACTGCCACGTGTGAGGCGGTGCTGGACGGGTCCATCCGGATCAATCCGATAGCGGTTCGCTATGGCCACCCCGTAGACGAACTGGTGGTGGAACTCGCTGGGGCCCTGCAGCCGCTGTCCAGGATGGATCCCCCGATGCCGGCGGAATGGATCGCCGTCAAACTGCTGGAAAATGACCCCGCCGTCTGGAAGCGGCTCAAAGATTTCGGGGATGCGGCCCTGATCCACCAGGCGGAAACGGCTCAGCGAACGCTGGAAAACCACTGCAATCGGGACGGAGCTTCCATTCTGGCGGAGCGTAGGCACGGCATCGCGACAGGGGCGGCCCGGCAGTGCGTGACGCGGCAACGGTCGGAACAGCGGGAACTGACTGACCGTATCGACGATGTGGTGTGTCATCGGGTGTTCGGTCCCGCGCTACTGGTAGGAGTGGTGGCCGCGCTGTTTTTCTGGGTGTTCAAACTGTCTGACGAATGGGCCTGGATTCCCTGGCCCGGGGAATGGAAAAGTCCCACAGGGATCATAGAAACCTGTTTCACGGGGGTGGAATGGCTCATTCGTCCGATTGAAGGCCCGTTCCCCATGCTGCACTCGCTGCTGCACGCCGCGCTGGTCCGAGGGGTGGGAGGGGTGCTCAGTTTCGTGCCGCTGATTTTCTTCATGTTTCTGTTTATCGCGTTTCTGGAAGATACCGGATACATCGCGCGAGTAGCCTTTATTCTGGACCGTCTGCTGCGGGTATTCGGGCTGCAGGGCAAATCCATGCTGGCCATGCTGATCGCTGGCGGCATTGGAGCGGGAGGATGCGCCGTACTGGCCGTGATGGCTACCCGGACGCTCCGGGAAGAGAAAGACCGGATTGTCACGATGCTGGTGGCGCCTTTCATGAACTGCGGCGCGAAACTGCCCGTGTACGCGATGCTGATCGCGGCCTTTTTTCCCTACCGGCGCACGGAGATGATGCTGCTGCTGTGGGGGCTTTCGTGGGTATTCGCCCTGTGCGCGGCCTGGTTGCTCCGCAGAACCGTAGTCCGCGGCGAACAGACTCCCTTTGTGATGGAACTTCCGCCGTATCACCTTCCCACTGCGCGGGGCGTGCTGATGCATACCTGGGAACGCACCTGGGCGTACATTCGCAAGGCTGGTACCATTATCCTGGCCGTGAACATCGTGCTGTGGGCGTTCATGTATTTCCCGCGTCCTTCCGACGCCAACGCCACCCCTGAAGAGCAGCTCCGGTACAGCATGGCGGGACGGGTGGGAACCCTGCTGGAATCAGTCAGTGATCTGGCGGGCTTCGACTGGCGCACCAACGTGGCGCTGATCGGCGGATTCGCGGCCAAAGAAGTGATCATCGGCGCGATGGCAACCGCCTACGCCATGGTCGACACCCCTGAGGCCGGAAAGGATGAAACCGAAGTCGCCATATCCCTTTCCGGAAGACTCGCCGCCGATCCGGCGTGGAATCCTCTGCGGGCCTTTGCTCTGATGCTGTTCATCATGCTGTACGCCCCCTGTATGAGCACGATTGCTGTGATGCGGCGCGAAAGCGGCGGCTGGCGGTGGCCGCTGTTTTCGCTGGGGTTTTCAACGGCCATGGCCTTTCTTGTCGCAGTCGGCACGTACCAGGCGGGCCTTGCGCTGGGCCTGTAGCAGCGGCCAGAATACGGACACGGAGTTTCCCTAAATGTCTGTGTCATCCCCAGTACCGGGTCCATCCCGGCGACAGATCTGGAAAATGTTCAACCGGATCGCTCCGGCATATGACCGGGCCAATCTGGTTCTTTCCTTCGGAACGGACCGGAACTGGCGGCGCAAACTGGTGAACGCCCTGCCTGAAGATCCTGATCTGTGCCTGCTTGATCTGGCCACGGGTACCGGTGACGTGCTGATTGCCGCGGCGCGGGCCCGAGGCTCCTGTCTGCGCATGGGAGTGGGTCTCGATATGTCGGGCGGCATGCTCGCTGTCGGCCGGAAAAAACTGCAGGCGGCGGGATTGAACTCCATATGCGCCATGGTCCGGGGCGACGCGCTGCGCCTGCCCTTTCCGGACAATTGGGCGGACGGCATTACCATGGCTTTTGGCATCCGAAACACGCTGGATCCCGCGGTCGCGCTGCGGGAAATGCACAGGGTATGCCGTCCCGGCGGCCGAACCCTGATCCTGGAGTTCTCCTTGCCCGAAAACCCTCTGCTCCGTGCCGGCTATCTGCTCTATTTCCGCCACGTTCTCCCGATTCTGGGCGGGTGGATCGCGGGCGATACTGACGCGTATCGTTATCTCAACCGGACGGTTGAATCGTTTCCCCGGGGACAGACGTTTCTATCCCTGATGGAAGACGCGGGGTTCACCTCCCTTCAGGTGACTCCGCTGACGTTCGGAATCGCCGCGCTGTACCGCGGCGAGAAAAGGAAGGATCAACACGATGAAACCACGGTTCTGTCTGATTGTGCCATGTCTGATCATTAACCTGTCATGGGCCGGTGAGTCACTGACCCCCATGACGCCGCCCGAAACGGAAACCACCGCGCCTACCGCTGCCGCTCCAGCCGACAATACGGATAAAGCCGCACAACCTGATCCCGAAACCATCCGACAGGCTCTGCGGACAGCACTGGACAAAGACCGGCTTATCCGCCTGCTGGCTGAGGCCACCCGGTTCGGCGGCGCGACCATATCCATTCCCGGATCCCTGCAAGAGGTCCCCTACAACCTGATTCCGGAGGCGGAAGCCTTGCGGGAAAAAGGCGTCACGGTCCGGTTGAAATCGCTGACCTTCCGGGATCTTGCCCTCGAGGGCGAGGACACCTACACCTGGGATCAGGACAAACCGGTGCTGCCCCGGATGATGCGTTTCAGCCGGCTCGCCGTGGAAGCGGAAGCCGAGTACAAAAATATCCGGGTACCGCTGGCGGCTGATTTCCGGGACGGTGCGCTGCCTTTTGACTACCTGCTCAATCCGTCCGGCTTCGATATCATGGTAATTCCCGAACGGGTCAAAGACCGGTTCTCTCTTAAGGATGTTAAATTGAAGGTCGGCAACGGTCTCATTTCCGGAATCGCGAACATGCTGGTCAGCCCGAAGGTCGGCGAACTGCTGCTGCGATATGGAGTCGGACAAACGATCAAACTGGCCGGGGACAAATCAAACGGAGGCGGTGGAAACGACTGGTTCAGTACCGGGAAAAAAGTCCTGGACGCCTTTGGGATCGACCGATGACCAGTATATGGATAGCGGCACTGATGACCGTTGGAACCGCCATGCCGGATTCGGGGACAATCGCGTTCATTTCCGGCGAGGAGCAGAGCAAGCGGATCGTAACGGTCTATGATTTTGCCTCCCGGCAATGCCATACCGTGGGCACGGGGTCCCACAATGGCCCTCCTGTCTGGTCGCCCGATGGTTCCCGGATCGCCTTTACCGCTCTGGTGAATGACCGGTATGGTGTGGCGGTAGTGAACGCCGACGGCACTGAACCCAGGGTACTTCCCATCGATCAGGACGTGGTGGATGATCCGCCCCGGTGGTCGGCCGACGGAACCCGAATCGCCTGTTCGATCCTGCTGGGCACCATGCCGCCCCGTTTTGGTATCGCGGTCTGGAACCTGGAGACCAACGCGGTCGAGCGATGGGGCGGCGAGACTTATCCTTCCCTACGAGCCCCTGTCTGGATGCCCTCGGTCGGCCTGCTGATGGCTGTGGATGTGGAGTCCCAACAGGACGCAACCGCCAAAACCCTCTTCGCCCTGCGGGACGAAGCCGAAAAGTCAGGGGTACTGATCGCGCTGGCCTGGTTTCCGGACAAAACCCTCATGGAGCCAGCACTGGTCACCGCCTCCGAGGCCCTCCCCCTGCTCTACCTGGCCAAAGTCCCGTCTGAGCGTTCCGCGGAGTGGAATCTGCAGCCGGACATCAAAGGCCGTCAGATCGCTTTTGAATCGGACATGGGGGGGGACCGGGAAATCTATGTGCTGGGCAAACGGGGCGTGGTCAACGTTACCAACCATCCGGCCGCGGACTGGACTCCCCGCTGGTCTCCTGACGGCAAATACCTGGCCTTCGAATCGTTCCGGAACGGCCGTCGTGGCGTCTATCTCTCGCTGGTAGAGACCGCCCGGATCACGCCGGTGGCTGTGTCCGAATCGTGGGACTGCTGGTCTCCGGACTGGTCCCCTGACGGAAAATGGATTGCCTTTGTCAGCAATCGCGAAGGAAAACCCAGTATCCATGTGTGCCAGCCGGAAGATGGAGACAGCGAGCTCGTTCCCACAGCATCTTGGGCCCTGGCTCCCGCCTGGCGTCCGAAAGGCAAATAGCATGGTCCTGACGCTCCAATATTTCCCTCATAGCCACTCCACAATAAGCCTGACCGCGCTCATGCTCGTGATGGCCTGTCTGATGCCGGCACATCCCACGTTCGCCCGAGCGGAAGACGGCACGCTGTACTGGATCTGGTCTCCCCACGATGGCCAGCCTGCCCTGTCACAGCCCGGCAGATCTTTCGAAGTTCTCCTGCGGGAAACCGACCATACAGCGGACCAACCTGTCTTCAGTCTGGTGGCGGCTGACGGCACTGAATATACTATGGACTCGAAACCAGTTGGCACGGAACAATCCATCTTCAGACGGTATGCCTGTACGGTGCCCCCGGCCATTCGTCCGGGCGGCTGGGCGCTGCGTGTTCGGAGATCAGATGGCACCGCCGATACCACCCGTCGGGCCGTGTGGGTATTCGACGAGGAGCCGGCTGCATATTATGTCCTGGCGCATCTGACCGATGTGCATATCGGCAAACACCGTCCCTCGTTGCCGGATCCCGAGATCATGTTTTCTGCGGCAATCGACGCAATTAACAGTACAGATGCCGCATTGTGCGCCATCACAGGCGATATTACTGAAAGCGCTGAACCGGAACAATTCCGGCGCTTTTTAGCACTGCTGGATCGGTTTACAATCCCTACCCTGGTCTGTTCCGGAAACCATGACCGGAACAACCTGCTGTATGAGCAGTTCTTCGGTATGCAAACCTGGGCCCGGCGGTTCGGTCCGGATGGTTTTCTGGTTTTTGACACGAAAGATTACGTGGTGGCGGATGACTGGGGACCTCAGGCGGGCACCCTGTATGAGTTGCGGCGGTTGCTGCGTCCCTGCCGCTATACCATCGGTCTGACTCACCGTTTTGAAGTTTCCATGGGCATGCGGACTCAATTGACGCTGTTTGTGGATGATCCCATCGACCTGCTGCTGTACGGGCACACCCATCAGGAACGGCGTCCCGGCGAAGGACCCTCCTGGGGCAGATCTGAAACTGTTATCACTCCAGCCGGTGTCGACGGATATTACCGTCTGATTGATATCACCGCCCAGGGTCCGGTTCCCCGACCGGTCAGCCGGGTGCCTGAAAATACCGCTGCAAAACCACTTTCCGTATCTGAAAATTAATCTTCACAAATATTAGATTAGTGATTGGTACGTTATAATAGATGTATTGTTTCAGGAAAGGTTCGTTATGTTGCTGATAAAGTTGTTAATAGTGCTGGGTATTTCTATCCTGGTTGTCGTCGCCCTGCTGTACATGTGGAATCACAAGATCGCACCGAAACTGTCGGCGCGCTGGGACCTGCGGGCCCCCCGGATTCCGGGAACCAACTGGCTCTACGGCGCATCGCCTCTGTCTCTAGGCCCTAAGCAGGCCCAAGGCGCCGTGCTGTTCATTCACGGATTCAATGGCGCGCCCAATCATTTCGCGGATCTGCCGGAAAAAGTGGCTGAGGAGGGCTGGCATGTGGAAGTCATGACCCTTCCGGGACACGGTACATTCCCCCACGAATTTCAGCAAACGACTCCGGAGGAACTGTTGGGGGGGGTGATCGAGGAACTGCAGAAATTGCACGAATCCTTTGGCAGAGTGGTATTGCTGGGGCATTCCATGGGTGGGTCGCTGGCTGTTCTGGCCGCCGCCCAAACCGGACTGGCTTCAGGACTGATCCTGGCGGCGCCTTATTTTGGCCTGACCCGGCGGGTGCCTTTTGGTCCCCCGCCGGAGTGGTGGGTTGAAAAACTGGCCCGGTTCATCAAGTGGATACCTTTCCCGCCCCGATTTCATCCCATCCGCCGGAAAAGCGCACGTCATAAAATCACCGCCTACCGTTGGTTGCATTCGGACTGCGGCCTCACCGCGATGGAAATCGCCCGGCGGGCCTGTGATCCCGCTGTGCTGGAAAAAGTACGAGTTCCCGCCCTGCTGATTCAGTCCCGGAACGATACGGTAACCTGTCCAGTAAAGGGTGTGGAATGTTTTTCCCGTCTGCAAGCCCCCTGGACGGAAGTGGTGTGGCTGGGAAATTCAGATCACATCCTGTTCTGGGATTACGAGGCGGACCAGGTGAACAATGCGGTGCTGTCTTTTCTGAGTCGGCTGGGCTAGTGGCGTGGAGTCTTGCTCCATTGCTCTGAATCCGCGGTCAATCCCACCGGCCGCTGCCATAGCCCACTCCAGTAATAAATGGTGCTGATCAGCGCGCCGGTTCCGTAACTGATCAGAATGGCATACCAGATACCCTCCACAAGTCCCAGCCGGGTGGAAAGCCACCACGCCAGCGGAATTCTTACGATCCAGAAGGAAATGAAGGTAAACAGCGCGGTAGCCAGGGTTCTGCCGGAACCATTCACAATGCCGTAGCCGACAAACATGACTGTAACCAGCAGATAACCGCAGGCGGCTATCTGCAGGTAGCCCGCGCCGGTATCGATCACAGCGGAATCGGTGCTGAAAAGCCGCATAAGCCTATAAGGAAACAGCAGACATACTACCGTAGCCGGAAACGTGAGCGCGCTACCCACGATCAAACCCCAGCGATAGGTGGCGGTCACGCGGTGACGCAGCCCGGCACCCAGGTTCTGGCCGGTCATGGTGGCGGTGGCCAGACTCAGCGCGACGGCCGGCATGAACGCCACCTGGTCGATGCGCATGGCAATGCCATATGCCGCAGAATCGGACACCCCAAAGCGGTTGACCAGCCCTACCACCGCCAGAATTCCCATCGCCACCAGGAATTGCTGTACCATGGACGGCAGACCAATCTGCAGCGTTTTCCGGGTCAGGGTACCGTTCAGTCCCAGCCACGGCCGAACCGGGGCGGCCATATGACCGACCCAACTGAGATACCCCCACAAAATGATTACGGCCGCGGCCTGTGCGATAATCGTAGACCAGGCCGCCCCGTTCAGCCCCAGCCGGGGAAGCCCCAGCCATCCGAACATCAGCAGGGGATCCAGCAGCGCCGTCAGAAGCAGTGCGCCCACCTGAAAGTACAGCGGCGTCCTGGAATCTCCCAACCCGCGCAGCACGGCCGCGAAATGAAAAATCAGGAACATGAACGGCGTGGTGCACAAAAACAATCGCAAAAAATCCCGGGCCAGGTCAGCAGATTCCGGTGGCGTATCCATCAGTGCGACAAAATTCCCCGCGGCGGGAATACCTGCCGCCATGGTCAGCAATGCCGCCACCAGCATCAGGGTCATGGAATTCCGGCCGACCGCCGAGAAACGGATCCAGTCCCGCGCTCCGCAGGTCTGAGCCGTCAGAACGTTGGTGGCCAGGCTCAATCCGTTCGCCACGGCGTTGAACACAAAAAACACGGGAAAGGTGACTGTAACCGCGGCCATGGCCTCCATGCCTAGACCGTGACTGATCCATGCCGCGTTGACGAAAATGTAGGCAATGTGGGTCATGCTGCCCAACAGCATGGGCAGGGAAAACAAAAACAGGGACCACCCAATATGACCCTGAGTCAGGTCACGGCCACGTCCGCGCCGTCCAGCCACCGAAACGGAATTGTTTTGTGGCGCGGAACCCCCGGCATCCTGCTGTATTTTCCTTCCGGAAACAGGATTGGCCTTTTCTGAAGTGTTTGATGTAATGCCTGCTGTCATGACATATATTATCCAGTTTTTCCCCTTCCACGGCTAACCGACTGCCCCCCGGGGCAAATTGCGAAAAACCGGACGATTGCAGTAAAATACGCCCATCGGGTAACCCGCCTATCAGGGGGCAGATACCGGAGAGACGGAGGCGTGACACAAACCCGGACACAGGCATAAAGGAAGGCAGTCAGCGGAGTACGCCGGT
>Ga0308390_1001042_pt1 | contig 18576 bp, 12 predicted proteins | sample Hotspr2Sample149_FD_202358 | JGI IMG/M metagenome (GOLD analysis project Ga0308390, IMG submission 202358) | Hot spring phototrophic mat microbial communities from Mushroom Spring, Yellowstone National Park, Wyoming, United States - 20040719_149 ...
AAACCGATATTAAAAGTAAGTGAAAATTGTAGTATCATAACTTTCCTCCTGAGAAATCAATAATATAAATATCGGGAGGAAAGTCTATTTTTTAATAAGTCTCCTATTTATAACGCTATCAAAAATTTTATTTTTATACTTTTTACAATTTTATTAATTTTAGAAAATAATTTACATTCTGCAAAACCTCGTGGAATGTATGTCTGGAATTCGTTTGATATTGTTTTAAATACTAATACAAGTGCAGGTAATCCAACAAATAACTGGGTTAATCTTTTTGGTTTCTCATTTGCTCCACATCATCAAACTAACAAGAGAATAAGAACTTTATATATAACTCCCTACAAAGCAGGAACATAAGATACATTATTTGATGATGCTGGAACTCCAAATCGCAAACAGATGCTTAGAAAATTTATAAAAGATGCTCATAGCAAAGATTTCAGAGTTGAGGCTGTAATGGGTGACCCATCCTGGGCAACTCCTTCAGGAAAAGCATCAGGGCTTGCAAGAGTTCAACAAGTAATTGACTATAATCTTTCTGTAAACAAAAATGAAAGATTTGATGGAGTATTATTAGATATTGAACCTGATGTTTCTACTCTATCAGGATGGACAGGTTATACAGATTTTTTATCAGCAGTAAAAGTAAAATATGATTCTTATAATTCAACCAATGAACCTGATATGAGCTATGGTGATTCAATTTCACCTTTTTATGATAATGATTCTTATTCATACACAACAATACAAGGGGTAATGGATAGATGTTCTGTTGTAGCTATTATGAGTTATTATGAAAGTGGGGATGGAATAGTTGCGAGGGCGTCAAATGAAATAAGGTATGGAGATACGAACAAATCCAATTTATGTAAGACGAGGTTTGGTGTAGAAAACTATGGGTGGTCTTTCACCCGAAACAATTTCATTTTTTGAAGAAGGAGTTCTATCTGCAAATGGTATGGAAGATTCAATTTCATATGCTGAATCTTTTTTTAATTCAAGCACTTCACTTGAAGAAGTTTTTATTCATCATTTTGTAAGTTATGCACCTGAAAGGCCATATACAGATGACATTCCAACTTATACGCCTTCCACATATTATACTAATAGAGCGCCTGTTGTCCGAATTTTTTCACCTAATGGCGGTGAAGTATGGTCAGGAAGTAAAACAATAACTTGGAATTATCAAGATGTTGAAAATAATTCTGCTCTACTTGATATTTATATTAGTATTGATAGAGGTCAAACTTGGTCTATTATTGCTAATAATATTCCTTCAAGTAGTTCTTCATACACATTTAACACTGCCTCATATCCTGATTCTACAAATTGTTTAATTAAAATAGTTGCTAAACAATCCACACCTGTAAATTTAAGTTCTTATGATAAATCGGACGGATATTTTACAATAGCTAACGGTTCGCAAGTATTATCTGTTACAAAAAATATTGATATTGCGTCAAACACATTTTATGGTGGAAGTCAGAATAATACAGTAATGGCGATTAAAATTGATAGTGGTTTATCAAATAGAACTCTAACAGGCTTAAAAGTTAAAAATATTGGAACATTGAATAATTCATATATTTCCTCGGTTAAGTTATGGTATGATAGAGGTAGTATTCAAAATGAATGGGATTCAGAGGATTTATTTGTAGCGAATTTAACTTGGAATGGTAGTGAATGGGCAAATAATAGCATAACATTTAATACAAATCTTGCCGGTGGCAAAAATTTTGTTATAACAATTGACATTTCGCAAAATGCAACTAATAGTTCTTTTAGAGCGCAAATAGACCAAAATTGGATAACAGCCACAGGACCGGCGTATGGACCTTCTGCTAATATAGCAAATAATAATTCCCAATTAATCAGGCAATCATACAAATTAATAGATGACTTTTCATCACAAGCACAGTATGGAAGTCAGCTTAATGATTTTAATATTGGTAGTGAAGCAGGTGAAAATACAGATGATGATTTAACAATGCGGTCAATTGATTTTGTTACAAATGATGGAACAAGAAGTTATTTAATTTTGAGATGGAATTATACAATAGGTGACAGCTACTGGTATAGTGTTTTAGATGATGATGGTCCCGCTGCGGATGGCATTCAAGGATTTCCTGCAACAAATTATCAAGGGGTCAGGTATCAATATTTAGTTATAACATTAAAAGGCAATGCAGCTGCAGCAGGAAGAAATTTTGGAATTGTTTTAAGAGATTATAACAATATTTTGGGAAGGAAAAATTTAACAGATTATTTACCTGGCGGAATTCCTACATCATGGACAACAATTAAGATGCCTCTTTCTGATTGGCAAGCTTTAGGTGTTAATTTAGGAATATTAAAATCTGTTGCATTTGATAATTTCCCAACCGGTGGAAGTCCAAACCCGGATTTGTATGTTGATGAAATAGGATTAGAGGCTTATATTCCGACTCCGGTTGAAGTTACCAAAATAACTAATTATCCTGATGGACCTTACTATAGGCTTTATCCTGGGGAAACAAATAAAGAAGTTTTAGCTATAAATATAAAATCAAGTAAAAACAATGATAAATTATCAAGTATAAAAATTAAAAATGCTGGGACCACTACTCCATCAGAGATTTTGGCTGTTAAATTATGGTTTGATAAAAATGGTAATAAAAAATAGGATGCTTCAGATGAATATATTTGTAATTTAAATTGGAATTCCATATCTCAGGTTTATTCAAATTCAGTAAATTTTGCAAACAATATAAGTGGTTCTGGAAGAAACTTTATTATTACTGTAAATTTATCACCATCCGCAATATTTGACAGAACATTTGAGGCAAGGATAAATCAAAATTATATAACAACATTAAGTAATTTAACAGGTCCCAATGCTGGAGTTGGAAATAGTTCAATTAATATATTCAACAATAAAGAATTAATTGATGATTTTTCATCACAGAGTAGATATTCATCACAATGTAATGACAAAGGTTTTTATACAGATGATGATGGAACAATGGGCTGGGGTAATGATTTTGTAACAAACGAGGACTGGCTTGTTTTAAAATGGAATGATTCCACTGATTACTGGTTCAGTGTAATTAATGATATTACAGGTTTTGATACAACTTTATATTCAAATATTGGCTTTGATGCGAAATCAACTGTGCAGGTATTAAATTTTAAAGTTACTTTAAGAGATATAAATAATAAATGGGAGCAAAAGGATGTTACAAATTATATTTCAGGTGGGATAAAAACTAATTGGCAACATATTGACATAAAAATTTCTGATTATACTACAATTGATAGGACAAAGTTAAAAACATTTACAATAGAAGGATTTTCAGTTGCTTCTGGAACTTTATATCTTGATAATTTAAAATTTAATTCTGGTTTAAATGTTGCACCTCAAATAACAATTACAAAAGTTACTCAAACAAACAATGGAACAGGTAGGGTTTATATAAATTATAATGGAATTGATGCAAATAATGACCAGTGTAGTTATACTATAATTCAATTCTCAACAAATAATAGTTTATGGGTTAATATGACAAAAGCAACAAATGATACAAGATACTCAAAGGAGCCTTTACAATTTAAAGCGAGTGGGACAAATTTAACATTTGTATGGGATTCAATTTCAGACTTACCTTCAGTTGAAGATGCCTCAGTTTGGATAAGAATTCAAGTTTCTGACGGAAGTTTAAATAGTGCTATTAAAACTAATGGTCCTTTCCTTGTTGATAATAAAGCACCATCTATTGTAAATTTGATAAGTCCAATTGATAACAAATTAACAAATAATAATAAACCCAATTTTATATGGAATAAATCCTCAGACATTTCAGGAATTAGATATTATACATTAAAAATTTCTAATAATAGTTCTACTTATTCTACAAATTTGAGTTCAACAAATTGGACACCGCTAAATGGATTAACAGAAGGCACTAATTATTGGTATGTTACTGCAACTGATAATAAAGGTAACAAATCATCTCCGAGTATTGTCAGAAAAATAATAATTGACACTACTCCACCAGCAAAAGTTAAATTAGTTTCACCACAAAGTAATATATGGACAAATAGTTTATCAATAAATTTTGTGTGGAATAAATCAACAGATAACATTTCAGGAATATCAAATTATAAGATTGAAATTTCAAAAACAAATAATTTTGCAAATTTATTTTTGACTAATTTATTAAATTCTACTAATTATGTTTCTTCACTTGAAGCTGGAACATTTTATTGGAGAGTTAAAGCATTTGATAAAGCAAGGAATGAGGGTGAATTTAGCACTGTTTATGTAATTAACATTGATACAAATAAGCCTTATGTAACCTCTCCAATACCGAATGATAACTCAACAAACAATTCGGTTTCAATAAATTTTTCTTGGACAGGAATTGATATTGGTGGAAGTGGAATTAAATCATATGAAATAAGAATTGATACTGATTCAAATACAAATAATGGCTGGGAGGTAATAAAAACAACCAATGTTAATTCATATCACTATACTTTTAGTGGTAATGGAACATACTTTTGGAAAGTTAGAGCCACTGATAATGCAGGTAATATTGGACAATTTTCTGTTTGGAAATTGACAATTAATACAAATGTTATAATTCCAAATCCACTTTCTCCAGTTTCAACATATATTTCAAATAGCAGACCTAATTTTATTTGGTCAGATGTTTCTGCTAATTATTATAATTTACAAATTGCTACAAACACTAATTTTACAATAAAAATTATAGATGTAACAAATATAACAACAACAAAGGAGAGTGGTCATCTATTTGGTTGTTTAATATAATTAGTGATACTGAGCCTCCTTCAATTACTTTATTAGTTCCAAATGTAATTGAATTAAAAGTGAATGAAACATATACAATAATTTGGCAGGGAAATGATGCAAAATCAGGTATAGGTAATTATGTTTTGAATATAGATGGAAGTTATATTAATCTTGGTTTAGCAACTAACTATAAAATTAAATTTGATAAAGCAGGAAATTTTGTTGTAAAAATTAGGGCATATGACAAAGTTGGAAATTATTCAGAAGTTTCAATTAACTTCAATGTGAAAAGCGGCATAGGTATTAATCAATTTGGTTTTGCAAAAAATCCAATTGATTTTAGCAAAGTGGAAGCGGTAAAGATTTATTATAATGTTGAGAATGATAATGAAGTTGAGTTTGAAATTTATACAGTATTGGGAACAAAAGTAAAAGAGATTAAAGGTAGAAATGGTGAAAGTGAATGGGATGGAACTAATGAATCTGGTAAAAAAGTTGCCTCAGGTGTTTATTTAGTTATAATGAAGCAAGCTGGAAAAGTTATTGGAAAGCCATATAAAATTGGTGTTTTGCATTAGATTGAAAATTAAATAAAATTTAAGTTTGGAGGTTTTTATGAAAAAAAATTATTTAATTAAATCAATTATAATTTTAGTGATTTGTATATTGTTAAACAATTTATATGCTTCTGGAAGAGTTGGGTTAGTATTATTAAATTTAAACAATGAAGGGAAAGGTTCAGCATTATCCGTGGCAGTAGTTTCAGAGGTATCAGGTGGCAGAAGTATATATTATAATCCAGCAGGTCTTGCAGAACTTGAATATGACGAAGTTTCTTTCTCTTATACAAGATGGATTGAAAATATTAATATTATGAATTTAGGGTATGCAACAAAAAAATTTAATAAAATTCTTTATAATGGCAACATCTGTGGTAATGTAATTTTTATGGATGAGGGCGAGCTTTCTAAAATAGGAATAGAAGAAAGTGATGGCTATACAATGCGAAGTTCATCTTATGGAATAAATATAGGATATGGTAAAAAAATATCAAATTTTGATTTTGGCTTAGGTTTGAAATTTATAAATAATACTATTTTTGGTAAGAATAGTTTTGCTGCTCTTTTAGATATTGGAATTCAAAAGAAATATTTATCAATTCCAAAAAGTGCTTTAAAGATAGGGGCATCAATAAGGAATTTAGGATTTCTCACTTCAGTTTTAAAAGATAGTGATTTGCCACCAATTCAATTTTCAGTGGCTGGAAGTTATTTATATTCATTGAAAAATAATAATTATATTACACTCCTTGCTCAAATTGATAATTCAATTGAAGTGCCATTTACTTTTAGAATTGGTGCAGAATATAGTATTAAGAATCAACTTTTTTTAAGACTTGGATATTCTTTAATAAATGCAAATATGGTTGAGAAATATAACGGTTTAAGTTTTGGATTAGGTTTAATTTCAAAAAGATTGAATATTGATTTTGCTTTTATTCCTGTAGGTATTTTTGGTAATTCATTTCAAATTTAAGGTGGGCTAAAATTCTAATAGGATATGATTCTTTGATAATTTAATTTTTTATATTTTTAAAAAATTTTAAATAAAAAATATTTTTCATTCATTGAAAAATTATGAAAATTTTTGATTTTAACAAAATTTTGTGGGGGTTTTTAATATTATTTGCTAAAATTTCTGTTTTAGATTCTGCTGTCCTTTTTATTGATGATTTTAATAATCCAACAAGATATAATGCAAATAATCTTAATTCATTAAATCAGTGGACAGATGACGATGGAACTTTTGCCGCCGGAAATACTTATGACAAAGTTACAAATGCCTATGGAAGAAGTTGTATTAAACTAAATTGGACAGATGGTAGTGATTATTGGTATTCTGTTTTAAACAATAGTGGTTACAACACTACTCCATACGAATATATAGCATTTAAAGTTAGAGGCACTAATTCAGGTGGGAATACTTCGTTTAGCATTGTTTTAATAGATACAGCAAATGTAACTTCTGGAAAAAACACATATACTAATCTTAATTATATTATAAGGACTAACTGGATAAGAGTTCAAGCGAAGTTATCAACTTTTTCAGGAATTAATCTTTCAGCTATAAAATCTGTTACATTTCAAAATTGGGGAACGACTTCAGGAAAAATTTTTGTTGATGACCTTGTTTTAGCAACAGGTATTGTTATAAATAATATTGACTCTACAAATTTAACAAGAGGGGATACAGACGAAAAATATTACATAGGTGATTTAATTAGGATATGGATAACGGAGCGTTCAAATTTTACAGGGCTTAAAGGCACTATAAAAATTTCAAATACTTCTGGTTATAAAACTAATGCAAATCTTATAGAAGCTGGTGGAGGTAAATATTACTTTGATTGGAATACAAGTGGATTAAATTTGGGTTATTATTATGTAGAAACTACATTAAGTAATGATTATGTTTATGACCCTGATGGTGCAAATGATAGTGGAGTGGATTTAACAATACAGTTATTAGAGCCATTAAATCCGCGTGCAATGTGGGTTTGGGACCAGGACAAAAAAATTCTTTATGATTGGGGATATGAAAGAGAAGATTTATTTGATTTTTGTCAATCGCCACCTGGTGGAACAGTAAACATAGGAATTATATATATTCATATAACTCCAAATGAATTATTATCTGCACAAAGTTATATAAAATCATTTATTACAGAGGCGCATAACAGAGGTTTAAAAGTTTATTATTTAAGTGGTGAACCTAATTGGGGACAACCGAATGATAATGGAATTGGGACTAATACAGTAAAAAGAATTGTTGCATATAACACAAATGTTTTACCAATTGAGAGATTTGATGGAGTTGATTTTGATATTGAAGTTCACACTTATTCACCGCCCTCTGGGAATTGGTATGATAATCCCGGAGCATTTGGAAATTATTTAAACTTTTTATCTTATGCTACAAATAAATTTAGAAGACTAAAGCAAATAGATTCAAATTTTAAATTTGGAGTTGATATTCCATATTTTTATGATACATCTCCTTGCACGACACAGTATCAAGAAGTAATAAGAAGGGTTGATTATATTTCACTTATGGATTACCGAGATACTGCTAATTTAATATATTCACTTGCTACAAATGAATTAAAATATGCTTCAAGCATTGGTAAGAAAGTGAGGATAGGTGTTGAAACGCAGGATTTAGGGGCGGCTTATGATAATGTAACATTTTACGAAGAAGGTTGGGAGTATATGGAAAATACTTTAAGAACAGCAAGAAGCAATTTTACTTCTTTCTCAAGTTTTGAAAGAGAAGTAATTCATTATTATGGTTCATATTATAAATTAATGCCATTAAGAATCTCAGTAACAAAAAATAAAGATATTCAAAGTTATGGTTTATTACAAGGTGAAACGAATAAAACAGTAATGGCGATTCATATTTCAAGTGATAATGATTTAACATATCTTATTGGTTTAAAGATAACAAATAAAGGAACAGCAACGGGCTCTGATATTCCTGTTATAAAAGTATGGAAAGACAATGGTAATATTAAAAATGAATATGATGCATTGGATACTTATATTGGTTCTTTATATTATGATAATTCAAAAAAAATATGGACAAATTATAGATTTAATCAAATAAATGGAACAAATTATTTAGGACCTGTTGGAATAGACATAGTATTAACAATAAATATTGCTACGAATGCAATAAGTGGCAGAACATTTCAAGCGCAGATTTCAAGAGAATTTGTTTTAGGTTCAGGTAAGGCGACAGGTCCTTCAGGAATAGTTTTAAATTCAGGAATTCAAATTATTTCCGCTGTTTCAACAAATTGGCAATATATTAGAATAAATGAAGTTCAAATAAATGCTCCATCAATAAATCCTCCATCTGATAACGAGCCTTATTGGGAATGGTTAGAACTATTTAATACTTCTGCCAATATAATTGATTTAAGTGGATGTCTTATTGGTGACACCTACCCTACTCGTCATTATTGGAAAATACCGGATGGAACATTAATTCCTGGATATGGTTTTAAAGTTTTTTATGGTTATCAATTTAATTCTTCACTTGATACAAATAATGGTGTTGCATTTATAAATAATAACACATCAAGTACCGAGAAGATTCTTTTTCTTGATAGGCATACAAATTTAATAGACAGTTTCAATTATATTGGGCTTAATGTCGGTGAAAATGATATATATTGTCGTAAGGTTGATGGATTTGGTCCTTTTTATAATAATTCAACAAATATAAAGTATAATTCTGTTTGGGTAACTTCAAAGACTGATAATCCTATTGGAACTACAAATTACTATTCAACCAAAGGAAAACCAAATGCGGTTTTCAAAATAGTCTGTAATTCGCCAAGTAATAAAGTTCCTGTTGGTGGTTCTTTAAATTTTACTATTAAAGTTAGCAATCTTTTAGACAATAGAATTGTTACTAATTATTCAGGATATAGTTATATTGCATATTTATCAATAAATGGTGGTGGAATATTTCCAACAATTACAACAAATGGTTTTAAAAATGGTCAATGGACAGGGAACATTCAATTTACAGACCCAGGGGAATTTACATTAACAGCATCTTATGGTTCACTTTTGGGAAATTATTCAATGATAACAGTATATGTTCCTGGTTCACCGCCTATCTCAGTTTCAGAAATTGATATTAAACAGAATCCTGGGTATAGTCCTTCATATTCATTATATTTAAATTCATTAGGAGGCGGGAAAAAATTTGCAGTTCACATAGTTGGAATTGATGGTCAACCAGCTGTTAAAGATGCAACAACCGCTTATATAAAAGCAAGTTTATCTGACCCTGCTGGAATAAATGCTACATTATGGGAGACAGGAACAAATACAGTTGTATATACAAATACTGTGACTTTATCCATAAATAGTGATGACGCTAATAACATTATAAAAGCAATTCAAGCAGGTGAAAAAATATATGCCATAAGTGCTGTGGGGTCTCTTACTGATAGTTTTACACTTGCAAATACACCTTTGGGACTTATTGATACTTATGAAATTTTAAATAGAAATGAATGCTATGCTACATTCCATTACGAAGATGATTCAGCAGCTTCAAATTTTGGTAGTGCAAGTTATGATACAAATATATTTTATAAAACTTTTGGTGAGAAGAAAGGGAAGTCATTAAGATTTGATTTTAATATTTTATCAGGTCAATATTGTTGGGTTGAAAATGATGTTGGAGGTTTAGATGTAACTTCATTTACAAGCATAAGTTTTAAAGTTAGGAGAGGAACTACCACAGGACCAACTAATTGTAAAGTTCAACTTATGTCAATGAATTCACTTGATTGGCAGAAAGTTCCAATTAAAAATTATCTTATTGAAGGAGGAAATATTACTACAAATTGGAAAACCTGTAATGTTCCACTTTCTGTATTTACAACTCCATATAAAGGAAAACTTGATAACATTGCATTTGTTGCTGATACCGGTCCTTCACAAGGTTCGCTTTATATAGATAATTTAAGATTTTTACCAAGCAAGGCTACCAATCTCGTTTTTATGAGCAACAATTTTAGTAAAGTTTTAATTGAAACTAATACATCAATAGGAGCTACACTTTATATACAGCTTGAAGCAAGAATTTTCAATTCTAATACAATTGATACTACTCCAATATTGTTGCAAAGCACATCAGATTCTAATGGTGTTATAATTACATTAGTCGAAACAGACAGGGCAACTGGAATTTACAGAGGTATAGGTTATATTGGATATAATACGATTAAGAGTAATAATACAATTGGTGCCAAATGGGGAGATTATATCTATATAAGAAGCTATGACAATCCAAATTTATTTGACAAATTAAAAGTTATTAGTTCAAATCAAAGATTGCGTATTATAAAAATTTCACCTACAAATCAAAGCAAAAATATTTCACTTACAACAAAAATTACTGCTACTTTTAATTTACCAATTTTAGCATAAACTGTGACAAACAATTTTGTTTTATATAACAGCGAGGATGAAATTATAAATTTTCAAACCCTTAGTGTAAATGGTTCAAATATAATTTTTACACCATTAAAACCCCTTGACCCAAATGAATTACATAGAATTTTAATTACAACAAATATAAAAGACTCAATTTATATGAGCTCAATTAAAACTAATACAAATTCATATTTTAAAACAACATCTGGATGGGAGACATTTCATTATTATAATAACATAACATTAGACCAATTAATATCGGACTGGTTACCTTCAAATCCTGTTGAAATTCATACTAATTATTATGAATTTTTTGTAAGAGATGTTGCATTTCCTTATGACCCACCAGCAGTTGTTTCAACAACTAATTTATATGTAACTTGGAATTCTAATACAACAGGAAATCCAGCATATCTTTTTATAGGTTTGAAAAAAAATAATAATGGAAACTCAAAAGATGTTTGGTATGATTATATAGCATTAGATGTAACAAGAGATTTTGATGGTGCAACAAATTTTATAGATGGAACTTTTACAAATCGTTTTAAAGGTTTAAGAAAACCTGAATATATTATAAAAATATCTCATTCGGCAAATCAGAAATATTGGAATAGCATTTCAACATTTAAATTTAATGGTTCATCTTGGGTAGCAGGTCCTTCAGTTTCTGGAACTATAAATTCTCCTTACTCCAATTCCTCATTTATTGAATTAAGAATTGCTCTAACAAATCTTAAATCACCTTTCGCAACATCTGATAAAATACCAAATAGAATTGCAATATTAAGTTGGGTAAATCAGCCTGGCTTTTCAGGGCCAGTTGATTATTGCCCTGAAAATGGTAAATTTTTAACTTTTTCTCCTGATGATAATGGAAATGATATTCCGGATGGAAGAAGGCTGGCTCCTACTTCTATATATATTAGTAAATCATATTCAGGTGGAACAGCTCCTGGTTCAACTTTAACATTTGCAATATTTTATTCAAATAAAAATTCTGATGCTTTAAATTTTAAAATTACTGATGAAATTCAAAATGGTCTTATTTATGTTCCAAATAGTTTAAGAATTGGAAGTGCAAATAGCACTTATGAAACTGCAAATATTTATAGTGATGACACATCAGATGACCTTGCTTCTTTTGAGTTGCCCAATAAAATAAGTTTTGTTCCATCAAATGGAGTAGCTCCAAATACAGGTGGATACCTTCCTGCTTTTACTTCCGGAATTTGTTATTTTAAAGCTAAAATTGATTCTAATTTAACAAATAATAGTTTAATTAGTAATCAAGCATTTGCATCGGGAGCAAATTTTAGTAATACAAATTCTAACAAAGTTTTTATAATTGTTAAAAAACCAAAAGTTTATATATCTAAGACAGCGGATAAAACATTAGCAAATCCAGGAGAAATTATAACTTACAAAATTACTGTAATAAATACCAATTCAATAACTGTATCAAATTTTAAAATTTACGATTCTATACCGAAAGGGACAAGTTACATTTCAGGCTCAATGAAAATTGGTTCAACAAACTCAACTTATAGCAATGCTAATCCAGTAACAGATAATTCATCTGACGATGAAGGTTATTTTACAGGTTCTAAATTAATTTTTGCAGTATTAAATGGAATTTCGCCTTCAACAGGCGGTATGCTTCAACCGAATTCCGGATGCGCCCTTTTCTTCCAGGTAAAAATTCATACCAATTTTAGTGGAACAGTAACAAATATTTCAATTACAAATAAATATCTAAATTTTGATGGTTATGTTAGAAGTGATGGAATTCTCTCTTTAAATCAGAGTTTAGCATCAGGTGATATAGTAGTAACAAATAATATTTTTACTGATAATTTTGAAGATAATAATTTAAGTGAATATGAGCAGGTAACAAATTCTACAACTTATACACCAGGATTGAGTGGAAATTATTCAGGAAGATTAGATAGGCCAGTTCCATCTGTTATAACAAAAATTATAAATGCTTCAGGATATGGTAATCTTGTTCTTAATTTTAAATACCAAATTTCAGGCACCGGGGCAGGTGAACTTATGAAGGTATATTATAGCTCAAATGGTTTAGCAGGTCCTTGGACTCAATTGGGAATAGATTATACTTCAAGAAATTTAACAAGTGTCACATTAACGCTACCAAGTTCTGCAAATAATAAACCTAATGTAGGAATTAAATGGCGAGGTGAAACTCTTGGAAACAATGAATATGTTTTGATTGATGATGTTGTTATTAAAGGTCAAAAGAATATAGAATTGAGGTCTTTTACTGGTTTTAATTTAGTGAGCATTCCATCAAATGGTAACATTACTGCTGCTACCCTATTTTTAAATTGTTATCAAGTGGATGGTCAAGGTGCTGATATTCAACCTATTATTTTAGACAATGTGGATTATGGAACTAATATTGACGCTTCAGATTTTAATTTAACACCAATTCAATCTAATTTTACTAATTTTAATGCTACTGCTTCAGGTTGGCTAAAATTTAATGTTAAATCACAAATTGAATATTGTTTAAATAATCCTAAAAGTTGGTCTAAAAATGGTTCAAATAAATATTTCCAAATAAGAATAAGACCCACAAATATATCAAGTGATTATGGCTCAGATAAGCAATTGATAAGAAGCGCTGATGAAGTAAATTCACCTTATATAAAAGTTTACTTTATAACAAATGCGACTACACAACCTGATATTGTTACAAATATAGTTTTTTATTCATTAACAAATCAAAATTGGGAGATTTTATACAAAACAAATATAATAAATGTAGGAACACCACAAGCAAGTCTAATAGTTCAAAAATCAATTTCAAATATTAAACTTGCAGGGACTAATATTTCTGCTATACCAGGTGCTACAATTACTTATAAAATATTTTATTCAAATTCAGGTCCATCATCTGCAAGTAATGTTATTATATATGATAAAATAAACAATTACATAAATTATGTTAGCAATAGTTCCACTGCCCCATCCGGCTGGATAAAAGAGTTTTCAACTAATTCTAATCATGACCAATCTTACAATTCAACTGATTATAAAACAAACGAAACAGTTTCTTCGTTAATAAAATATATAAGATGGAAAAGAAATTCCCTCGCAGCTGTAAATTCTGGAATAATAACATTTAAAGTTGTTATAAAATAATAAAGTGCTTAAAATGAAATTATAATTAAGAATTTAAACTTCTATTTTATGCTTTGTAGCAATTTAATTTATAATAAAAAATAATGTTGACACCAATTTTTAAAAGATTATAATTTATGAATTATTATTAGTAAGGAATTAAACGATGGAAAGAATAATTGTGCAAAAATTTGGCGGAAGTTCAGTTGCTAATGGTGAAAGAATTTTAAATGTAGCAAAAAGGATAGCATCATATTACAAACAAGGTAATAGAATTGTTGTAGTAGTTTCTGCAATGGGTGATACAACTGATGATTTAATAAAACTTGCAATGGAGGTTAATCCAAATCCTTCTAAAAGAGAAATGGATATGCTTTTATCAACAGGGGAACAGATTTCAATAGCATTGCTTGCTATGGCTTTGCATAAGCTAAATATAGAGGCAGTTTCACTTACAGGACTTCAAGTAGGAATAAGAACAGATAGTGCATTTACTAAAGCAAGAATTTTGCATATAAATACGAAAAATATATTAAAACATTTAAAAGAGAACAAAGTAGTAATTGTAGCAGGGTTTCAGGGAGTAGATAAAGATATGAACATTACAACACTTGGTAGAGGTGGTTCTGATACAACTGCTGTTGCAATTGCAGCCGCTTTAAAAGCTGACTTGTGTGAAATTTATACTGATGTCGTTGGTGTATTTACAGCTGACCCAAGAATAGTAAAAGATGCAAGAAAACTTGATATTATAACTTATGATGAGATGCTTGAAATGGCATCTTTGGGAGCAAAAGTTTTACATTCTCGTTCAGTTGAAATTGCAAAAAAATTTAATGTTAAACTTGAAGTTAAATCAAGTTTTAATAATTTACCAGGAACAATTATTGTAGAGGAGTATAAAGGTATGGAAGAATTAGTAATAACAGGAGTTACAGCAAAAACAGATGAAGCTAAGATAACAATTCGCGGGGTGCCTGATGTTCCAGGAGTTGCTGCAAAAATTTTTAAGGCACTCGCTAATGAAAATATAAATGTAAATATGATTGTCCAAAGCGCCAGTAGAAAAGGTATAAATGATATCTCATTTACTATAAATGAAACTGATATTGAAGATGCTAAAAAAGCTTTAAAAAGTTTAAGCAGTGAATTAAAATTTGAAGATTATGATATTGATAAAAATATCGGAATAGTTTCTGTTGTTGGAATAGGAATGAGAAGTCATCCTGGCGTTGCTCAAAAAATGTTTGAAACTTTAGGAAAGAATAAAATAAATATTGAAATGATAAGCACTTCAGAAATAAAAATTTCTTGCGTAATAAGACGAGATAAAGTTAACGAGGCAGTTCAAAAACTTCACAAAGCATTTAATTTAGAAAAAATTGGCAGGAAAATCTCAAAGGCTGTAGTAAAATGAGTTTACCAAGTAGAGTCTATTATTTTGATACTACATTAAGAGATGGCTGTCAGGCTGAAGGAATTTCTTTTTCAGTTGATGATAAATTAAGAATTACAGAGGCTTTAGATAAGCTTGGAATTAATTATATTGAAGGTGGCTGGCCTGGCTCTAATCCGAAAGATATGGAATATTTTAAACTTGCAAAAGATTTAAAATTAAACCAGGCAAAAGTAACTGCCTTCGGAAGCACAAGATATCATAAATTTAAACCAGAAGAGGACCCTAACCTACTCGCTTTAATTGATACCCAAACCCCTGTTTGCTGTATCTTTGGAAAAAGCTGGGATTTCCATGTTAAAGAAGCTTTAAAAGTTTCACTTGAAAAAAATTTAGAAATGATTTACGACTCTATTAAATTCTTAAAATCAAAAGGCAGAGAAGTAGTTTACGATGCCGAACATTTTTTTGATGGTTATAAAAATAATCCTGAATACGCTTTAAAAACTTTAAAATCCGCTATAGAAGGCGGAGCAGATTTTATATGTCTTGCTGATACTAATGGTGGAACTTTAACATCTGATTTAATAAAAATTATTATAGAAGTTAAAAAAAATTTTCCAAACATAAAACTTGGAATTCACGCTCATAATGATAGTGATTTAGCGGTTGCAAATTCAATAGCAGCTGTTGAACTTGGTGCCGAAATGGTTCAGGGAACTATAAATGGCTATGGTGAAAGATGCGGAAACGCTAATTTATGTTCAATTATACCAAATATTGAATTAAAATTAGGTATAAAAAATCTAAAACCAGAACAATTGAAAATGTTATATGAAATTTCACATTTTGTAAGTGAACTTGCCAACCTACCACATAATAATAGATTACCCTATGTAGGTGAAAGTGCATTTGCTCATAAAGGTGGCATCCATGTCAGTGCTGTCCAAAAACATCCAGCAACTTATGAACATATTGAACCTGAACTTGTTGGAAATAAAAGAAGAGTTTTAGTTTCTGAACTTGCAGGTAAAAGTAATATTTTATTTAAAATGAAAGAATTAGGAATAGAAATTAAAGATAAAGAAGAATTGCCAAAAAAAATAGTTCAGGAAATAAAAAAACTTGAAAGTGAAGGATTTGAATTTGAAGGCGCTGAAGGTAGTTTTGAACTTTTAATAAAAAAAGCTTCAGGTGAGTATAAACCTATTTTTAATCTAAAAAATTATAGAGTTATTATAGAAAAAGAGAAAGAGAATAATCTTATTTCAGAAGCAACAATTAAAATTGAAATTAATGGTAAAGAAGTTCATACAGTAGCCGAAGGTGATGGTCCTGTAAATGCATTAGATAATGCTTTAAGAAAGGCTTTACTTGATTTTTATCCTGATTTGAAAGATGTTTTCCTTTCAGATTATAAAGTTAGAGTTTTAGGCTCTCACAAAGGAACAGCTTCAAAAGTTAGAGTCCTTATTGAAACAAGAAAAGATAAAAATATATGGGGGACTGTCGGAGTTTCTGAAAATATAATTGATGCAAGCTGGCAGGCTCTAATTGATAGCATTGAATACTTCATTTATAAATTCATTAAAAAATGAATGGAAATAATAATCCAATAGGCGTATTTGATTCCGGAATAGGTGGTCTAACTGTTTTAAAAGAACTCACTTTAAAATTGCCTTTTGAAAATTTTATATATGTTGGTGATACCGCAAGAGTCCCTTATGGAACTAAATCAAAAGAAACTATTACTCATTACGCTTCTCAGATAATAGAATTTTTACTTTCAAAAAATGTTAAATTGATTGTTGTAGCCTGTAATACTGTCTCTTCTAATTCTTTAAATATTCTTAAAAAAAAATATAAACTTCCTATTATTGGTGTTATTGAGCCTGGAGTAAAAAAGGCTATTTCTATAACAAAAAATAAAAGAGTTGGCGTTATTGGAACAAAAGCAACTATAAATTCTCATACTTACAAAAAATTTTTAAAAAAAGAGAAAATAAAAACTTTTGAAAAAGCCTGCCCATTATTCGTTCCTTTAGTTGAAGAAGGATGGTTTGATAATGAAATTACTCAACTTGTAGCAAAAGAATATTTGAATGATTTTAAAGATAAAGATATTGATACTCTAATATTAGGTTGCACACACTACCCAATGCTTATCCCTGTTATTAAAAGAGTTCTTGATAATGTAAATATAATAAATTCAGCAGAAGCAGTTTCACTTGAAACAGAAGAAGTTTTGTTTAAAAATAAATTATTAACAAATAACAAAACTAAAGGAAAAGTAGAATACTATTTTACTGACCTAACTGAATTAGTTTTAGAAATATCTGAAAAAATTTTGGAAACTCCACTTCAAAATGTAAATAAAATTTTTTTCCCGTAAACTGGTTTATGTCAATTTATAATTCCTTCAAATTATACAAAAATTTCAAAAATTATTATACATTAAAAGAAATAATTAAAGATTTTCTTGATTACACTATATATATTTTAAATATGCCACTTTATTTGCTAAATTCTCTTTTATGGAAAAAATATCAAAAAAAATTTAAAATTAAAAATATTCTTTTAATATATTGGGGAGCAATTGGTGATGTGATATATGCAACTTCTGTTTTAAATCCATTAAAAAATAGATACCCTGATGCCAAAATTTCAGTTATAACAAATAAAAATGGTAAAACTATTTTTACAGCTCTGGCTAATGAGATAATTGAATTTGATAAGAGCAAAGAAAATTTATTGAAATTTATAAAAAATTTAAGAAACAGAAAATTTGATATAGTATTAAATTTGAAATTTGATTCAGACAGGGCTGCACTTATTACAATTTTATCAAGATCAAAATTTAAAGTTGGATGCGGACCAAGGCATTGGCTTTTATTTTATAACTTAAAAGGAAAACCTGCTTTAACAATAACTCATCAAATTGAAAGATTTTCAAATATTTTAAATGCAATCGGAATAAATGAAAAAATTAGTCCTTCAATTTATATTGATAAAGAGAGCAAAAATTTTGCCTCAAAATTCTGGAAAGAAAAAAGATTAAAAAATAAAAAAGTAATAATGATACATCCTGGTGCAAAGGAAGAATATAAAAGATGGCGAATTGAAAATTTTAAAGAACTTATAAAAATTTTGATAGAGTCTCAAATAAGAGACCTAAAAAATAAACTTTCAATCCCATAAATATAAATATAATTATTTAA
>Ga0308390_1001045_pt1 | contig 18551 bp, 12 predicted proteins | sample Hotspr2Sample149_FD_202358 | JGI IMG/M metagenome (GOLD analysis project Ga0308390, IMG submission 202358) | Hot spring phototrophic mat microbial communities from Mushroom Spring, Yellowstone National Park, Wyoming, United States - 20040719_149 ...
GTCATGGTGCCTGTGCTAGAGCCTTGGCAGATTTGGGTATTAGAAGCGGAGAGGGTACCAGCTACGGTAGTAGGATCGACGGTAATGGAGACGGTATTGGAGTTAGCTGGTGAGCAGGTGCCGGATTGAACAACGACACGATAGAGATAAGTACCAGGGGTAGCAAGGATTTCGCTATAGGTTGCGTTGGTGTTATTGATATCAGTCCAAGTGGAACCACCATCGTTACTACGTTGCCATTTGACGATGGAGCCTGTGTAGCCGCTGAGGGTCATGGTGCCTGTGCTAGAGCCTTGGCAGATTTGGGTATTAGAAGCGGAGAGGGTACCAGCTACGGTAGTTGGATCGACGGTAATGGAGACGGTATTGGAGTTAGCTGGCGAGCAGGTGCCGGATTGAACAACGACGCGATAGAGGTAAGTACCAGGGGTAGCAAGGATTTCGCTATAGGTTGCGTTGGTGTTATTGATATCAGTCCAAGTGGAGCCGCCGTCGTTACTACGTTGCCATTTGACGATGGAGCCTGTGTAGCCGCTGAGGGTCATGGTACCCGTATTAGAGCCTTGACAAATTTCTGTATTGGAGGCTGTAAGGGTTCCGCCTATAGATACAGGGTCTACGACAACTGAGTATGTATTTGAGTAAGCTGATGGGCATGTAGCATTTTTAACAAGAACTCTGTAGTCCCATGTACCACTTTGAGTTGGAGTTTCGGAGTATGTATTGGTTTGATTGGTTATGACTGCCCATGAACCCCCGTCAACTCTTTTTTCCCATTGTAAAATTGAACCATTATAACCTGTTAAGGTTAGTGTTCCTATGTTGTTTCCTAAACAAATTTCAGAAATAGTGCCATTGAGTGTACCTGGATTGGTTACAGAGGGACTTACCAAATCAACAGGATTGGAAAGTGCACTTGGAGTGCCACCAATGATGACTTTGCCTCTATAAGTTCCATTGGATAATCCAGAAAATACATGTATGCTATCATTTCCTGTCCAAGTTTGTAAGGTATTTCCGGCATTATCAGTTAAAACAAAAGTTTGATTGGTTTTCTGAGAAGAGACAACTTTTACAGAGCCCGTTCCACAACCAGGAATAGCTTCAACTGCTGCGATCGGTGTTGTGGGTGGTGTGTATTCAAAAATAAGGTCTAACCATAAAGAAGCCGATTCACCAAAAAGTGAACTCATATCATTCCATGTTCCTGGAGAAGCTGTACCAAAAGATGTATACATGGTAGTATTATCTGTATTTCCTCTCAATTTGCTCATGGCAGTACAGAACTGGTGAGTGGTATAATTGTGATTAGCATCATAATTCAACTCATATCCGATATAAAATGGTCCATTTACAGTAACAGGTGTAGAGAAAATGCACCAATTGTATTGTCCTTGAGAAAATGAGGTTATATTTCTGGTCTCTGTGTAAATGCGTGTACCTGGAACACCTCCATTATCAGTCCATACTGAAACATTGATGGTTTTCCCTGTTCCTTGAGCTCTGTAAGCATAAAATCCAAAGCCATAAATTTTTCCACTGTATTGATTGTTGAATTTTTCAGCGTATTTATAGAAATAATAATTTGTTCCACCACTTCTGATGTATCCATGTCCAGGCAAAAGGCCTGCAGTTAAGTTATATACTGTTACGTCGTCTGTAATAAGAAGATTGGTGCAAGTATCTCTTCCGCCGACCACAACATAATCCAAATAAGTGATTGTGTCGTGACCATGAGGATTATATGCATGTAAAGTTGTATTGTATGTTCCTGCAGAAAGATACTGAATTTGTGGATTTTGAGCAGATGAAGTAGAAGGTACGCCACCTTCGAACGACCAATCCCACCCTGTGGGCACTTGTAAGGATTTGTCTTGATAGTTTACATAACCACCTTGCGGAATAAAAGGTCTTAAATACCAGTCTTTTAAGTTTCCGGAACCTTCAAATTTTGCTATAGGTGGACGTCCTAAAACTTTGACAAATTTTTGAACAGATTTAGTATTATTTCCTGCAGGGTTAGCAGCAGTGAGTGATACATCGTATTCTCCAGCCACATTATATTTGGTATTCGCATTTTGTGTCCACAACATTTGGTCAATAGAGCCAGGTAAATTCCATTCCCACCATACAGGTGTATTGGTAGATTTATCAAGAATTGTAATTGGGTCACCCTCATAAGTTACCATTTGCGTTGTTACTTCACGACTAATTTTTATATCATCTAAATACCATGTGTGAGCATCAACACCCGTATACTTAAACGCAATGTAAATTGTTTGTCCTGCATACGAGGAGAGGTCTAAAACTGTTTGTACCCAAGAATCAGTTACTGATGTAGGGGACCAAATTTCGGTAAATGTACTAGTGTCTTGAGATGTTGTAGAAATGAGAACTCTATTTTTGCCGTAATAAGATGGGTAATCGTTATATGACCAGAAGGTCAACTTATAATTATATCCAGAAGTTAATGAAATACCAGGACTTACTAACCATCCAATTTCATTAACGGTATTAGATCCATAAGCGTGATATGCACTTTTTAAGCCATTTGGTGAAATATTCTTAGAGGTTGAGGAAGCCCACTTTACTCCATCGTTATCTTTGTCAATAATTACCCATCCAGTTGGAGGCCATGAACCTTCAAAGTTTTCATAGAAAACATCTTCAAGACCCGCGAAGTTAGCTGTAGGAGCTTGGAAAGGATTTATAGTTAATTGAATATTGGGTCGGTTGCTATTGACTGTTCCATTGTTAGCAGATGGGTCGCTTGCCCCTGTCCATTGTTCATGCATATTTGTAGCAGTAGTATAGTAGCAATTGCTGGCTGCATTAACATTTCCCGTTGTCCATACTTTTGTGAGAATCATTAAGTTTTTGTTAGCTACGTAGGGAAATGGTGTTTGGAGATTTATGGTAAACCAGCCATTTACATTTGGTACAAAAGTTCCCTGATAAACTAGCGTAGCATCTTGAATTAAGTCGTTAAAGGTACCTGCTGTTAAAGTTGATAAATCTGTGGTCTTCAGGTATATCTGAATATTTCTTGTGTCTGTTCTTGCAGTAGAAGGCCTCCAAGCAATTTTAGTAATTATTCCCGATCCGCCTATTTCTGTTTTGGTATAAATAGCAGCATCACAAACATATTTTGCAGTGGTGCTTATTCCAAGTGGTATTACACCGCCTGATGTTGTCCCCGTACCAATGGTTACAGGACTTGAAGGAGGTGTGTAGGAATTTATAGTTATGTAGTTAACCTTAGTAATTGAATCCCTTCCAAATTGATTGTAAACCACCAGTTTAACGCTATAGGTACCTGGACTCGTGTAAGTGATTTGTGGATTACGCAACGTAGAAGTAGACGGTATTCCACCTGGGAAAGACCATTTCCAAGCAGTAGGATTATTGGTAGATAAGTCTGTAAATTGAATAGCCGTGCCTGCCTGGCCGCTTGTTGGACTAGCACTGAAGTTAGCCACCGGAGGATTGGTGTTGCTATTGGGATCGTATCCTGGCCACGAACTTGGATTTGCATTAGCTGGATCGAGCCACGGTTTTAATTGTTTATCAGCAGTTGAACCATTTTGGTCCCAGTGTTTATCAAATCTACCGTACAAATTAGAACCACTTGGATTTGTACAGCTGGAATTTCCTCCCGTGAGTGTACCGATAACTCGCTTATTGCTCCCCTGAAAAAGTGGAGAACCTGATGATCCTCCTTCTGTAACACCATGCCCATTTGGAGTTGATACAAAAGTAACATTCCAGTGTCCATTGGTCATTCCAATATTGGTACCATCATTCCACGTAGCAGCAGTAGGTGTCCCAGTGTAAGTAGATATTTTCTTTGCATCACCAGCAGGGTGATGGATATTTACTCCGCCAGCTGTAGGAGAAGAAGTTCTATCCCACCCATTATAGTAGGGATTCCATGAGAGAGGAGGGGTAGAATTCAATTCCACTAGTTGCATATCACTTCCACCATTGATACTTCCTCTGGCTCGCATAACACATCCCGTAATAACATTGTTAGGAGGTGTACCTGTATTAGCACACCCTGGTCTTTCATAGTTAAAATAAAATTGCCATTGATTTTTATCTGAAGCTGATGCTGTTGCACCACAGTGATAAGCTGTTAAGAAATAAGGTTGCCCATTGTTTAATGTATTGTTTACTAAAGTTCCACTGCAATAGTACCAACTAGCTCCATCCTTGAAGAGGATACGTGCAACCCCACGTTTCTGTACTTGCCAACCGTCCCCTTCAGGGGAACAATTAATGTTTACTTCACAAGAACCTGCATCGCCTAAATCTTTGGTACTGCTAGTATTGTAAATTTTATCGTTGTAAACATAAATCACATCCCCAATGGAAAGTTTTCCTCGAGGTTCAAATGTTTGTTCTTCTCCCTGTAAGTTAATGACAGCTACTTCCCCATTTTTAATAGCTTGCCCTTTAATCGGTTTAAATTGTCCTTGATGAGGTTTTTCAGTATATTCAACAACGAGAACTTCACCCGGGATTACCTGAACACTAAAAATTCCTGAAGGATGATTGTTTTCAGCAGTAAATGCCCCTAAAACAATAGATTTGTCTTCGTTGTAGATAAAAAGTTCAGCATCTTCAGGTAATTCAAACTGATCGAAGACCAGCCCTACGGATGTTGCACCCGGAGCACGAATTTTCATTCTCCACATCATGGTGCCGTCAGGTAAACGTTCCCATGTGCCATCGTTCCAAATGTTTTTGTTCACAGGCAAAGAAAAACCTGCTCGTGGCGGTAAATTTTCTAATGCACGCAAAGAGTCTTCAAGTTTAATCTGTGACCAAGAAATAGAAGCAGTTGAGACTTCATACGTCGAAAGTGTGTTTGAAACTTGAAAAGAAAGAGATTTCGGTGTTCCCCCTTTACTTATTTGCCCATACCCAATGATGGATATAAGCAAAAAAACAAAACCAACATAAAGTTTTTTCATGGGATGAAATTTTTGATATTAGAACAAAAATAAGTTAAAAAGTTTATATAAGAAAAAAATTTTGGAGAAAAAAATTCAAACAACTCGCGAAAAATGAGATGGTTTAAAAATTACACATTTTTTAAAAATTTATATAGATAGAAAGTATGTATCAATATAGCTGATGAAATAGCAGCATTAAGCGAATTAGGTGGATTGTTTGAAAATGTTGGAATGGTTATAATTTCCTGAATATGAGAAAAATGTTTTATTCCGTGTCCTTCGTTGCCAATGATAAAGGCAAGTGGAAAAGAAATCGATGGGTTCATAATGGAATCTCCGTTAAGGTCTGCTTTGTAAATTTTAGTTCGAAATGAAAGCAAATGCAATATTTCATTTGGCTGCTTATAATGAACATGAACTTGTGCAATGCTTCCTTTGGAACTCATTACCGTTTTTAAATTGTAAGCATCCACCGTATCTGGTGTAGCAAGTATATGATGAATTCCATACCAGTGGCAAGTTCTTAAGATAAGTCCAAGGTTTGCGGGGTCAGCCACATCATCGAGTATAGGTGTTACAAAATGCTGATTAAAGGGAGGAATTTCAGGAATGTGAAATATTCCACAAATTTCATTTGGTGTTTTTAAATGCGAAATAGCTTCCAGTTCTTTGCTGGATACAGGGTAAATCAAAGATTCGTCAGAAATTATTTTCTGCCATTCAGGAATTTTTTCTTTAATAATGAACAAAGAATGAGGTCGTATGTTGTTTTTAATAAGGTCGAGGATAACCTTAGGGGTTTCAGCGGCAAACAACAAAAATTGTTCCCTCACTTCTCGATGTTTCAGGGAGCGATATAATTTAAACAAGGATTTAGACATGAAACGAAAGCAGAATTACTCTTCTGCTTCTACTTGGATATTGATTTTGCAAACAACGTCTCTGTGTAAATGGATGCTAGCCGTATAATTCCCTAATTCTTTAATGATTTCAGGTTGCAAATCGATTTTTTTGCGATCGACGTCGATGTCGAAGATTTCTTTTAATGTTTCAGCTACATGGATGTTATTAACGCTTCCAAAAATTTTACCTGTTGAAGTGGCTTTGGTTTTTATGGTAATGGATGCACCTTCAAGCTTTTGAGCAATGTTCAAAGCTTCTTGTTTAAGTTTTTCTTCCTTGAGAGCGCGTTGTTTTTTAATTTCTTCAACCATCTTTTTAGTTGATGGGGTTGCTTCGATAGCATAACCCTTTGGGATTAAATAATTGCGAGCATACCCCGGCCTAACTTTAACGATATCGTATTTATGACCTAAATTTTTTACATCTTCCTTGAGAATAATTTCCATATTCACCTCCTTTTCTGCATTATTTTAATTGGTCAGTAACAAATGGCAATAAAGCTAGATGACGTGCTCTTTTGATGGCTTTTGCAACTTTTTTTTGATATTTGGTTGAGGTCCCTGTGATACGTTTAGGAAGAATTTTGCCTTGCTCGTTAATGAATTTCAGCAAGAAATCAGGATCCTTGTAATCTACGTATTTTATGCCCGCTTTCTTGAAACGACAATACTTTTTCTTTTTGGTTTCAATGTTAATGGGCGTTAAATATCTAATATCGGTTTCTTTTTGTGCCATACCTTATTAATTTTTTATTACATTAATTCAATTTGGAATTACTTGTGGTGGTTTTTTGATCTGCTTTTAATTTTCTGCGTTTTTCGGCGTATTCAATTCCATATTTGTCAAGGTGCACAGTAAGAAATCTCAAAATTCGTTCGTCTCGTCTATAATTAAGTTCAAGGTCAGCTACAAGGGTAGGATCACCTTCAAACTCAATTAAATAGTAAAATCCAGTGGTTTTTTTCTTTATGGGATAGGCTAATTTTCTTAATCCCCAGTCTTCCTCATAAATAATTTTCGCACCACGTTCTTCTAAAAACTTTTTAAACTTTTCGACCGTTTCCTTTGTCTGCTCTTCAGACAAAACGGGAGTCATAATGAAAACGGTTTCATAACGTCTTGTCATACAAGGTTTTTTAAAATTGATTGCAAAATTATACATTTTTGAAAAACAAAATGCTTTTTATCAAAAGAAAAAATTTTAACATCAAGGTTGATGAAATTTTTGTAAAATTAGATTTCAATTACCAATAGTAGTTGATGCGCTGGATTTATTGCAGCTTATACTGTGTATGCATTAGCAGCAAAGGTATGATTTGCACGGCCTATGAGTAGAATTACTAAACCTATCAAGGCCCCAATTGTGAAGCCACTGTTCTTTTATGCTTTTTTACTTTGTTGGTGGCTGTCGGTGTAAGTATTCATTAACTACCATGGGGACCATTCATAAAGGTGGACATTCATGTTAACAAGTTGACTCCTGATGCCACGATTAAGATGCAAGTGGATAGTTTTACTTTTTATGGAATAGATGCGGAAAGGAAAAAGATAAGTTGTTGCGATCGACCATTAAAGGTAAGCAATAGACAATTGATGTTGTTTAAAGTATATTCTACTGATTTGACCTACGGTTTTGGTCTTCTCTGTCTGAACAATTCGATGGTATAACAGAGGCAACTATGCTACTTTATCACAATAAATTGCTATGAAAATTTAATGAAACAGGAACATTTACCTTGCGTTCGACCGAATATTTGGGGTCCTAAGGGTCCCAGCATAATGGAAAAAAAATTTTTTAGTTCTTCAATGAGAAAAAAGGTATGAAAACTACATTTTTACAACAAATCATTGAGAGAAATCAAGCTGTTGAAAGGCTTAAAAATTTTACTTTCATGCAGAAATTAACTTTACGTTTTGCTGTTGTTTCTTTTATTGACTATGGTTTTGCAAGGATAGGAGTAAGGATCATGCGTATGGTACTTGCCGAACCAACAACAAAAATTCGATTTTCTCACAAAAGGAATTTATGTAATGCTAATAGCTCATCTATGGGTAGGAATTTAGTGGTTTTTATATATCGTTTTTCGGGGCCTTCTATTTTGCCTTGTCATTTCTCATGAAAAAGCCGTTGTGGAGTTCGAAGTAAGCTAATTGGTCGTTTTGGCTGATCACCACTGGTGTTTTTACTTTCTGATTTGTAGGTTTACTTTCACATTACGCTCCACTTTATACTCTCTACTGGTTTCTTCCAACTGATTTTTCGCCATTTGATCCATAGGGATATTTGCTTTTGATTGCTGGTATAGCACTGCTTAAGGTAGTTAGCATTAGGTTTGCTATCAATGTCTTTGCAACCATGGTGTATACTTAAGAAGGGTGAGAAAAGCAGCCAGCTGGTGCACTTTTGGCTTCTAAGCTTGGTATCACTGACTTGTAAATCTTTTTAGAAGAAAAAAGTAAAAAACATGAAGTTCCTATAACTATTGTTGCCATTGATCGAGGTTCGGTTGATGTGTTTTTAAATGCTGGGCTTATCATGTGCTTGGCTATACTTTTCAACATTCTTGGGTAGATGCTTTACTTAATAAGTAAGAACATGTATTGGTGGAGTAGCGGATGGACTGGTTTTTATTTTTGTTGCGGGAACCTGGTATCTTCTTGCCATACTTATTGCAGGATTGAAGAAATTTACATGGAAAATATTACCCGATCTCTTTTATTGCTTGAGCTTGGTTTCTTGGGCAGTTTGGTCGCATCGTTTGCTTACTGAACAAGCTCAACCTTACATTTTAAAAAATTAGGGAGTGGTCAATTTGTAAAAACTTTTGAGTTGATAACTCAGGGGATAGCTTTGATTATAAGCTTGATAACATTATGGAATGATTGTCCTTTAAAGAGGACGCACGAGCTTAAATTTTTCGTGGCCAGTATGCTAGGGTTTGCTGTAGCTGCAGGCATTATTCAGGAAGACCTTGGAATGAACAGAATTTTACACAACACGCAGTAGAGTGTTAGCCCACGCGTGCATATGGAAGTACACGTTGGACCTACGATGACTTTGTATGTTGTAATTTGTAAGTTATTCACTGTTTTAACCAATAATCTTCCGTTGTATAGCCATCGATTAGCAGATTGACATTCTGGGTTGCACCTTTTAGGTGGTATAGGTATGGGTACTTTTATGGGCATGGCTAGATTATTGGAAATATTGAGAAGAACTATGTATTATGGTAGTGAATATAAATTTTTATAAATTTAGCTGCTCTTGTTGCGTTTGCTTTGTTCTTAGCTTATTTTTCCTATTTTTTCAATTTTCTTTTGTCCTTGGTGTGAAAGGGCTCATGGAGTTATTTAAGTCATCTTCCTATAGCAACGAAAAATTGCTACTTGCATAGATCCTCTCATAAACTTTTTTGTAATTCAGTCTGTCTTTTATAGACAGCTCGTTTTTTTTAATTTTTTTTCTTTGCAGAAAAAATGCAAAAAATATTTACTTTTTGCGGCATAGTATTTTTTTTCTATGTTCAAGCTCAAATGAAGACTTACAAGGATAGGTTGTCTGTTGACTTTTTCGGAGATTATTACTACAATGTTTTAAGAGATACGCTTTTTACAAGCATTACAAACAATGTTTTGCAAGGAGCAACAGGGATGCATGGTTTTCAGATTCGCAGACTGGACATTAATTTTCAGCATCAATTTAATTCGTCATATACTTTTATATTTACGGCTTCATCTGAAGAAAGTGATTTTTTGCCGAACGGAAAAAATTCTTTTGGAATTAAACAAGCGTATTTTCAAAAAGACAGCCTATTTCAAAAAGATATAAGCATATATGCTGGAATTTCTCCAAACCCAGCAATTTTTTATAAAGAAAAATGGGGAGAATATCGTTTTCTTGAGAAAACTATTACCACCCTTAGGATCGGAGAATTTACCAATGATCTGGGAGTGGGGTTTCGTGCAAGTTTTTTACATTCTTTTTTCCTACATATCTTAGTTGGTAATAATTCAGGTTCAAAATTAGAAACCGATAAATATAAATCTTTTTTTGGAGTGATTGGCTTTAAGCCTTCTGAAAAATGGATATTTACGATAGAGGGAACATATCATGATCAGAAAAAAATAATTGATGTGTATGATACTGGAATTCCACAGCGAAAGCTCTCAAACGATAAATGGATTCTTTCTTGTTTTGGAGGAGTCGAGTTAAATCGCGTAAAAATTGGGCTAACTTATTTTTTCAATCAACGAATGCATGACTTTAATAATGGAGCAAGTTTAATTAATTATTCACTTCAAGGGCTATCTTTGTTTTGGTTATATAATTTTCATCGTTCTCATGGACTGATGGGACGCTTTGACTATTATGATCCTAATTTGCTCATAAAAGAAAATTTACGCTGGTATGCAATTTTAGCTTACTTATATAAACCTTTGGATGGCATCATTCTTTCTCCAAATGTTCAGGTGGAATTTTATTCCCCTGTTGGGTCTACCACTTATAAGCCTTCCGTAACTGCTCGTATAACTTTATCGATGAAATTTTAAAATAGTTGTTATTTTTGAAAAAAAATGACACTTCTTGGAGTTTTAGGAGCGCAGGAAATTTTTTTGATTTTGCTGGTGGTTTTGATTTTATTTGGTGGGCAAAAGATACCAGAACTCATGCGAGGTCTAGGCAAAGGTATCCGCGAGTTTAAAAAAGCTCGTGACGGAGTAGATGAAGAAGTACGACATTTGCTAGATGATGAGGCTTCGTTGCATGAGGACTCTAAACTTAAATAAAATGGAATGGACCCCAGTATTTGGGATCATGTAAAAGAATTACGAAAACGGTTGTTGATAAGTGTAGCTGCAGTAATGATACTTGCCGTCTTTGTCTATGTCTTTTCTTCTTTTTTTATCGATAAAATAATTTTAGGTTTGCTTTCTGATGACTTTGTAACATTTCGATGGTTATGCAAGCTTTCAGCTCTTTTAGATATGCCATCGCTTTGCTGGAAGCAGCAGGTACCTTTTTCGCTTATAAACACTGAAGTATCAGGGCAATTTCGGTATCATATTATGATTTCACTGTTGTGGGGGGTAATTTTAGCTTTTCCTTTTATTTTGTATCAATTTTGGATATTTTTAAAACCAGCTTTGTTTGAACATGAATTAAAAGTCATTCGTCGTTCTTTTTTTTGGATGTTTATCCTTTTTTTGCTTGGGGTGGTTTTTAGTTATTTTGTCTTGATTCCATTCACACTTCAATTTTTACTTAACTATCAGATGAGTTCTGAGATCAAGAATATGGTAACCCTAAATTCTTTTTTTTCCACGGTTTTTTCTTTAATTTTTTGGATGGGTCTAAGTTTTGAAATACCCTGGGTCATGTTTATTCTTGCGAAGGTAGGGTTGCTTTCTTATGAGTCCATGAAAAAATATCGAGCCCTCGTTTTTGTAATTGTTTTGATTATAGCTGGGATTATTACACCTACGACAGATATGTTTACACAACTTCTTGTGACGCTTCCTTTGTACGGCCTTTTTGAAATAGGTTTATATGTAATGAAGAGACAGGCGAGAAAAACTAATATTTAAGTGTAAAACCTGACGAGGTTTTTTTAAAGATCTGATCGAGCGATAATTTTAACGTGGCAGTTTTTTTGTCTGCACTTAGCGTAACAAAACCATTCTTTTTAATTTTTTTGATAGGATGAGGAGTGGTAACGATGGTAGTCCAGTAAAAAAAATTTCCAAACGGGAGGTCTTTCATGGCGGCAAGGAGACTCATGATGTTTTGATCCTTTTCAATGGTTTTTAAAAAAATTGAAGTCACATCTTTTTTAGAAAAGCGATGTTGCGAGGCTGAAAAATAAGCTGGCGTAAAAAGGGGTGTAATATTTGCAAAATGAGCAATTAGTTTTTTTATATCTTTTGCATGAGAGAATTTTAGTCGAAAACCGATTTGATCTTTCGTTTTAATTTCTTCTACGTTTGTAATGCCTTCTACTTGCTGAGAGGCTTCTTTAAGCTGTTGAATGGTAGTTGTAAAAGAAATGGGTGTTGACGCCGAAGATTGTAGATTTCCTAAGCCCTTAAGGACCAATGAATATTCACCACTTAGATCAGGGTTGATGGTGATTTTTTCTTCGAGTTCTACGCAAGAATTGACGACAAAGGATACTAAAAAAAGAAGTGTGAGATAAAGTAATTTTTTTCTGGCTTTGCTATTGAATAATTGCATTTGGGTTAAAGACTTTTTTAAGGATATCATTGATGCGTGCTGAAGCCTCGGTGCGAATTTTCTTTTCGTTGATGGCGATTTCGTTGAAAAGGGCTTGCAGAGCTTTATCTGTTACATATTGTGCAAGATCGGTTTGTACGGGTGTGACGAGGGGGATTTTGTTGTAGGTGGTTGTAATTTCAGTCCAAAGCTGAGAGGCTCCAACCTGATCTAGTGCTTTTTTTATTTCTGGCTTAAATAGGGCAGTGAGTTGTTGAGAAGTTTTTTTCTTAAAATATTCGGTAGCAGCATTTTCAGCTCCACGGAGTATAGCTTTTGCATCTTCAAAAGTCATAGAGGTTATGGCATTCACGAAAATAGGAGTAGCTTGTGCCACAGCATTTTCAGCACCTCGGTTCATAGCTACAATAAAATTGTCAATCAGCTGATGAAATCCTAGTTCGTGTAACTTTGCTTCAACTTTTTGAGCTTCAGGTGGAAAGAGAATCTTATAAGCAGGTTTTTTCAAAAAACCATCGGTTTTTCCAAGGAATTGAACAGCGTTGTTGGTGCCAACTTTTAAAGCTTCTTTTAGACCATTCACAACATCAGATTCAGTCAGGATAACTGGGGCATTCACATTTTTGGCGTATTGTTGCATTACATCGCATGCAGGCAAAATCAATAAACTCACTAACAAAACAAAAAACAAACGAATGCTTTTCATATTTCTCGCCATTTAATAACCAAAAATGGTTTTCAAATTTACTTCTTTAATTTTTCCAAATTTTTTCAGCTCATTAAAAGGTATGTCTTTTTTATTCCCAACAATGAGGATGGTGTACTTGTTATCTTTCATGTGGGAATTCTGGAAGTTTACAAGATCTTGCAAAGTCATAGAAGGAACTTTTTCAAAGGTTGTTTTCTCTATGTCGTAATCAAGGCCTAAGTCTTTAGCAGAGAGATATTCCCAAAGGATATCATCTTTTGTAACACGGTTGGCACGAATGCTTTTTAAAAGTCCTTCCTTGGCTATTTGGAAAGATTTTTCAGCCTGTGGCATGTTGGAAAGTAATTGAAGGAAGGCGTCCAGTGCCGTTTCCATTTTATCATATTGTGTGCCGATGTAGGCTAGGGTGAAGTGGTAGTCATCTTTTTTGTGTGGTGTCATGTAATAAGCAATGGCAGTATAAGCCAATGCTCGAGCTTCACGCATTTCTTGGAAAACAACAGAATTCATGTTTCCTCCAAAGTATTCGTTGAAAAGGCGGATGGTCGGATAAAGTTCAGGATTGAATCCTTTTTCTTCTCTGGATAACAAGAGAATGAGGGATTGGGGTGTTTCAAAATTTACATAGTAAATGGTATTAGCGGTTGTGGGTTTAGGTTCGAATTTTGTTTCTTTTGGAAGTGGCTTGAAAGATGTTGGAATACTATGTTTTTGTGCTATGATGTTTTTGATTTTATCTATGTTCTCAGGACCATAATACATGACATAGTGTTCGTAATTAAACAAGTGACTTAAAAACTCGTAAATTGTTTGAAGAGATAACTTTTTGAGTTCTTTTTCAGAAAGAATATTGGTAGCTGGGTTTTTTTCACCATACATACCATAAGTAAAGAGCATGGTGAAAGTCCTTTGCATGTTTTTCTTTGCATCAACTCGCATTTTCAAAGTATTGTCAATAAATTTTTGGAGATCTTCTTGTGAGGCAGAAGGAGTTTTGAAGACACTTTCAAGAATAGTAAGAGCTTCTTCAAAGTTGTCTTGCAATCCTGTTAGTTTTATATAGCAGCGATCTTGTGTTGCACTGGCTGACATTTCGCAACCTAAACTGAAAAGCTTTTTGCTAACTTCTTCAGCAGTCATGTTCTGTGTCCCAAGATATTTGACAAAGTCCATGTAGACAGGTAAAGCTTTGTTGTGGTTAGAGCCCATGTCAAACACAAAATACAGAGTGAATAGGTTGTTTTCGTTGTTTTGAACATAGTATATTGGTAGCTTGTTGTTGATGGATGAAGTAGTTAAATCATTTTTAAAGTCAACAAAACGTGGTTCAATTTCAGGAATTTTAGCATTTTTTATTTCCTTTAAGAATTCGGATTCCACATCACGGTTCATTTCTAATTTGGTAAGTTTGTTTTTGGGTATTTTCTTTATGGTGGTGTCTGTTCCAACTTCTTTGTAAACAACCACATAGTTATTGTTAAAGTATTTTTGAGCAAATTCCATCATATCTTTTTTGGTGAATTTGGAGATTATATCCGTTTTGTGAATGTATTGATCCCATGGAATATCAAGGATAAATGCTTCAACAAATTTCATAGCTCGATTGCTATTGTCTTCCAGTTCTCTCATTTCGTTAACTTTCATGTTGGTTATAATGGCAGGAATGAGTTCATCGTCAAATTCACCTTTTTTAACTTTTTCAAGTTGTTCGAGCAAGAGTTGTTTAACCTCATCAAGCGTTTGACCTTGTTTTGGGCGTCCGCTTAGCATTAAGATGGAGTAATCTTTCATAATCCAAGCACTACTTGAGGCACGGAGGACTTTTTGTTGTTTATTTAAGTTTAAGTCCAACAGTCCTGCCATGCTGTTAGAAAGCATCATGTCAAGGAGTTCAAGTTTAAGAGCATCATCGGTAAAAGCTCCAGGGAGACGAAAACCTATGGTAACGCTTTCTGCATCTGGTCCCAACACTTTTTTTACGATAGGTTCCTTAATGGGTTCTTCCTGTGGAGGGGTAAATGAAGGATAATCCACAGGTTTCATTTGGCCAAAATATTTGTCAATGATTTTTATAGCTTCGTCAGGATCGAAATCGCCCGAAATAGCAATAGCCATGTTATTGGGGACATAATAATTGGCGTGGAACCATCGGATGTTTCGCATCGAAGGATTTTTGATGTGTTCGGCATAACCAATAACAGGATGACGGTAGGGGTGTTTTTGAAATAGACCAGTAAATAAAGCTTCTATGGTTTTTCTAGAATCGTTTGTAAGGGTCATGTTTTTTTCTTCATAAATGGTTTCAAGTTCGGTGTGGAAGCCGCGCAGAACAGGATACATAAAGCGGTCAGCTTGGATCTTTGCCCAATTTTCCAGTTGATTGGAAGGAATGTTTTCTACATAAACAGTCATTTCGTAAGAGGTAAACGCATTGGTTCCTTCAGATCCAAGAATGTTCATAAGTTTGTCATATTCGTTGGGAATAGCATATTTAGAAGCAAGGTAAGAGAGAGAGTCAATAATTTTATATGTGGCTTTACGTTGCTTAGGATCTGTGAGTTTTCTGTAAACTTCAAACAGGGAGTCGACTTTATCTATGTAGACTTTTTCTTTTTCATAATCCATCGTTCCGAAATGAGGAGTTCCTTTAAACATCATGTGTTCAAAATAGTGAGCAAGTCCTGTAGTTTCTTCGGGATCGTTTTTACTTCCAGCACGAACGACAACATAGGTTTGAATTCGTGGTTTATCTTTATAGACAGTCATGTATACTTTTAATCCGTTGGATAGAGTATAAATTCTCGCTTTAAGGGGATCGTTGGGGAAGGTTACATATGGATACTTACCGACTGCCTGAACTTGTGCTGATAACCAGCTCCAAATAAAAAATAAAAAAATAACTGTCGCAATGCGTCTCATATGATTGTGTTTTATTTTTCTGGCTTCAAAGATAAAATTTCTACAAATTTTTGAAATTCCGGATTTTTCTGTAAAATCATGTCGTTGAAAGAAGTGTTTGTTTTATTATCAGTTAACGTTAAATGTATGCGTATATTGTTGTTGTCAAAAAAATGATGAATTTGATTGGTAATGGGGGTTTTGTACTTGTCAGCTATGGCTTTTTTTTGTGGGTGGCTAAAACTAATCATGATATCCTCATTTTCATGGGAAATGGTGCAATAAGAAAAAACATCACTCAATTCCTGATTTTCTTTAAAAGTTTCTTTTAGATGATTTTTGAGTTCTTCAAGTGTGGTTTCGTTGATGGGTTTTGAAGTTGTTGAAGTATTAACTGGTGTCTTTGATTCTTTATTGCTATCATTGATTTTTACCATGTTAGAAGGTCTATAGTTAGGAGTTGTGGAGGAAGGACTGGTTTGAGTTTTTTGGTGTGTAGATTTTGTAGAAGGAGGGGAAGTTGGTGGTATGGGTGTTTGCAAAGCAGGATTTATGGGAGGTGAAGTTTGTGAAGTAAAGTTTTTTTGCAATCGATCATGTAATAAACAAAGCTGCAGGATTAAGTTTTCAAGGAATACATTTTTTATATTGCTCTGGCGGTAATCAAATTCAGCCTTTACGAGCATATTTAATGCTTCTATCAACCATACAGCCTGAAACTGTTTGCTATGCTCTTGATAGCGTTCTTGGAGAGCTGATCCTAGCTCTAGCAAGTCTAAGGTGCTAGGAGTTTGAGCAAGTAATAGATAACGAATGTGAGTAGTGAGTCCACTGAGTAGGTGAGACCCGTCAAAACCTTTAGCTAAAATATCATTGAGGAGGGTTATAGCTTGAACATAATTTCCTTCTAAAAAGCTACTAGAAAATTGGAAATAAAAGTCATAGTCCAGGACAAATAAGGCGTCGATAACTGCTTTGTAGGTAATATGGCCACCTGTTAGTGCAACCATCTGATCGAAAAGGAACAAAGCATCACGCATGGCACCATCAGCTCTTAAAGCTATGATTCTAAGGGCTTCTTCTTCAACATTGATGCCCTCTTGCGAAGCAACATATTGAAGATGGTTGACCATGTCCTGGACAGAGATGCGTTTAAAATGGTATACCTGACAGCGAGAAAGAATGGTGGGTAAGATCTTATGTCGTTCGGTGGTAGCTAGAATAAACTTAGCATAAGCAGGGGGTTCTTCCAGTGTTTTAAGGAAGGCATTGAAAGCATGAGCACTGAGCATGTGGACTTCGTCGATGATGTAGATTTTGTATTTACCATCTTGAGGGGGAATACGTACTTGTTCTATAAGTTGACGAATGTCTTCTACTGAGTTGTTGGAGGCTGCATCTAATTCGTAGATATTAAAAGATGTATTGTTGTTGAAAGATTGACAGGATTTGCACTCATTGCAAGCTTCGCCTTCTGGGGTAATGTTTTCACAGTTAATGGTTTTAGCAAAAATTCTAGCACAGGTCGTTTTCCCAACACCTCGTGGACCTGTAAACAAGAATGATTGAGCTACCTTGTTTTGAAGAATAGCGTTTTTTAAAGTTTGAACAATAACATTTTGCCCTACTACATCTCGAAAAGTAGTGGGGCGATACTTGCGCGCGGATACTAAAAATGTTTCTTGCATTGTTGCAAAAGTAGTATTATTTTTTAAAGTTTTTTTTAAGGAGAAAGCTTCAAAAGAAATGGGATGATTTTCCTCGCAAAATAATGTAAATTTGTAAAAACATTCATGGCTTTTAAAGGAAGGTCTTTTCCTCATACATACGTTATTGTTTTTGGTTTACTTGTATTAGCAGGGGTGCTCACGTGGGTTTTACCCGGGGGAGAATTTGAAAGACAAAAAATGGTGGTGGATGGGGTTGAACGTACGGTGGTGGTGCCAGGTTCCTTTCATTTTACCTCATCGTCGCCTCAGGGGTGGGAAATATTCATGGCCGTTTTTGATGGATTTGTCCAGCGGGCAGACATTATAGTTTTTATTTTGCTCATTGGGGCTTCCTTTTATGTGATCAATCAAATCAAGGCTATCGATGTGGGCATTTTTAAGTTAACTGAATGGCTCAAGAAGATTGAGCAACGTTATCAAAATTTTCGTGTGGAAGAATTTCTTTTACTTTTTGTTATGCTTGTTTTCAGCATATTTGGTGCTGTGTTTGGCATGAGTGAAGAAACCATAGCTTTTGTACCCATTTTCATTCCCTTGGCTATTCGTTTAGGTTACGATAGTTTGGTCGGAATTTCTTTGTGTTTTGTGGCTGCAACATTTGGTTTTACAGGAGCTATGCTTAATCCTTTTACCATTGGAATAGCTCAAGGCATAGCTCAATTGCCTCTCTTTAGTGGCCTTGAATACAGGCTTATCATGTTTTTCGTTATCAATATGGTTGGTTTTTTCTTTATTTTACGCTATGCTCGTAAGGTAAAGAAAAATCCGCAAATTTCTCCCGTGTATAACTATGATGAAATGTGGAGGAAACATCAAGAAGGACAAACTGCTTATGTGACGAATCGTGCAACAGGGTCTACAAAAATTATGCACTTTTTACTTACTGTTGGGTTTGTGTATTATGCGTTGGTGTATGAATGGCACTGGGGAGGAAATGTTTTAACTTCATTTCCTTGGCTAACGGTCTTTGCTCTTTTGTTTTTAGTTGTGGGAACATGGCTAGTTTTTGCAAAAAGCAAGGAAATATATGTGTTTTTTATTACCATGATGAGCATGCTGCTTCTTGTGTTGGGGGTGGTGAACTATCACTGGTATATTCGTGAAATTGCTACCATGTTTCT